>SESG01011377.1_pt1 | contig 21219 bp, 16 predicted proteins | sample 3171421 | NCBI WGS metagenome assembly SESG01 (sample SAMN10866946, study PRJNA518727) | freshwater metagenome | biome: subpolar coniferous forest; feature: holomictic lake; material: water; isolation source: holomictic Lake 227, 6 m and 8 m depth | place: Canada: near Kenora, Ontario | collected... | reverse complement strand
CGACTGCGGCCGTGCCATCAATCCGCTGGCGGTGGAAGGGCAGATTCAGGGCTCGGTCTGGATGGGCATGGGCCAGGCGCTGTGCGAAGAAACGCAGTACCACAACGGCCTGCACATGCGCGCCAATTTTCTGGACTACCGCATTCCCAACATCGTCGAGTCGCCACCAATCGAGACCTACATCGTTGAGGCGCCCGATCCGAACGGACCCTTTGGCGCCAAGGAAGCGGGGGAGGGGTCGCTGTCGGGTTTTCTGCCGGCCATGACCAACGCCATCGCGCATGCAACGGGTTTGCGTCTGCACGAACTGCCGGCCTCGCCGGACCGCATGCTCGACGCCCTGGTGGCACGCAAGCGCGCACTCAAACTTGCGGCGGCCAAGGCCGCGGCCTTGCAGAAAGCGCAGGCCTGATGTGGATGCGATGACACCTTTTTTACTGCGCTCGCCGACATCGGCGCTACAAGCTGTTGAACTGCTGGCGGCGCACCCGCAAGCGCGCGTGATCGCCGGCGGCACCGATCTGATGCCCAATCTGCGCCGCGGCATCGGCAGCCCCGACATGCTGGTGGACCTGGGCGGCATCGAAGAACTGCAGCACCTGAGCCGCGACGGCATCGCCTGGCAGATTGGCGCCGGCGTAACGCTGCAGCATCTTGCGGACCATCCCGACATCAAAGCCGAGTTGCCGGTGCTGGCGCAGGCGGCCGTCTCCATTGCCGCACCGGGCCACCGCAGCGTGGCCACGCTGGGCGGCAATCTGTGTCTGGACACACGCTGCGTTTTTTACAACCAGAGCGAGTGGTGGCGCGAGTCGAACAACTACTGCCTCAAGCACCGCGGCGACACCTGTCACGTCGCGCCACAGGGCGCGCGCTGTCACGCGGCCTGGAGCGGCGACCTGGCGCCGGCGCTGATCGCCCTGGACGCCACGCTGGAGCTTCTGAGCAGCGCCGGTTTGCGCGTTTTGCCACTGGCCGACTTCTATCAGGACGACGGCGCCAAAGCGATCAAGTTGCATCCGGGCGAACTCGTCATGGGCGTGCGCATACCGCCGCAAGCGCAAGGCATGGTCTGCGCCTACCGCAAGTCGCGCGTGCGCGGCGCAGTCGACTTCCCCCTGGCCGGAGTCGCGATGCGCGCGCTGCTGGAAGGTGGCGTGCTGACCGATCTACGCGTGGCACTCACCGGCACCAACTCGCAACCGATCCTGCTCAGCGGCACCGATGCGCTGTGCGGCAAACCGGTGACCGACGAAGCACTGGCGGCGCTGGGCAAACTGGTGCAAAAACAGGTCAGCCCCATGCGCAGCACCGTCACCGCATCGAACTACCGGCGCCAGGTAGCGACGGTGTTGGCGCAGCGTTTGCTGAGCGAGTTGGCCGGCATTTAGCTGGGTATGCAAAGATGGCGCACCCGTAAATTGCGTGGAATCGCCCAAAATCGGGAGACCGCACACTTTGTGAGCGACTGAGTCGCACGCCGCCGAATTTGGTTACAGTCTGTCGTACCCGAGCAGCAATCGTTTGGGGTATCAATACGAACCCTGGCATTGGTGTTTCCACGAAGGCAATCCGATTTGTCTGAGATGAAGTGAATTGAGCAGTCACAGCAACCGCATCAAACGTCAACGCGCGCGCGCCCTGGCACCGCCGCACGCGGTGGCGCATCACAGGCGCGGCATCGGCTTGCGGTTTGATGCCTTGAGGGCTCGCGGCGCTGGCGCATGGGCTGCATTTCTGGCCGTGCTGGGGCCCGGCTTGCTGGCCGGTCTGTCAGACGACGACCCGGCTGGCATCACCACCTATTCCATGCTCGGCACTGACCATGGTTATCAACTGCTCTGGATCATTCCGCTGTCGACCGTGCTGCTGGTGCAGTTTCACCTGATGGCGGTGCGTATCGGCGCGGCCACGGGCAAGGGCTTTGTCGGCGTCATCCGCGATCACTGGGGTCGTGGCTGGGGCTACTTTGCGATCGTGGGATTGCTGTTCGCCAACTTCGGCACCATTTGCGCCGAATACGCGGGCATCTCGGCGGCCGGTTCGCTGGCGGGCATTCCTTCCTGGGTCAGCGCGCCGATTGCGGCGGTGCTGATTTCGCTGATGGTGGTGCTGGGCTCGTTTCACCGCATCGAGCGCGTACTGCTGCTGGTGTCATCGACTCTGGCGCTGTACATCGTTGACGGCATTCTGGCGGGGCCGGACTGGTCGCTGGTCTGGCACCACGCCATCGTGGTGCACATGCCAGATGACAAACTTGGCTGGATTGCCGTGGCGGCCACGCTGGGCACGACGCTGGCGCCTTGGGGGCTGGCGTTCATCCAGTCCTACGTTGTGGACAAGAAGATCGCAGTGGAGCAGCTGCGCTGGGAGCGCGTCGATGTGATCATCGGATCGGTGTTGACCGGGGTCATCGGGCTGGCCGTTGCGGTTGCCTGCGCTGCTACCTTGCACCGGGCCGGCGTGCACATCAGCGATGCCGGCGATGCCGCCGCCGCGCTGCGCCCGCTGGCGGGTTCGTTTGCAACCGTGCTGTTTGGCGCGGGCCTGCTGGGCGCGTCGCTTCTTGCGGCGGCGGTGGTGCCCATCGCCACGGCCTATTCGATTGCAGAAGGTGTGGGTGAGCCGGCCTCGCTGGATCTGGACTCGCGCCATTTCCATTGGTTCTATGCCGTCTTTGTCGGACTGACCGTGGCCGCCGCCAGCGTGGTCTCCTTGCCGGGCCTGCCGCTGATTCCTTTTATCTACACCAGCCAGGTTGTCAATGCCGTGATGCTGCCGCTGCATGTGCTGGCCCTGCAACTGCTGGCGCGCGATGCGGGCCTGATGGGTCAGGCGCGCAGCAGCGCGTGGTCGCAAGTGGCAGCCTGGTGCAGCATCGGTCTGATCGTGGCCTGTGTGGCAGCGCTGGCGCTGAGCGCGATGCAAGCGTGAACGCGCGTCTGGATTCTTGCCGGGCGCTGCGCTTGCGGCTTAACGGCCTCGGCGCTCGGCCTGCCGGCGCACAAGGTTTCTGCGATTGAGTTCCAGGCGATCGGCAGACCGGCGTTCAGCGGCTCTGCGATCGATTGCAACGCGTTTGTTGTCCTGGCGATAGCTTCGTCTCATCCACCAGATAAACACGCCCGCCGAGATCAGCAAAATGCCGCTGGCCAGGGAAAGGATGCTGCCCAGATTCGCAATGGTCGCCGCCCCGGCAATCACATAAACATATGGCAGCGCTTCATACAGCCATTCAGGCTTGTGGAAATCAAACACGTGGCAACCCCCGGTGTTGGTTTCGGGCATGTTACTTGACATTGCAGCAGGGCGTGCAGGATCGGGCGACGGTGAATCTGCTTCTGCGACACTTGGCGCATTGACCCATCTGACATCTCTCTTGACCCGACATGAGCACTTTGATCCACGACGTCCATATTGCGCAGTCGCAAGCGCTGCCCGAGCCCCGGTTGTTGCGCCAGGAACTGCCCGCCAGCGAAACCGAAGCGGCATTCATTGCGGCCTCACGCACGGCCATCCGTTCCATTTTGCGCGGTGACGATGACCGGTTGTTGGTCGTCGTTGGGCCATGCTCGGTGCACGAGCCGGCATCAGCGCTTGAATATGCGGCTCGCCTGCGGGAAGCATCAAGCCGGTTTGCCGACGAGTTGCTGATCGTGATGCGTGTTTATTTTGAGAAGCCGCGCACCCGCATGGGCTGGAAGGGCCTGATTTATGACCCGGATCTCGATGGGCGGGGCGACATCGGCGAGGGGCTGCGCCAGGCGCGTCATATTTTGCTTGAATGTGCCCGGCTCGGTGTACCCGCCGCCTCTGAAATCCTGGACCTGGTGACGCCGCAGTATTACGCTGAATTGTTGAGTTGGGGCGCCATTGGCGCGCGCACCGTGGAGAGCCCGCTGCACCGTCAGATGGCCTCTGCGCTGTCGGCGCCGGTTGGCTTCAAGAACGCCATCCAGGGTGGCGTCGGCGCTGCCATCGACGCCATCCACGTTGCGGCGCAGGCGCACCGCTTTCCAACGATCTCACTGGAGGGCAGGGCGACCGTGATCACGACTACCGGCAACCCCGACGGTCACCTGGTTCTCAGAGGGGGCAACGAGGGGCCGAACTACGACGCTGCCAGCGTCGAGCGCGCTGCGCTGGCGCTGCAGGCTGCGGGCTTGCCGATGCGCCTGGTGATTGACTGCAGCCATGGCAACAGCAGCAAAGACCCGGCACGCCAGCCCATTGTGGCGGCCGACATCGCACAGCAGCTTGCCAGTGGCAGCAGCCCCATCTGCGGCGTCATGATCGAGAGCCATCTGGTCGAAGGGCGTCAGGACATCATCAATGGGCGCGCCGGTCTGCGCTACGGCCAAAGCGTTACCGACGCCTGCATTGGCTGGGATAGCACCGTGGCCGTTTTGCAGGATCTGGCGCACGCGGTACAGGCGGGTCGGAGCGCCTGAAACGACGGCGTTCGAGTTTGGCGGAGATCAACTTCTGATCAAATAAAGCTGTCGATTTTTGCGTCGTCGGGATACAGTAAACACTGTAGGCGTCATGCGTGATGACATCGGCGAAAGGGAGTTCAATATGGAACGAATCTGGTTGAATCACTACCCGAGCGGCATTCCAGCCGAGGTTGATTTGAATGAGTTTGCCTCGCTCAAGGATGTGTTGCTGCGCAGTTGTCAGCGCTTCGGAAAACTGCCCGCCTACAGCAACATGGGCGCGTCGATCAGCTATGCCGAACTTGATCGCTTGAGCCGGGACTTCGCCGCCTACCTGCAGAAGTCGCTCGGCCTGCAAAAAGGCGATCGGGTCGCCATCATGATGCCCAACCTGTTGCAGTACCCGGTGGCATTGTTCGGCGTTCTGCGCGCCGGCATGGTGGTGGTGAACGTCAATCCGCAGTACACCGTGCCCGAGTTGGAACACCAGCTCAAAGACTCGGGCGCCGTGGCCATCGTCGTGCTGGAGAATTTTGCCCATACCCTGCAGGAGGTGCTGGAGCGCAATCTGACGCTGAGCCCAGCCGTCATCACGACCGAGGTCGGCGACATGTTTCCGATGGCCAAGGAAATTATCACCAACCTTGCGGTGAAATACCTCAAGCACATGGTGCCCAAATGGAAGATTGCCGGCGCCATTGAATTCAACGCAGCCTTGCGCGCCGGGCATGGGCAGGACCTGCAAGACGTGCCCCTGACGCAGGCCGACACGGCTTTTTTGCAGTACACCGGCGGCACCACGGGTGTCGCCAAGGGCGCTGTATTGACGCATGGCAATATGGTTGCCAACCTGCAGCAGGTTGGTGCCTGGATCGCGCACGATCTGCTGGATGGCAAGGAAGTGTTTATCTGCCCGCTGCCGCTCTACCACGTCTATGCGCTCAACTCCAGCCTGGTGTTCATGAAGATCGGCGCGCACACGGTCCTGATCACCAACCCGAGGGACATGCCGGCTTTCATTCATGATCTGAAAAAATACCGATTCACGGTCATGATCGGCGTCAATACGCTGTACCGGGCCCTGCTCGATGACCCTGGATTCGCGCAGGTCGACACCAGCGGGCTCAAGGTCGCCAACGCTGGCGGCATGGCGGTGCAGCGCGTGGTCGCGCAGCGCTGGAAGAAGGCGACCGGCGTGCCCCTCATCGAGGCCTACGGCTTGACCGAGACCTCGCCGGGCGCGATCTGCAACCCGCTGAACATCGAGGACTGGACCGGCACCATCGGCATGCCGTTTCCTTCGACCGAGGCCGCCGTGCTTGACGACGATGACCAGCAACTCGCGCAGGGTGAAGTTGGCGAAATCTGTGTGCGCGGCCCGCAGGTCATGGCCGGCTACTGGTGCCGGCCCGACGAAACCATCAAGGTTTTCACATCGGAGCGCTGGTTGCGCACCGGCGACATGGGTTTCATGGACGCGCGCGGCTACTTCACCATCACCGATCGCAAGAAGGACATGATCATCGTGTCGGGCTTCAAGGTTTTTCCCAATCAGATCGAGGATGTTGTCGCGCTTCATCCCGGTGTGGCTGAGGTCGCCGCAGTCGGAGTGCCCGACGAGAAGTCCGGTGAACTGGTCAAGATCGTCGTCGTGAAGCAGGACCCAATGCTGACCGAGCAGGCGCTGCTTGAGCATTGCCGGCAACATCTGACCGGTTACAAAGTACCCAAAATCATCGAGTTCAGCAGCGAACCCCTGCCCAAGACCAATTTGGGCAAGATCCTGCGCCGGCAGTTACGCAACAAGCCTGCAGCGCAGGCCGTTCCAAACAGTTGACTTGCCGCAGTCTCTCAGGCAACGAACGCCAGCCACGGCAGACCGATCAGCAGCAGCGCGGCGATAAAGATCAGGCAGAAGGTGCCGCCTGGGCGACACCTGTCGACTGAGGTCAGGCAGCCCCATGGGAAAGGCAATGCGACACCAATGAAAATAGACTAACGCGGGGCGTCAATCCGGCTGCAAAAGCCGATCTTTTTGGACCTGCAAGCAGTCGTTTGCTGCGTTTTGAATTTCCCGGCTCCCCGTCAATTTGGTAGGATGCACCCGGCAACAGAATTCACTATGCAAATCACCGCAGTTGCCGCCTGCGGGATCCCAGCGACAAAGGAACCACGTCTTCATGAGCCAATATCTCTTCAAGAATTTCCAGCTCCTCGAACCGAGTTTGGATGAGGTCAGGGACGGCTACGAATTGCTGGTGGAGGGCGCCACCATTCGTGAGGTGTCCGAAAAACCAATCAAGAGCGAACTTGCCACGGTGATTGATTGTGGTGGGCGAACCTTGATGCCAGGACTGATCGACAGTCATGTGCACGTTTTCCTGAGCGAGGTTTATATTCGCAGTCTTGAGAACATCCCCCTGACCTTGATGACGGCGCGCGCAGTGGGCCTCATGAAGGGCATGATTGACCGTGGCTTTACAACGGTTCGTGACACGGGTGGTGCTGACTGGGGGATCAAGGAAGCAGTCGAAAAAGGCAATATTGCCGCACCTCGACTTTTTATCGCCGGACAGGCGATAGGTCCCACCGGGGGCCATTCTGATTCGCGCCGTCGAACCGATTACGGTATGCGCTGCCACTGCTGCAACGCAATGTCCTTCACGATGTGTGTATCAGACGGTGTTACCGAGGTGCGTCGCGCCGCACGCGAACAAATGCGACAAGGGGCCGATCACGTCAAGATCATGATGTCGGGTGGTGTGGCTTCGCCCTATGATCCATTGACCAGTCTGCAATTCAGCATGGAGGAGGCCAGCGCGGCGGTTGAAGAGGCGACCGCCTTTGGTCGCTACGTCTGCGCTCACGCCTACACGCCGGAAGCCATTACGCGCGCAGCTCATGCAGGGGTGCGGACAATTGAGCACGGCAACCTGATCGATGCACCTGCGGCCAAGTTGATGGCTGAGAAGGGCATGATCCTGATCGCCAATCTGGTCACTTATTACGCCATGAAAGAGCGTGCTAGCGAGTTCGGTATGACGGCTGACATGCTTGCCAAGAACGATATGGTGATTGAAGGTGCGTTGCGCTCGCTTGAAATATGCAAGAAAGCCGGTGTTCCGGTGGCCTATGGCACCGATCTGCTCGGTCAGCTGCAGGTCGAACAGTCGCGCGAATTCCAGCTTCGTTCCGAGGTTGTCAGTCCGATTGAAATCATCCGTTCAGCTACCAGTATCGGCGCTCAAGTCGTTCGGATGGAAGGCAAACTGGGCACACTCAAGGCTGGCGCGTTTGCTGACATGCTGCTGGTCAACGGCAATCCATTGAAGAATCTCGGCCTGCTCCAGAATCAGGGTCGCGATCTTTCGATGATCATGAAAGCCGGGCAATTTCACAAGAATGAAGTGCTTCACTAGATTCGACAGCAGCCTGAGGATTAATCGCGTTGAATGAAGCAAAGCTAGGACGAGTGGCGCTGCGGGGGATGGCCGCCATTTCGATGGCGTTCATCCTGATGCCACTGTTCTTTGTGACCTGGCTGGCATTTTTCCAGCAGGAGATTCCCAGCTTTCCGCCCGAGGGCTACACGCTGCGCTGGTTTGAAGAAGTAACGCATAACAAAGTTTTCGCCAGTGGGTTTGTCCTGAGCATGCAGGTTGGGCTGCTGGCCACAGGCATCGGCCTGGTGCTTGGCGTTCCGGCCAGTCTGGTGGTGGCGCGAAGAAAGTTCGTCGGTCAGCAGTGGATCGCCGCACTTTTGCTGGCGCCTTTGATCGTACCGGGTGTCGTGCTTGGCACTTCGATGTACGTCTTCCAGATCGAAGCGGAGGTCGCTACCAAAATCCCTCTGATGGGTTCATTTTGGGGTTTGGTCGCGGCCCACACGCTGATTGTCATACCGTGGACCGTGCGTCTGGTGACTGCAAGTCTGGCGGGCATGGATCGTACGATCGAAGAGGCTGCACAAAATCTCGGCGCGAATCATTTTGTGACTTTTTGGCGGATCACGTTGCCGACCATTCGCCCGGGGATCGTCGCAGCTGCGCTTTTTGGCTTTGTTAATTCTTTTGGGAATCTTGAAATGAGTCTGTTTCTTGTTGGGCCGGGGCGGACCACTTTGCCAATTGCAATTCTTCAGTATCTGGAGTGGAAAATCGATCCCACGGTGGCTGCCGCATCGGTCATGCAAATTGTCATGATCAGTGTCGCGCTGCTCATCACCGACCATTACGTCAAACTGAGCCGGGTAGTCTGAATGGCACAACTTCATATTGAGCACCTTGCAAAGAATTACGGGAATTTGACGGTCGTCGATGATGTATCGCTGACCGTTGCGGATGGTGAATTTGTGGTTCTGCTGGGGCCTTCTGGCTGCGGCAAGACGACGACGCTTCGCATGACGGCCGGCTTCGTAACGCCGTCCTCAGGTTTGATCTCGATTGGGTCCAAGGACGTCACAACGCTGCCACCCTGGCGCCGCAATTGCGGTCTTGTTTTTCAGAGTTATGCGTTGTTCCCTCACATGACGGTGTCCCAGAACGTCGCCTTTGGTCTGGAAATGCGCAAGATCGATCAAGGCAAGATCGAGAAACGCGTGGTCGATGCACTGCGTCTGGTAAGGCTTGATGGCTTCGGGGATCGCTATCCGCGCCAGATGTCCGGCGGACAGCAACAGCGCGTTGCGCTGGCGCGGGCCCTGGCGATTGAGCCCGATATTCTGTTGCTTGACGAGCCCTTGTCCAATCTTGACGCGAAATTGCGCGTGGAGGTGCGCCAGGAGATTCGGGAATTGCAGCGCAAACTCGGCATCACGACCGTGCTTGTAACGCATGACCAGGAAGAGGCGCTGACGGTAGCAGATCGCCTGGTGGTCATGAGCGAGGGGCGTGTGCGGCAAATCGGCTCCAAACGCGACATTTACGAGCGTCCGGCTGACCGGTACGTCGCAAGCTTTATCGGGCAAAGCTTTTTTATTGATGGTCGGGTTACGGCAGTCGGCAGCTTTGAAAGCAATGACGGGTTGAGTTTCGTCGTGCCTGATCATTGCCCAATCGGACCCTCCAGTCTTGCGCTTCGACCGGAGCGCGTCATGTTTGGTGATGTGCCGGAGTCGGCAGACAACCGTATGCTGGGTCGGGTCGAGTACATTTCTTACCTGGGCGCGGCGATCGAAGTTCATCTGCGCGTCGGTGAGTCGACGCGTGTGGTGGTGCAAGTCGCTAATCGCGAAGGTGTTCAAGAGCCGAAGAAGGACGATGAACTATGGATAGGATGGGCCAAAACTACCGGGCTTGTCTATCCTTTGGAAAGCAATCGGTAGCATAAAGAGGTACTCCCATGTCTCGTAGTCAAAATCTTTCATTCAAACGCCGTCAGATGCTGCAATTGGCGGCCTTTGGAACTGGCGCGCTTTACTTTGGCTCTGCGCTTGCGCAGCAGCTACGTGTCGTGGTCGGTACGTGGGGCGGAGATTACGCCAAGCTGCTGACCAAGAATGTGGACGATCCTTACCTGAAGCCAAAGGGCATCGAGGTCGTGCAGGATCAAGCGTCCGATGCACCGCGTCGCGCAAAAATGGTGGCTGAAAAGCGCCTGCCGCGTGGATCAGTGGACATTCAGGGTTTTTCGTCGGCCAACATGTTTGAGATGAACGGGCTTGACCTGCTCGAGCCTTTGGATTATTCAAAAATTCCAAACGCGAAATTTTTGATGCCCAACATGAAGTACCCCTACGGGATTGGTCAAATCTATTCCGGAAAGGTTGTGGTTTACAACCCGAAGTTGATCAAGCCTGCGCCAACCAGTTTCAAGGAAGCGTTTGATCCGAAGTGGGGTAACAAGATTGGCTACATCGATATTCAGTATCTGTTTGTGATCATGGCGGCGTCGCTGGCGGCCACCAATGGCGCATCCATGACCGATTTTGAGAAGGCCAAAGGGGTGCTGCTGGCTTCCAAGAAAGGCGGCGCGCGCATTTATCCGACCAACGAAGCTTTTGCACAGGCTTTGAAAACCGAAGAAATCGGCATCGGCATCATGTGGAAGGCACGTGCCGTGCAGTGGCAGAACGCCGGTATTTCAGTTGAATCAGTGGCGGCTTCAGAAGGCATTCCGCTCTACATCACTGGTTTCTCCATTGCGAAAAATGCGCCCAACAAGGAACCGGCCTACGCCTACATGAATGCGATGCTCGAAAAAAGCGCGCAGGAGGCTTTTGCAGTCGATATGGGCTACAACGCAACGGTCACCAACGCAGTTGTTGCACCGGACCTGCAAAAGCGCATCGGCTTTACGGCAGACGAACAAAAGCGCCTGAAAGATCTGAATTACGAATTCTTTGCCAAGAATGACGCTGCCATGAAAGAGTGGTGGGACAAGGTCTTCAAGGCCTAAGACCAAAATGCTACAGGCGGATTCGCAGAAAGGGTCAGGGCTTACCGCCGGTCTGTTGTTGGGTCCGGCGACCTTGTTTGTCGCCATCACCCTGCTGGTTCCCACTGCGATTTTGTTCCGTTATAGCCTCAACGCGTTCGTGCCTGGACAATTCATGGTCGATGCGTTGACGCTGGAAAACTACGTCAAGTTTTTTTCTGACTCGTATTACACGAACGTTCTGCTTCGAACGGTTCGGGTGGCAACGATCTGTACGCTCGTTTGTTTTATCTTCGGCTTTCCGCTGGCCTATGTGCTGGCGCGAACACAGTCGCGCTTCAAGAATATATTCATCATTCTGGTTGTCTTACCGCTTTTTGTCGGGAACGCTGTTCGGGCAGCAGGTTGGATGGCGTCGCTTGGCAACAAGGGCTTTTTCAATCAGATGATGATGTCGCTTGGCCTTATCGACAAGCCGATTGAGATCATGTATACCGAAACGGCCGTCCTGATCGGTATTGTTGCGGTCAATCTTCCCTACATGGTGCTAACACTGCAAAGTGTGATTGAAGGTATTTCCCCAATGATTGAGGAAGCTGCCTTCAGCCTTGGTGCAAACCCGATGAAGATGGCCAGGCGCGTGCTGCTGCCATTGGCGTTGCCGGGGTTGCTTGCTGGCGGCATTCTCACATTCATTCTTGCGATGAACGCCTACGCCACCCCCGTGCTGCTAGGCGGGCCGAAATTTCAGATGATGGGCCCGTTGGTGTATGGACAGTTTGCACAGCAAAACAATTGGCCGTTTGGTGGTGCGATTTCCTTTGTCTTGATGTCTGCCACGATCATTCTGATGCTCAGCGCCAATCATCTGGTGCAGCGGCGCTATCTGGCCGTCCCGGCAAAGCCCTGATCAAGGCGGGCCGCCCTTGCTGCGGCCCTGCCGGGATAATCACTCAGGCAACGAACGCCAGCCACGGCAGACCGATCAGCAGCAGCGCGGCGATAAAGATCAGGCCGAAGATGCCGCCCAGGCGCCAGTAGTCCGCTGAGGGCAGATAGCCCGATCCGTAGTACACCGGCGACGGTCCGGTGGCGTAGGGCGTTTGCACACCCATGATGCCCAGCGTCAGGCACAGCAGCATGGCGAATTGCGGCATGTTGATTCCGGGTACGGTGGCGCCCACGGCCAGCATCACCGGCAACAGCGCCGTGACGTGCGCCGTCACGCTGGCAAAAAGATAGTGTGTGAAATAGAACACCAGCACCAGCACGATCATCGCCGTAAACGGCGTGAAGCCGCTCATGTGCGCGGCGACCGATTCAGCGAACCACTTAACGAAGCCGACCTTGTTCAGGCCATCGGCCAGCGCCACCAGGGTTGCGAACCAGGCCAGTGTGTTCCAAGCCGGCGAGTTCTTGACGATGTCATCCCAGGTCACCACCTTGCCGAGCAGCATCAGCGAGATCACCAGCAGGGCCACGGTGGTGGCATTCATGAACGGCCCACCAAATATCCACAGCATCAGCGCGACGATGACCGCAACGGCCAGCATGGCTTCGCGTGCACTGAAGGCACCCAACTGTTGCAGTTCCTTGGCGGCCCAGGCCGGAACCTGATCGCCTTCTTTCACTTCCGGCGGGTAGAGCCAATAGCTGAGCAGAGGTATGAGGATCAGCAGGGTGATGCCCACCGGTGCGAAGGCCGTGAACCACTGCATCCAGCTCAGGCTGATCTTGGAGGTCTTGTTGACCAGTTCAACCGCCAGCAGATTGGGCGCCAGTCCGGTGAGAAACATCGAACTCGTCACGCAGGTTGTGGCCAACGCCACCCACATGATGTAGGAGCCAATGCGACGTGCCGATGGGTCATTCGGTTTCGATTCGTAGAGCGCCGGCAGGTTGCGGATCACCGGGAAGATGGTGCCGCCACTGCGTGCCGTGTTGGACGGCGTGAACGGCGCCAGGATGGTGTCGGCGATCATCACCGCGTAGCCCAGCGTCAGCGTTCTGCGCCCCATTAACTTCACCAGCAGCAGGGCGATGCGCCGGCCCAGACCGGTCTTCTCATAGCCGAGCGCGAACATGAAGGCGCCAAAGATCAGCCAGACCGTTGCGTTCGAGAAACCGGACAGCGCCCAAGTCAGCCCGGCGTTGGCCGGGTTGAAGCCCGGCTTGGCTAACTCAGCCGGCCCGAACAGCACCCAGGGGGCCAGACAGGTGACCAGGGTGACGCCGATGAGGCCGACAGCACCACCGGGCAGTGGCTCCGTCATCAGGCCGACGATGACGCCGGCAAAGATGGCAAAGAAGTACCAGGCATGCGGTGCCAGGCCGTTGGGTGCGGGTATGAGGGCGATGGCAATCGTCACCGCAACCGGGACGATTGCTTTCCACGAGATAGACATGTGCGTATCCTTTGTTGACAAAGAAAAGCGGGGTCAGCCGCTGGCACCGATTGCCTACGTCACATTCGCCGATGCCGCCGAGTTGTGATTGATTGGCATGTTCCTCTCATGCGCAACGTGCGTGTTGATCCATATCAGCAAACAATCGCCAACCTACTTTTTTCGACTGAGGTCTCTATTTGCGCATGAAGAAAATATTGCGGTGTGACGACAGGTTGCCACCGATTCGCTAGCGCAGCGCGGCGGCATTGAACACAGCTAATTTCGTGGCGCGATGTTGCGGAGTCGGTATGAACGTGGCGTACCACCGGTCCAGAGATGGAAGGCGCGATAGAAAGCGGCGGTGCTGCCAAAGCCCAGCGCTACCGCGATGTTCTCCACAGAATCTTTGGTTTTAATCAACCTTTGAATCGCGACATCGCGCCGCAGCGCATCCTTGATCTGATGAAACGAAGTGCCTTCGTCCGCCAGACGCCGGCCAAGGGTGCGTGTCGAGAAGTTCAGCGCGTGCGCTGTGGATTGAATGCTGGTCGCTTCATCCAGCCGGGTCTCCAGTTGTTTGCGCACCTGATGGCTCACCATGGTTTGATTCAATGGCACAAAGAACCAGTTCTGCGGCGCATTGAGCAAGAAGTCGTGCAAGTCATTTTGCGAGCGATACTGGATTGACTCGTCGAGATACGAGGACTTGATGTGCATCGCCGTTGTCGGTTGATTGAAATAGACCGGTCCGGGAAAAATAAAAACGTACTCCGACGCATCCTGCGGCCTTTGAAACGCGAAGTCGACTCGCTCCAGTGCAATCTTCTGGTTGATCACCCACGACGCGATGCCGTGTATCAGTTTCATGTGGAATTCCTGCACCAGCCGTGCGCTGACAACCGCACGCGGAAAGCGATTGAGGGTGATGCTGCTGACGGCATCGCCCCGATGGATCGAAAAAGAAAAGTCATCGCTCAGGATGTGGTCAAACTGCTGCCAGCGACGCAATGCGGCTTGCAGGTTGGGTGCATCCAGCAAAAGAATCGCCAGTACCTTCAGGGTGCCGCGGCGCAGAGGCCGACCATACAGCCCGGGCATCTCATCATCCAGGTGTAAAACCAGCAACTGGAACAGTGCTGAAAACTGCTCCTGTGTCAGTCGCGCATCTGGCAAGGATAGTAATTTTTCGGTAATCCCTGCCAGGTGGAGGATGCGCCCCAACTCAAGCGGAGCGACCCCCGTTCCTTCGAGGAAAGACCGCACATAAGTAACTGGAATCGTGGTTGCGTACGTTGTCATAAGTCATCAGACACAAGCTGTTGCAGGAATTGTTGCAGTCAGCGCGGGTAACTACCTAGTGCCTTTCGTTGAAGTCGTTTGATTTTGAACATTCTGGCGTGAACTGCAATTTTATTGGCAAGAAACGAAAACCAATAACCGTTAACAAAAGCTAGCATCAATCTGTTTTTCACAACGCTGCGCATCAGAGCTTGCCAGCGAATTCATAACAACAGGAGTGAGACGATGAAAATGGCAAGAAGGTCTTTGTGCTGGCTAGCAGCGGCAACGACGGCAGTTTCCTTACTGACGGCATGCGGTGGCTCGCATTCGCCGGAAGTGCGGACAACCACTTACGGAACGGCGGTCGGCGTGAATGACAGCGCCAATACCGGAACCTATTTCTGGAAGGGTGTTCCGTTTGCCAAACCCCCGGTTGGCGCGCTGCGATGGAAGGCGCCGGTCGAGCCCGATGCGTGGACCAGTGCGTTCACGGCGAACAAGTTCGGCAACGCCTGCGTGCAACCGGGCAGCATTTATGGCCCGGGTGCCAATAACGCGTACGACATGACGATCGCCACGACTTTGAATACAGCCGTTGGCTACGAGGATTGCCTGACGCTTAATGTCTGGCGCCCAGCCAATGAGGACACCAACCTGCCCGTCATTTATTTCCTGCATGGCGGCAGCAACCTCTATGGGTCTTCAGCCGAGGCAACCTATGACGGTGCTGCGCTGGCAAAGCTGGCCAACGCCGTTGTGGTGAGTTCCAACTACCGCGTGGGTCTGTTTGGCTGGCTCAATTTACCCCAGCTCAAGACCGGCACCAACGCGCTGGATGACTCCGGTAACTTCGGCTTGCTGGACCAGATTCAGGCACTGAAATTCATCAACAAGAACATCAGCAACTTCGGCGGCAACGCCGGCAACGTGACCTTGATGGGCCAGTCGGCCGGCGGGACCAATGTGTTCCGTTTGCTGGTATCACCGCAGACGCTGGGCGCCAACCTGTTTCATCGCGCGGTGCCGATCAGTGGCGGTATCACAACCACGCCCGCTTCAACGTTCCTGGCACAGGGCAACGCGCTGCTGAGCAATCTGCTGATCGCAGACGGCAAGGCAACAGATACGGCATCTGCCACCGCCTACATTGCGACACAAAGCAACGCGCAGATTGCCGACTTCATGCGCTCCAGGACGCCAACTGCGATCTTCTCCGTGATGCTGACCAAACTCGCCGCAGCCGGGCTGTCCGCCTCGGGTCCGATTCCGGATGGCACGGTGGTGCCTGCAGACGTTGTCGCGGCGATCAACGCCGGCCAGTACAACAAGGTGCCGATGCTGCTCAGCAACACACGCGATGAAGGCAAGTTGTTTGCAAACTATCTGGCACTGTCACCGGCGTATGGAGGGAAGGCGGGCTTCATTGTGAACGACGCGACCCGCTTTGGGATGATGTACAACTTCAATGGTGATGCGGCCCCCACGCTACAGGACAGTGACCTGATCAATGCGATCTATCTGCCGGTGGACACACCAGCGACCGGCTACAACACCAAGACTGTTCTGCTCAACGCCATGATCTTCACGCCAAGCCGCGATCTGGCGCTCAAGGCCCTGAGCGCCCAGCAAAGCAATGTTTGGTACTACCAGTTCAACTGGGACAAGGAACCCGCGCCATGGAACAATGTTTATGGCGCAGCACACGCCTTTGATCTGCCGTTCCTGTTCGGCAATTTCGGGCCATCGTTCTTCTCGAATTCGATCGTCAGCACAGCCAACAAGGGCGGGCGGCTGGCGCTTTCCAACGCGATGATGTCGAGCATTGCGGCGTTTGCCAGGAATGGCGATCCGAACAACGCCACGCTCGGCGTGACCTGGCCAACCTGGCCGCAAAGAATCAACTTCGATGCGGATCTGACCAAGACTCAAATTACGACGCAATAGCTTGCCAGGCGGGGCGCCTTCGCAAAATGCGAAGGCACCGCGCGCAGGTTGCCAAGAAAATTCTGCGTCGACAGCCTGATCAGGCTGTCTTTTCGATCTCAAGCCGCAGCTCTGCGCGCATCTGCTCGCGCATCACAAACTTCTGCACCTTGCCGGTGATGGTCATCGGAAAGGCTTCGACGAACTTGATGTAGCGCGGAATCTTGTGGTGCGCAATTTTGTCCTTGCAGAAGGCGCGAATGTCCTCGGCTGTGGCGCTCTGGTTGGCCTTGAGAACAATCCAGGCACACAACTCCTCGCCATATTTCTTGTCCGGCACGCCAATGACCTGAACGTCTGAGACCGCCGGGTGCGAGTAGAGAAATTCTTCAAGCTCGCGCGGGTAGAGGTTTTCACCGCCGCGGATCACCATGTCCTTGATGCGGCCCACGATGTTGACGTAGCCCTCGGCGTCCATCGTGGCCAGGTCGCCAGTGTGCATCCAGCCCTCGGCGTCGATCGCTTCGCGCGTCTTCTCGGGGTCGCCCCAGTAGCCGTGCATGACGGAATAGCCGCGGGTGCAGAATTCGCCGGAAACGCCCAGCGCAACGATCTCACCGGTGTCAGGGCTGACGATCTTGATGTCCAGATGCGGCTGCACTTGGCCCACGGTCGTGACGCGCTTGTCCAGCGGTGTGGCGGTGCTGCTCTGGCAACTCACCGGACTGGTCTCGGTCATGCCGTAGGCGATGGTGATCTCTGTGGCGTGCATCTTGCTCACAACCTGCTTCATCACGTCGATCGGACACGGCGAGCCCGCCATGATGCCGGTGCGCAGACTGCTCAGGTCAAACTCGGCAAAGCGCGGATGCGCCAGCTCGGCGATGAACATGGTGGGCACGCCGTGCAGCCCGGTGCATTGTTCAGCCTCAACCGTCTCCAGCACCGTCAGCGGATCGAAGGCGTCGTTTGGATAGACGATGGTCGCGCCGTGCGTCAGGCAGGCCAGATTGCCCAGCACCATGCCAAAGCAGTGGTACAGCGGCACCGGGATGCACAGCCGATCACGCGAGGTGAGCTTCATCGCTTCGCCGACAAAGAAACCATTGTTCAAAATGTTCCGGTGCGTCAGCGTGGCGCCCTTGGGGAAACCGGTGGTGCCGCTGGTGAACTGGATGTTGATCGGATCATCGGCCTTGAGTGTTGCGCCGGCGGCTGCCACTGCCGCATCGTGCGCATCGCCCCGCGCCATCAGCTCGGCAAAACTCAGCAGGCCGGGCAGCGCTTCCTGGCCGAGATGCACCACGGTCTGCAAAGACGGCGCACGCGCGGCGCTCAGTTGCCCCGGCTGGGCCGACGCCAGTTCGGGCGCCAGTTGGCGCACGATGCCGATGTAGTCGCTGGTCTTGTAGGCGGTCATGGTGACCAGCAATTTGCAGCCCACTTTGTTGAGCGCGTATTCCAGTTCGGTGACGCGGTAGGCTGGATTGATGTTGACCAGAATGACGCCGACCTTGGCCGTGGCAATCTGCATCAGCAGCCACTCGACGCTGTTGTGCGCCCAGATGGCGGCGCGGTCCCCGGTGGCCAGCCCGCTGCGCAGCAAGGCGCTGGCAAGCTGATTGGCCTGGCGGTCAAGTTCCCGGTAGTTCAGGCGCAACTTTTGATGCCGTGACACCAGCGCTTCGTGTTCGGGGTAGTCCTTGGCGATCATCTCGAAGTAGCGGCCGATCGTGTCCTCGATCAGGGGCGCAGCGCGGCTGCCGCTGTCACTGCTGTGTGTCAGGGTTTTCATGCGAGATCCTCTTCCCAGAATTCACCGGCGTTGCGGCTGTTGTCGGTGCGCTGGAGTTCCTTGTTGCGCAACTGGACGCGCCGGATCTTGCCCGAGATGGTCTTGGGCAAGTCGGCAAATTCGATGCGCCGGATGCGTTTGTAGGGTGCGAGTTTTTCGCGCGCGTAGGCCAGGATCGATTCGGCCGTTTCCTGGTTCGGGAAGAAGCCCTCGCGCAGGCTGATGAAGGCCTTCGGTACCGACAGGCGCAGGCGGTCCGGGCTGGGCACCACGGCGGCTTCCAGCACCGCTTCATGCTCGATCAGAATGCTCTCCAACTCGAACGGGCTGAGCCGGTAGTCCGATGATTTGAAGACGTCGTCATTGCGGCCGATGTAGTGGTAATAGCCGTCGGCGTCGCGCATGGCGACATCACCCGTGTGGTAGTAGCCGTCGCGGATGACTTCGGCCGTTTTCTCGGCGTCGCCCGCGTACTCGCGCATCAGACCGACCGGGCGCGGATCGAGCACGATGCAGATCTCACCTTCCTCGGCTGGTTTGTCGTCGGCGTCGAGCAGCGCAATCCGGTAGCCGGGCAGGGGCCGCCCCATCGAGCCGGGCTTGATCGGTTGACCGGGCGGGTTGCCGATCTGTGCTGTGGTTTCGGTCTGGCCGAAACCATCGCGAATGCGGATTCCCCAGGCCTGTTCTACCTGGTCAATCACTTCCGGATTGAGCGGCTCGCCGGCACCGACCAGTTCACGCAGCGGAACTTTCCAGTTGCCGAGCTTTTCCTGGATCATCATGCGCCAGACCGTCGGCGGCGCGCACAGCGAAGTGACGCCGCACTCGCAGATGACGTCGAGCGATTTGGGCGCACTGAAGCGCGCATAGTTGAAGACAAAGATCGTGGCGCCGGCGATCCAGGGCGCGAAGAAGCAGCTCCAGGCGTGCTTGGCCCAGCCGGGCGAACTGATGTTCCAGTGGATGTCGCCTTTTTTGAGCCCGAGCCAGTACATGGTCGAGAGGTGGCCCACCGGGTAACTCTGGTGGCTGTGCAGCACCAGCTTCGGTTTGGAGGTGGTGCCCGAGGTGAAGTACAGAAACAGCGGATCGGTGCTGCGGGTTACGCCGTCGGGTGTGAAGCTGCGCTCGGCTTGATAGGCCTGCTCAAAGGCATGCCAGCCCGGCGCCTGGCCGCCGACGATGATGCGCGTGAAGCCAGTACCCAGTGTCTCGAACTTCGCCGTCTCTGAGGCCAGTGCCACCACGTGCTTGACCGCACCGCGCTCGATGCGGTCCTGCAGGTCGCCTTCGGAGAGCAGCATGGTGGTCGGTATCAGCACAGCGCCGAGCTTCATGCAGGCCAGCATGGTTTCCCACAAAGCCAGTTCATTGGGCAGCATCAGCAGTACGCTGTCGCCACGGCGCACGCCCCAGGCACGCAACTGATTCGCCACCTGATTGGAGCGCGCCGACATCTCGGCGTAGGTCACCTTGACATGGTTCGCGTTGTCATCGACCAGCCAGAGCGCCAGTGCCTGGTTGTTTTTGGCCTGAACGTCAAAGAAGTCGAGGGCCCAATTGAATTCCGCCATGGCGGGCGTCTTGAAATCGGCGTAGGCAGTCTGGTAGTCGGTGCGGTGCAGTTGCAGAAAATCGCGGGCTGCTATGAAGGTGTTGGTTGAACTCATGCTATTCCCCATAAAAGTAGCAATATGCTAGCCCACGCCAAGGCATGGGCGGTGCAGCACACCTGTCCTGCATCAATCAATCAGGAAACAAGTGCTTGATTCTTTACAACGAGATAGCTCGGTTCGTTCCGCGGCGTGAAGCCCACCAACTCAACCCCATCGCCGCCAGCAGCCCGATCAGACCGTACCAGTGCAGCGAAGCCATGCTGCCCTGCGCGATCAGCCAGCCGCCGCTGCCGGCACCCAATGCCTGGCCCGCGTACATGGCCGAGGTGTTGAGCGCGATGGAGCCTGCAGTCAGCGCCGGTGCGATGCCGGCCAGTCGTGCCTGCTGCGCCGAGTTGGCGGCAAAGCAGCCCAGACCCCAGGGCACACACAGCAGCGCCGCCAGCAACAGGCTGCTGCCCAGTGGCCACAGCAGCAGGCTCAGCGCAATGCTGCCCATGCTCCACATCACGGCGTTGGCGGCGCCGATGCGGTCAATGCGGCGCGACATCAGGATATTGCCGATCAGACCGAAGGCGCCAAAACACGCAAACAGCAGGCTCAGTTGCAAGGGGGTGGTTTGCAACTGCGCCTTGTAGTAGGGCGCAAAGTAGGCAAACAACACAAACTGGCCGGCTGATTGCAGCAGCGTCACCGCCACGCACAGCATCAGCGCTTTCGAGCGCAGCGTCTGACCCCAGGCGGCACGTGACAGCGCAGGGGGTTGAATGCCGTTGGGCAGGGCGCGCCACACCCACAGTGCGCTGAGCAGCCCCAGCAGCGCGACGAAGGCAAAGGCGCTGCGCCAGCCCAGCGTGCCACTGATCAAGCTGCCCAGCGGCATACCGAGAACCGACGCCAGGGACCAGCCGAGAAAGATGAAGGTGATGGCGCGCCCGCGCTGGTGCGCCGGTACCAGCAGGTTGACGCAGGCGGCCGCCTGGGGCGTGAAGATGGCCGGCGCCACAGCTGCCAGCACGCGCAGCAGCAGCAGCGAAGTAAAGTCCGGCATCAGTGCGCTCAGACCCAGAAACAGCGCGTACCAGAGCATGGTCAGCGCCAGCAGGCGGCGCCGGTCCCAGCCCGCCACCACGCTGGCGAACAGCGGTGCACCCACGCACATCATGACGGCAGCCGCCGTGATGAGTTGCCCCGCCACGGCCACCGGAACAGCGAGCGAACTGCTGATTTCGTTGAGGGTGCCAGAGACCACCATGACGCCGCTGCCGATGACAAAATTGCCAAACAGCAAGGGCCACAGAACCTTGGGCAGTGACGCGTTGGGGAAGACTTTAGGCATGACGGGCCGGTGCTGGCCCTTTTGATGTAGTCATCAGCTGGCTTGCAGGATCAGGGGTGCAGGC
>SESG01005515.1_pt1 | contig 21244 bp, 19 predicted proteins | sample 3171421 | NCBI WGS metagenome assembly SESG01 (sample SAMN10866946, study PRJNA518727) | freshwater metagenome | biome: subpolar coniferous forest; feature: holomictic lake; material: water; isolation source: holomictic Lake 227, 6 m and 8 m depth | place: Canada: near Kenora, Ontario | collected... | reverse complement strand
TTCCCCCGCGCCACTCGCCTACGTAATCTCGGGCACAGCATACTTCATTATCGACAAGGACAAATTGACTCAAATGAGGGCGAGCCTGATTAAGGCCATAGTACAATATTGGATGTAAATGAGAAATTGATGATTGAGTTACTTTTTTTATTAGGGTTTTCTTTGCATAATCTTGAAGAAGCTTTGTGGCTACCACAGTGGTCAAAGCATGCCCGCAAATACCACAAAGAAGTCTCGAAAAACGAATTTACCTTTGCCGTCATCATTGTAACGGCTATCGGATATCTGCTGACCCTCCAATACTTTATTTTCGCGCCATCATCTCCTTTTTCCAAGTATGTCTATCTGGGCTTTATCCTGATGATGGTTGCAAATGTTATTTTCCCGCATCTAATAGCAACGCTTGTGCTTAAAAGATACGCACCAGGAACGATAACAGGAATACTTCTCAACGCTCCCATCGGCATTTACTTATTGGCGCGAGGGATAAACGGAACTGATGAACTTGCCATTGTGATCATCTCCGGTGTAATTATGGCAGCTATCATTCTATTGCTCATAAAACAGCTCTTTAATGCCGGAAAGTATTTGTTCGATTAAGAAAATATCATAACATAACCCCTTATAAATAACCCCTTATATGCTTGATAATTAATCCGATTATATGATAAACATATCGCCATGAAAGAAACCCGGCGTAGAGAACAGTTTTTGAGGGCATCCCTCATTGGCTCCTGACGAATCGTGGCACAATACCAAGTAAGCTTTCAAAAAATCAAATCTTAATGCTTGAAAGCAACTTGGTATGAAATTAATTTGAAGGAAGGATAATTATGAACATCATTGTTTCAGGGTCACTTGCCTATGACAGGATTATGGATTTCCCAGGGAAGTTTTCCGACCATATTTTGCCGGATAAAATTCATGTTTTGAATGTCTGTTTTCAGGTCAGCGGAATGAAGGAAAAATTCGGAGGAACGGCAGGCAATATTGCCTACGCGCTTACCTTGATGGGAGAAAAGCCCTTTATATCATCCACCATTGGTCACGATTATGAAAAGTATTTTAAGTGGCTGGCAAAAAATGGAATCAGCACAGAAGGTATCAAAATTATCGAAGAAGAATTTACCGCTGGTGCTTACATAACAACCGATCAGGCTGATAACCAGATCACCGGATTCAATCCCGGCGCGATGAAATATCCATCTTCTCTGGATTTTAGCAAACTCGATCCTCAACAGACTATGGTTATTGTATCACCTGGTAATTTTGAAGATATGGTTAACTATCCGCGACTCTGTAAGGAAAAGGGTATCGATTATATCTTTGATCCCGGTCAATCTCTGCCCATGTGGGATGCAAAAGATTTGATTGCTTCTATTGATGGTTGCCGGATTCTGATTGTTAATGATTATGAGTTGGACCTGATCATGAACAAGACAGGGCTTACCAAAAAAGATTTGTTGAAAATGTCCGGCACTATTATCACCACTTTGGGTGAGCACGGTTCACGGATATCAACGGCGAATGATGAAATAAAAATTCCGGTTGTTAAGCCAAGTCGGGTTGAAGACCCGACCGGTGCAGGTGATTCTTATCGTGGCGGCCTGATCAGTGGTCTGGTGTGCGGCAAAGATATTTTGCAAAGCTCCAGGATGGGCAGTGTATGCGCTTCATTTGCTGTAGAGTGCTATGGTACTCAGGAGTATTGCTTTACCAGTGAGGACTTCAACAAAAGACTCAAAACAATTTAAAACTGGTGGGAAAGATGAATATTTCCAGCGCCATGATTGAAACGATCAGTGTTACACTCGATTTGATATTTAAAGCATCGGGTACAGACATCCGTTTACATGGAAATAAGGATGTGCCGGATCAGCCCGTGCTCTACGTTATCAATCACTTTACCCGTCTGGAAACTATCATGATGCCGTATGTCATCAATAAACATATTCAAAAATATCCGATCTCCCTTGCTGATAGTTCCTTATTCATAGGAAAGTTAGGTGAAATAATGAACAGGGGCGGCGCAGTTTCCACGGCTGACCCCAACAGGGATTCAATTCTGATCAATGCTCTTCTTACCGATAGCAACCCGGTTATAATATTCCCGGAAGGTCAGATGATCAAGGATAAGAAGATAATTGAGAAAGGTAAATATGTAGTTTATAATGTTTCCGGCAGACGTCCGCCTCACACGGGAGCGGGACGAATAGCTCTGCGGTCTCAGTTTATCCGGGAAAAGCTGCGAGTTTTTCACAATCGCAAAGATTACGCGTCCATCGCCCAGATGGCGGCCCATTTCGGTTTTAATGCTGCGGATGTGGAACGCGTCATCGGGAAGGAAACATACATAGTTCCGGTCAACATCACTTATTATCCGGTCAGGGCTAAGGATAATGCCATAAGCAAGCTTGTCAACAAATATGTCCAGAATGTATCGCTGCGAATGAAAGAGGAAATAGAAGTTGAAGGTTCCATGGTTATGGACGGCGTTGATATTGACATTAATTTCGGCAAACCTATGTCAATAAAAAACTATCTAACCTCCGCCTCCGGGCTGGCTGAGTTGATAACAGATGAAAACCTTTATCTCGATCCCGAAGAGTTAAAAGAGGTTGCCCCCTTCAAAAAGCTGTATGTGGACGTGATGTACGATTACATGCGTGCAATATATGATTTGACCACCGTTAATCATGATCATCTGGCTTCTTATATACTGACAAAATACCGGAAAAACAGTTTTAGTGAAAGTGATTTCAAAAACCGCATTTTTCTGGCAATCGATCATTTACTTCAAACAGGCTTGACCAACTATCATACATCGCTGAACCTGAAGCAGTACTACCTTCTTACTGATGATTATCACAATAAGTATGACAACTTTATCAAGATGGCCGTGTCTGATAACCTCATAACGTTAAAAGATGGCATTATCACAAAAAATAATGAGCGGTTCAGCAAAAATTATGAGTTCCATACAATACGGAAGGGTAATATCATCGAGGTTCTAAAAAACGAGATTGAACCACTCGAGAGCCTCACCACCGGAATGGATCACCTGATGGTTTTCCCCGGCGGCTATATTAGGCAAAAAATCAGGAATAAATTCCTGGAGGTTGATCAGCGGCTTTTTGAGGAAGAGTATAATCAGCATTATATCTCAGGCGAAAGCAAACCGAAGGAAATCGGCGCGCCTTTTTTCCAGCGGCGTATTCTGCGCAATCAGGGTGTGATTCTGGTACACGGATATATGGCCGCGCCTGAAGAGATTCGTCCGCTGGCAGATTATCTCTACAAAAATGGTTACACTGTCTATGGTGCCAGGCTGCGTGGTCACGGTACAGCCCCTGAAGATCTGGCAGGTCAAAGCTGGGAGAAATGGTATCATTCCGTGGGCAGGGCTTATATCATTATGAAAAATTCGACGAAGTCATTTGCCATTTGTGGCTTTTCCACCGGCGCTGGAATAGCCCTGTTACAGGCGGCTAATAAACCGGGCAGATTTGCGGGAATAATATCGATCAACGGCCCCGTAAAACTGCAGAATTCATCATCTAAATTTTCGCCAATTATTGTTGTCTGGAACAAATTCCTTTCAAAAATAAACGCAGGCAAAGGCAAAATGGAATTTGTCAGCAATGATCCGGAAAATCCAACTATCAATTACTCTCGTAATCCCGTACGTGGCGTCTACGAACTCGAAAAGCTGATGAAAGTTGTTAAAAGCCGGCTTATGGGCGTAATAGAGCCGGCACTTGTTATCCAGGGCTCGGACGATCCTGTTGTTAATCCGGTAAGTGGTTTGGAAATATTTTCCAACTTAGGATCGGAGCACAAGCAGCTTGTTCAGATAAATGCCGATCATCATGGCATACTGCGAGGAAAAGAATCAGATCAGGTAAAAACGAAAGTACTGGAATTTATAAAAGAGGTATTTTCAAAGTAGCATACGAGAAACTATACCATTTCTAAATCAAAGATGATATCGAGGCGGCAAGGAGGAGGCGACGAGGCGTATTTTATATACGTTGAGGAAGCCGACGACGCTGCTAACAAAGATAGCGCTTTGATTTAGAATTGGTATCTTTATTCCCAGCCTATCGGATCATACCCCTTATCTTTCAGACAGCGGTTGACAAAGGCCTTATAAACAGGGCTTGGTTGGGATGCCTTGTAGATGCCTCGCGCAAGCCCGCTTGTGGCACCGGCAACACCGCCTACTAACGCGCCGCGGCCGATGCTGCCTGTCACCGCTCCTACTGCCCCGCCAACGAGAGCTCCACCGGCACCGCCGACGATTGCGCCGCCAACAACTTTTGCCCCCGGATTTGCCTTAGCATAGGAATCAGCCAGTTGAGAGCATTCCTCAATGTCGCTCTGTGCCTGAGGTTCTCCGACGATTTTCATATAATCGTTAGGATAAAGTACCGGGCTCTGTCTTCCGGCGCACCCGGTAAGTGCAAGAAATATAATCAAAATAGTAATTATTTTTTCCATGACGTTTTCCTGTCAATTAAAGTATTTTTTAAGAATCCGACAATCTCTGAACGAAGCAACGGTGTAGTATCCGGCGAAAGGATATCTCCTGCCATAATGTGGTCTTTACATTGGCTAAGATTGAGCAACTTTTTGTCTTTGCTTCCAAATAATTCGAATTTTTTTACAATTTCACTCGTATCAACGACTTTATCCTGTTCGGTATAAAGAAATAGAGCAGGAACGTTAATTTTTTCATACGAAATGTTTTGGATATGTTCGACCAGAACAATCATGGGGGTAATCGCTTCCCAGCGATACTGATGATTCCAATACTTGCCTTCCTGCGCGTTTCTTGGTTCCCAGGATCTTTCTTTCCCATAGATTATTTTGGCAAAACCGATGCCGGCAGGATAAAGAAATAGCTTGGTCATCTTGCTTGCCGGATAATAATTGGGAGAAATAAAAATGATAGAGGCTACATCTTTTTGGTACTGTTCCTGATTTACAAGCCATAATATGAGCGCACTGCCTGTAGATGTCCCCATGAGAATAACTTTCTTGCCAATTTTTTTCCCGATTTCGAGAGCTTCTACTGAATCGTTCAACCAGTCATTGGCGCTAGAATTTGCAAACGCCGCCGGGTTTCTGGCATGACCTGTCAGCCTTGTATAAAACAGATTGGCTTTTAAATCTTTCGCGACTAAATCGGCAAGTGGAGCTATTTCCTGACGGGAAGCACTATAGCCATGGATATAAACAATTGCATATTCTGTCTGTTCCTGCTTGGCAGAAACCCAGACAATTTTCTTCTCTGCTCCGGAAACTACATCTGTAAATTTAGATTCAGATTGCGCAAGGTAAGAATCTAAATCTGCAACGGAGGGAGGGAGATTTAAAGGGTTAATTTTTTCTCCCAGCCGATAACGTGTAATGGGCAACGAAATGAAAAAAATTACAAGTAGGGCGACGATTGCAAGTAATATCTTTTTTTTCATGCCGATATGGACTCCTTATATTTTTTTAGGTATTTGCGTTTGAAAAAACATACCCGACTTGATTTTGTCAACACCTTTTTTTAAAAAATTAATTGCCTGCGCTTTACATTTGTTATACTGTCTTAAAACGTAAGGCTTTAACAATCTGGATGAGGTAAAAAAGTTTGTTGATGAAGTGCAGCAGTTGACGGATACGCCTTTTGGTGCAAATATTATGCTCATTAATCAGCGCCAAGCCGATCAGGACAATAATCGAGGAGAGAGTTTAATAAGGCCGTGAAAAAGCAATCCCTTACCAAAAACAATACAGAGTTGATCCAGGCGCGCAACAAGGTAGCCGAAATGGAAGCCCTGGAGGCGTCTATTCTGGAGGCCATACCTCACGCAGTTATCGGCCTTCAGGATCGACGGATTATATTTGTCAACAATGGCGTGAAGGCTGTATTTGGCTGGACATCCGATGAACTGATCGGCCAGACCACACGTCTTTTATATCGGACGGAAAAGGACTATGTAAGAATAGCGGGCCAGCTTTATTCCATTTTAGAGAAACATTCCATCGCCAGCATGGAGTTCCCGTGCCTGCGCAAGGACGGTACGGAAATCGAGTGCATGATCAGCGCCGCCCGAATCGGCAAACAATTGAAAGAGAGGCGGGTGGTCATCACCTACGAAAATATTACGGACAGGAAGCGGGCAGCAAGCGAACTGGAACTATCCCGGCATCAGCTACGCCAATTATCAGCTCACCTTCAATCAATCCGCGAGAAGGAAAGAACCCGCATCGCCCGTGAGCTTCACGATGAGTTGGGGCAGCTCTTGACGGCGCTCAATACTGATATCGTCCTGCTGAAAAACAAGATACCCGAGGGACAGAAGACACTTTCGGAAAGGGCAGAAAGCATGTCTTCCCTTGTCGAACTGACCATGCAGACAGTTAAACGGATTTATATGGGATTGCGTCCCGGCATGCTCGATCATCTTGGCCTGACGGCCGCCATCTCCTGGCAGGCTGAAGAGTTTTCCCGGCGGACAGGCATAGCGTGTAACGTATCCTTCAATCCGGAAGATATGGTTATCGAGCCTGATCTGACCACGACCATATTTCGCATTTTTCAGGAAACACTGACAAACGTGCAGCGTCACGCCAAAGCCACAAAAGTGACCGTTCGCCTGAAGGCAACGGATAAGCACCTCGAGTTTATGGTCAAGGATAACGGAAAGGGCATCGCCGATGAGCAGTTGAGGAAACCGGATTCGTTCGGTCTGCTGGGCATTAAGGAACGTGTCTACCATTGGGGCGGGAAAGAAGCCATCGTCGGAAAACTTGGTAAGGGTACTACCCTGACAATCAGCATCCCTCTGACAAAGACAGGAGAAATGCCATGACGGAAAAAAAGATCAGAATTTTAATTGCCGATGACCATCCCATTGTCCGCGCCGGCTTCAAACAGGTTCTTTCGGAAACACCGGATCTGATTGTCGCGGATGAAGCGGGAAACGGCCAAGAGGTTCTCGAACACCTAAAAAAGAAAAAATATGATGTCGTGCTCTTGGATATTTCCATGCCCGGTAAAAACGGTCTGGAAATTCTCGGGGATTTGAAGACGGACTATCCCAAACTTCCCGTTCTTATTCTCAGCATTTACCCTGAAGAGCAATACGCCATCAGGGCACTGAGGGCAGGGGCATCGGGCTATCTGACAAAAGCAAGTGCTCCTCATGAACTCATTTCAGCCATTCGGAAAATATCTCAAGGCGGGCGCTATATCAGCGCGTCGCTGGCCGAAAAGCTGGCATCCTATCTGGACGCGGACATGACAAAATCACCACATGAAACCCTGTCCAATCGCGAACATCAGGTCATGCGGATGATTGCTTCAGGCAAGACCGTTTCGGAAATAGCCGGAAGCCTGAACCTGAGCGTGAAGACAATCAGCACCTACCGCTCCCACGTTTTGGAAAAAATGAAGATGAAAAACAACGCGGAAATTACCCTGTACGCGGTACAGAACAAACTCGTGGAGTGATCGGCAACTCAGCGACCGATAATTTGACGGTTCGGATCAATTTCATCCCGCAGAACTCTCAGTTCCAAGGCCGTCGGCGGCTTGGTGGTAAATATCCTGGGGGCCTTGAGCAATTCGAATTCGCAGTTGCTCTGAATGTCGTCAAACGTATAGCCAGGGTTAATCGAGATCACCCTCATCCATTTACTTTCCGGCTCGAAATCCATAACGGCCATATTGGTAATGACCCGATAAGGTCCGGTGTCCAGTGGCAATCCCGATTGCGCCCTTGATTCTCCACCTTCCAGCCATCCCGGCGCGGTGATAAAATCCAGTTTGCTGACCAGCCGCTTTTTTTCCTGAACCGACATGATGATCGTACGCCAGCACAGGGAAGCAAAATCGTTTGCGCCACCGCTGCCCGGCAACCGAACGTCAGGATTGAGGTAATTTTTCCCCAGCATAGTGGAGTTGATATTCCCGTACATATCGATCTGGGCACCGCCCAGAATCGCGTAGTCAACCATTCCACGGCTGCATGTCTGCATGATCTCAAACATAGTGCCGGCCATGACAGCCCGATGGAACGTGCGGGAATCGCCGACGGAAACGGGTATTTCCGGCAGTATTGGGTCAATCCCACCTGATTCGAACATAATTACCAGATGAGGGGCAAGGGTTTTCTGGGCAAGCAAAGCTGCGGCGCAGGGCGCTCCCGTACCAATTCCGGCTGTGCGGCCGTTGCCAAGTTCGCGTGCCGCGACACATATCATCAACTCCATTATATTATAATTTTGCATTGGTCTCCTCCTTATGGAGCAGTAATTCCTTGGCTCTCAACTCCTGAATCCTGTCAATGCCGCCGGCAAGTTCAATGTAGGCCGCATGATCGGGACAATCATAAATGTTGCGCTTCATAAATGATGTGAAGGCGGTTGGATCTTTCTGCACTGTCAGCCACTGCCTCAGGTGCTTTTCATCTGAATAATACTCATAAGGCATTCCTGTGGGATAGGCCCCGTAAGGGACTTCGCACACCGCGTCCACCAGATAATAGGGAATAACCGTTCTGGCCGGATCGCTCCGAATCTCGTCATTGTGGATAAGCCGTTCCGTAGTGATAATCAGCTTCTTGCTTGCCCGTGCCAGATCATCATCTGAAATCACAATTCCCCGGATCCGGCAGTTTCCGGTTATGTCCGCCTCATGAACGTGAATGACTGACACATCGGGGTACAGCGCCGGTTGCAACGCCAGTGTCTTGTCTGTGAACGGACATACCATAGTTTTGCCCGCTGAATATTTAAATGTATCGGTGCCCAGCATATTGCGTGTCGGCAAAAACGGTATCCCCATGGCCGCCGCCTTGAGACGCGCCGCCAGACTGAAGTTGGACCATTCACAAATTTCAACTCGTCCGCTTTCCATGTAAGCCCTGGCGCATGGGCTCATGCCGCGTGCCTCCAGACCAATGATATAGGCAATATCCACACGGTTAAAGACCTCGCCTGCTGCCAGAATCTGGAAATCGTGGGTTGATGTATGTCCTGCAAATCCCATATTTTTCCTTCCCTGTCGTACAATTTCCTGACAGGCCGCAATCGGCGTGCGATTGGTGCCAAATCCACCTATTGCCAGATAGTCTCCGTCTTTTACGAAACGTTTTACGGCTTCTTTCAGGCTCATGAGCTTGCCTTCCTTCGTCCGTGACTTTAAGCGGAAGTATTTCCGCGCATCATCCGGGTCAGGATTGGTAAACAGAGGTCCCTCGCTTTGCACTGCTTTATCCGCAATCATTTTTCAATCTCCTTATGAAAGATGTTGTTTTTTTCTGCCCGCTATTTCATCCCGGATTCCCATCGGTCCCTCAAGAAAAATCCTCGAATCCATGAGCCGCAGATCGGTCGCGATGCGGGGCTTAAAACCCATCTGGTCAAGAATGTCTTTTTCCAGATCAAGCCCGGGCGCTGTCTCAATGAGGGTCATGCCTTCTTTGCGGAGTTCAAATACGGCACGCTCCGTAATGTACAATACCCGCTGGCCCCTTTCACGGGCGTAATCTCCACTGAAGGTGATTTGCTCCACTGATTCAATAAGTTTTTTATCGCGGCCTTCGCGGACAATGTTCATTTGTCCGTTTTTCACGACTACCTCCGCGCCAACGGTTAATGTGCCGATAAAGATAACCGTCTTGGCATTCTGGGTAATATTGATAAATCCGCCGCAACCGGCCAGTCTAGTGCCGAAGCGGCTGACATTCAGATTGCCTTTTTGGTCGGCCTGAGCCATGCCCAAAAAGGCCATATCCAGACCGCCTCCGTCATAGAAATCAAACATGTATGGTTCGTCAATAATGGCCTGCGGATTCGATGCTGCACCGAAACTGAGTCCCATAGCCGGTATGCCGCCTATAGGCCCGGATTCCACAGTGAGAGTAAAGAGATCATTCATGTTTTCCTCAGAGGCCACAGCGGCAATACCGTCGGCCATGCCGATGCCCAGATTGACGATGGCCTGGGGAACAAGCTCCATGGCTGCCCGACGGCTGATAATTTTCCGCGTTGTGAAGGCCATTGGTTCTATTTGTGATGAAGGCACGTACACTTCTCCACAGTAGGCCGGATTGTAGGCTTCCAGAAATGTCTGCCAGTGATTTTCCGGTTTGGCGATAACGACGGCATCAACAAAAATTCCGGGAATCCTTACATCCATGGGACGAAACCGTCCGTTTTCGGAAATTCGTTCCACTTGAGCAATGACGATGCCTCCGGAATTCTTGGCGGCCTGCGCCATAGACATCATTTCCAGCGACGCGCTCTCCTTTTCCATACGGATATTTCCCTGCAAATCAGCGGTTGTGCCTCGCACCAGGGCTGCATTAATTGGAAATGCCTTGTAAAAAAGCCGTTCCTTGCCGCCTATTTGTATGAGTTCCACCAGATCTTCCGTTGTTCGCGCATTCACCTTTCCGCCGTCAAAACGTGGATCAGCAAATGTCTTGAGCCCTGTATGAGTAATAAAACCGGGACGACCACCCGCGATCTCACGAAACAGACACGAAATGGCACCCTGGGGAAAGTTGTAAGCCTCAATTTTGTTTTCCAGAGCCATTCGGCCAAGTTTGGGGGCCAGGTTCCAGTATCCCTCGATAACCCGCTTGATCAGGCCTTCATGGGCCAGATGGTTGAGTCCTTTCTCCTTGCCATCCCCCTGCCCTGCTGCCCCGACAATGGTGAGATTTCTGGGACTACCAGTGCTGAGAAATAGTTTTTCCAGCTCCGATGTCAGCTCTTCAGGATGGGCATTGCCCACAAAACCGCCGACTGCCACCGTATCGCCGTCCTTGATCAACCCTAATGCGTCCTGGACGCTCATAATCTTGCCGGACATACTTATTTACCTCCATAAATGAGTTTGATCAGTTCGAAAAGCTTCTCATCACGCCATTGCACACAATCCCGGAAGCTACGTCCTTTCATTTCCTCCGCGATACCGTCAATGAGTTTTTCCTTCATGGGTTCCGTGATGTAGTTCCAGGTGGTGAGCTCTTCCCATATAGCCTTGAATGTTGTATTGCCAATACCGTCGATGAAGTGGCCCACACCACCATCCTCGCCGCCTCCAAGATGGTAGATCATATGGGATCCCATGAGCGCATACCGCAGACCGGGACCGGCATAAAGCGCCTTATCCACGTCTTCGACGCTGGCTACACCGTTTTCCACCAGATCGATTGCCTCACGCCAGAGGGCAACGGCCAAGCGGTTACCAATGAATCCGGGAACTTCCTTTTTTACAAGTACCGGAATTTTTCCCAGATGTTCCATGAATTTGATGCTCGTATCTACGGTCGCCTGTGATGTGTATTTGCCGGGGACAATTTCGATAAGAGGAATGAGGTGGGGTGGATTCCAGGGATGGGTAATAACACAGCGATCCTTGTGCACAACTGCCTGCTGAATTTCCGTCATCATCAAGCCGGAGGAACTGCTTCCAATGATGGATGTCGGCGGCGCAAAGCGGTCCATTTCTTCAAAGATGGGTTTTTTGATTGCGTAGGTTTCACCGGAACACTCTTCAATGAAATCTGCATCGCTGACTGCAGCGGCGATTTCCGGAACGAATTTGACTCGCTCCAGAGCCTTATCACGGTCGTCAGCGGTTAGTATCCCTTTCCCGACAAAAAATTCGAGATTGGAACAGACCTGCCGGTATCCTTTGTCTCTGGTTTCTGGTCTTCTCGAATAACCGGTCACTTCGTACCCCTTCTGGGCAAAAAGAGAAACCCATGCTGAGCCTATTACACCGGTTCCGATAACCGCAATTTTCTTGATTCCGTCCATTATTTTGACTCCTTTTGCACCTGAGGAACGTTCAGGGAGTGCCATGTTCGACCATTCCATCAGGGTTTGCGTCCGGCCTGCGATGCGCCGGATATCAACCTGATGCCAATGGGACGATATGTTTCCCTTGTCCCTGTGCAATCTTTATTTCGTGATGCGCTAAAATATTTATTTAGACCAAGTTGCTTTCAAAACCCCGTCGCAGATACCCTTCATGGTACTGTGCTGGATAGTTCGGCCAACCAGTTTCAGATTCTGAAACTGGGGTCTCACTAAATATTATTTTTTGAAAGCTTACTTGGTATTATCTGACTATTATTTGCCGGCAGCAGCCCTTATGCCCGTTTCTGCGGGCTGATGCGGATTTCTATAATTTCCGTATCCGGTACTTCTTGTCTTTTCCTTCTTAACTGTTAAACGCTTGCTTGGAGCAACCAGGACTTTTTTTACTTCCGCCTTTTGTGTAACTGCTGCCTTGTCAACCACATTGCCATGAGCTCCCCATGGATTGACATCCGGATCTTCTTTACAGGTAGGACAGAAATAGCGGGCGCTCAGATCTTCAGCACCACTACCCCAAATCTCTAGCTTGCAGCAATCTCCGCATATTGCTGTTCCGCAATTGTCACATTCCGTTTTCGCCTGTTCTTTCCCGCAAACCGTACATTTTTGTTCCTTGTTGTCTTTCATCATCTCACTCCTTATTTAATGTCATTTTAGGAGACGCCTGTCTCCATTTACTTTTTCCTTCATGTTCGAGAGCAATCTAATCCCTTACGTTTTTTTCCACAATCGGTCTGCGTCTGATTCTTTCCTGGGAAGAGGGATGAAATTGCCTTCGGGTAAAAGGCGGGATTGCCATCGGTGTTTGTCTGATTGCGGCTGGTATTTTATGCTGAGACGACCAGAGAGTACCTTGATTAACTTCACCTAATTTCCCTGCTGATTTTCCTTGCAATTCTATAAATTATCAGTTATTATTAATACAAGTAAAAATTCAAACTGTTCCCCGTGGGGGAACACAACACAAAGGAGTGCTAAAAATGTCAGAAGGAAAAGTAAAATGGTTTAATGATTCAAAGGGGTTCGGTTTCATCGAGGAGGATGGCGGACAGGATGTTTTCGTACATCATTCAGCAATTCAGGCAGAGGGTTTCAAATCACTTGCCGAGGGAGAGCGGGTAAGTTTCGATGTTGTTAAGGGCGCCAAAGGTCCGGCTGCGGAAAATGTCCGTAAGCTGTAAAATTTGAGTTTCATTTAACATTTAGAAGCTCCTCCCATAACGGGAGGAGCTTTTTTTGTGTATAATACCAACTTCACTACGATGGATATGCATTTTTCAGGGAATCCAGAAATAGTCCGGCACTGCCACGATTCTCCTGTCCTGCATATTTCTCGCCTTTCAGATAAAGAGCTTCTACCTTCAGCTCGTTTAACTTCGCCACCGGTATCTGCAGGGGATTTTTATCCAGCACGACAAAATCAGCCAGTTTGCCATCGGACAGACTCCCTCGCTTGTTTTCATCAAAGGAAAGCCTGGCGCAGGTCGAGGTATGCATCCGCAAGGCATCCAGCACAGAAACAGACTCCTGCGGATTAGGATGATTGCAGGCGGCGTAAATTGACGCGATGGGATCAGGCAAAGTGCACGGCGCGTCAGAACCACTGGCAATAACCAAACCTGCCTCAAGCATACTCTTTAAGGGAATCAGGTTCTTAACCCGATCACCTAAAATCTTTTGCAGATATTCCATCGGTTCCTGCTGCCAATACAAAAATGGTGTTTGCAGGGCAATGCAAAGCTCAAGCTTCGCCGCTTTTTCAATCGTTTCGGGATACATCAAATCAGCGTGAATTATAATATGCCGGTGGTCTTTGCGGGGGAAGTCATTTAATGCCTCTTCAAAAGCAATCAGTGCCTGCTTAATTGCCGCATCACCAATGGCATGCAAGGCTACCTGCAAGCCACTGCGGTTTGCCGCTTTGACAAAATCAGTCACCTGCTGCTGTGGATAAAAGAGCGTGCCGGAACTTTTGGGATTATTAGAATAAGGCTTGATCAGAGCAGCGTCTTCAGAACCGAAGCAGCCATCCAAAGCAGTGGCAAAGCAACCGCCAATGCAGGGCAGTTTGCGGCTCAGCGCTTTTTTAATATCCATCGTCTGGAAAAATACTTGAAACTTTTGAGGCAGCCCACGATTGGCAAATCGCATTATATCTACATCTAAATCCAACGGAAAGCCGACACCTTCCGATGTATGCACCAGCGAAATGCCTTTGCGGGCAAGATTGTCGCTTCCGGCAATCATATTTTTAAAAAGAGCCGGCAGTGATATGGATTGCGAAATGCTGTTGACCGCTTTGTAAAACGCGTTAAGATAAAACCAGCCTGTGGCCGCGTCAAATCCGGGATCCGCAAGGATTGCCGCGGGAAGTTTGTTGATCATCGCGGTATTACCGACTGATGCATGGCCATCATATTTTACAATCATGAGCGGATGACTTGTAATCTTATCGAGATCACTTCTTTCGGGGAGCCTTTTTTCTTTAACGGTGTGAGCGGAACAACCAAAAGCAAGGATTACTTTTTCCTTCTTACCCAGAGCAATGTATTTGCTAATCTTTTCGCCGAGTTCAGCAAAATCACCTACGTCCCGGCAATCAAGGCTGGAATTGAAAAGGGCAAAGGAAGCAAAATGCATGTGTGTATCGGCAAAGGCCGGAACCACGCAGCGTTTTTTTAAATCAACCTGTTCAACACCGGCATAACCCTCGGGCAATTGATCACCGGTGAAAATTATTTTCCCGTCTTTTTCCACGAGGTACTTGAAGATACGGTTATTATCTTCACAGGAAATAAAATCAGCATTTTTAAATACACGCATATTAACCCCCTTATTTGATTTTCGATATTTTAGTAAACAGTTGCTGAAGTATAAGCTCAATATTTCCGTATGTCAAAGATATAAAAACAATTTTTTTCGTCAATTTTGGCTTTACAAAAAAGCTTTATCCTGATTAAAGCTAAAAAAAATAATCAGGGAGACTTTTTCAATGGGGACGGCAAAATTACCTCAGTATGATTACGACATAATTATCATCGGTGGCGGACCGGCAGGATATAGCGCGGGTATTTACGCTGCCCGTGCCGGCCTCAAAACTCTGCTTGTGGAAGGCGCTTCTACTGTCAGTCAGATAACCATTACCGACATGATCGAAAACTATCCGGGTATTCCTGAAGGAATCAATGGCTTTGATCTGATGCAGCTTTTTAAAAAACAAGCCCTGAAATTCGATCTGGAAGTAATGCCCAAAGACGTTGTAGCGATAAAAAAAAATGCTTCATCACCAATTATTTGGGATGTTACCGTGGAAGCCACAGATTTCAAGGCTCTGAGTATAATCGCCGCAACCGGAGCGCATTGGCGCAATCTGGGGGCGCCGGGAGAGACGGAATTTGCGGGTAAAGGTGTTTCCTACTGCGCAACCTGCGACGGACCATTTTACCGCGATAAGGATGTAATAGTTGTCGGTGGTGGTGATACGGCTATTCAGGAAGCTCTCTTTTTGACTCATTTTGCCAAAAAAGTTACAGTGATCCATCGTCGCGACAGGCTGCGCGCCGCAGGCATCCTGCAAAAAAAAGCCTTTGCGGAAAAGAAAATTGAGTTTATCTGGAACGCGACACTGACAGAAGTTTCCGGCGGAGATTTTGTCACAGGGGTAAAGCTTGCCGATGTACAGTCAGGCAAAATAAGCGAAATTGCGGCAGAAGGAGTTTTCATTTTTGTCGGTCGCCTCCCCCATACTGACATTTTCCGGGGACTACTGGAATTAGACAAAACCGGCTTTATTTCGACTGATGAAAATTTAAAAACAAGCGCCGCCGGAATTTTTGCCGCCGGAGACTGCCGGGTGAAACTTTTCCGTCAGGTGATCACTGCCGCAGGCGATGGAGCCAATGCCATATTCAGCGCGGAGCTATATATTGAAGAACTGAAAGGTGAGACTTATTAAAGGATATTTAAACTTATGGAATCTTTGATTAATATCTGGCAACAAATACCATCGCAGATGAGCCCTGACCTTTTTTCCATCGGCTCTTTTCAATTGCGTTATTACAGCCTGATGTATCTTGTCGCTTTCGCCATTGTTTATTTTCTTACTGTCTACCGGATAAAACACGAAAACTATAAATACACGGCCGAAAATATTCAGGACTATCTGGTCTGGGCAATGATAGGAGTAATCCTCGGCGCCAGATTTGGTTATGCTTTATTTTACAATTTCGAATATTACTTCCGGCATCCGCTGGAAATAATATTGCCCTTTGATTTTTCTAACGGCATTAAGTTTGTGGGACTCAGCGGAATGTCTTATCACGGAGGCCTTATCGGCGTTCTTCTTGCTTCCATTTTCTTTTGCCGCAAATATAAGTTTAATTTCTGGCATTTTATCGATCTGCTTATCCCTGCTGTGCCGCTGGGCTACACCTTCGGCAGGCTCGGCAATTTTATCAACGGTGAGCTATACGGACGGGTAACTACCGTGCCCTGGGGTATGTATTTCCCGCTCGATCCGGCACATAGTCTGCGTCACGCTTCTCAGCTTTATGAAGCATTATTCGAAGGGATTGTTTTATTCATCCTGCTATGGCTGATCAGAAAAAAGAAAATGTTTGATGGATTTTTAGTTGGAATCTATCTTTGCGGTTATGGATTTGTGCGCTTCGTCATTGAGTTTTTCCGCGAGCCGGATGCGCAACTTGGATTTGTTCTGGGATTCAACACCATGGGACAAGTCCTGTGTTTATTAATGATCTCAGCAGGTGTAGCTGTTTTGATCGTGCGTAGAAACACCGCTCAGACCTTGCGCCGGGATATATGAACTCAAAGGAGATTATGACATGACTTTGTGGTGGATATTCTTTGGTGTTTTTATTTTTGCCATGCTGGCTCTTGATCTTGGTGTTTTTAACCGTAAGGCGCCCGTCATCACGATGAAGGAGTAATACCAAGTTGCTTTCAAACATTAAAATATGAATGTTTGAAAGCTTACTTGGTATTATGCCAGGTAAATCAACCTTTTAATGTTTGATGATAAATTGGTATAATGTCCTTATGCAGGCTCAGTTCCCCAGCGCTTCTCAAGCACAATTGAAAAAATGGGCTAGGCTAGGTGATACTAAATTCCGTCACGCGGAGGGAATTTTTCTTGCCGAAGGCGTAAAAGTCGTTGAGGAACTATTATCGAGTGACTGGCAAACAGAAGCCATTCTGGTTTTGCAGGAAAAAATCAAATACTGGGAAAGGTTGGTGAATAAGCCGGATAACAATATCCCGATTTATTCGATTACCGGCTCTCAGTGGAAGCAACTCAGTCAGGATAAGGAACCGGAAGGCATAATGGCTGTCGTGCAGATCAAGCCGGAGCGTGCTTTGCCTCCCTTTTTATCGACTTCAACGGGAAATGCCTTAATTCTTCATGAAATAAGCAACCCCGGCAATATCGGAGCGCTGATGCGTAGCGCACTGTGGTTTGGTTTTACCAATATAGTTTTGAGCACAAGCTCAGCCGATTACACTAACCCCAAAGTTGTGCGCGCATCTATGGGCAGCCTTTTTCATTTAACTATTGTCTCGAATGTGAATTTAATCGCGGCACTACCGCAAATAAAAAAGACCTATCATCTTGTGGGCAGCGATGTGCATAAGGGAGAATCACCGCACCCGTTGAAAGAAAAAGTGGCGCTGCTTTTAGGCAGTGAAAGTCATGGCCTGCCGGAAGATTTATTGGCGCTTACCGATGAGCGCTGGTGCATTCCAGGAAATTCGCTGGCGGATTCTCTGAGCCTGCCGCAAGCAGCGACGATCATGATGTATGAATGCGTGAAGAAATGAAATCCTACATCCAAGTAACAACAACCACAGAAACCAAAGAACTGGCAGAAAAGATTGCTTATTCCCTGGTGGAGGCAAAGCTTGCCGCCTGTGTTCAGATCACCGGCCCCATTACCAGTATTTATCGCTGGAGGGGTAAAGTAGAAAATATCCAGGAGTGGCTCTGCCTGATCAAAACGCAAGATGATCTTTACAATAAAGTGGAAGCCACCATTAAAAGCCTGCACCCTTATGAAACACCAGAGATTATCGCCGTGCCAATTATTAAAGGCAGTAAAGAATATCTGCGTTGGATTGATGACGGACTGGAGAATTTTCTGTTAATGATAACTATTGCCTTATTCATGATTATCACGTAATATCCGCCCCGATTTATAGCTAATTAAAAGGAGGAACACATATGTCAAATCTGGAAAGAAATATGAATGATCTTGTGGAAAAGTTTTTTTTCAAGGAAAACAAGAAAATGGAAGTGAAATACCGCGAGATGCAGAAGCTGAAGAAAACCAAGGAAGCGCTGGCAGCAGCGTCGGGGATTGATGATGATCTGGTGCTGGATAAATTCATTGAGCTGGATCTCCGACCGGAAACTATCGCCTCGATTTCAATGGTACCCCTTATTGTTATTGCCTGGGCTGATGGAAATATTGATCCAAAGGAGAAGGACGCGATCCTTAATGTAGTGGGCAAATTCGGTTGGACGCCGGACAGTCTCAATTATGATTTGCTCAATCAGTGGCTGAAGAAAAAGCCGTCCGCATCACTGTTGACGGCATGGAAGCATTATGTGGAGGCGTTATGCCACAAGATGACCAATGAAGAACTGGCGCATTTCAGGAAAGAAATGATGGCGCATGTTACCATGGTCGCTGAAGCGGCCGGCGGTTTTTTAGGCATAGGTAAAATATCTGCTGAAGAAAGAGATATAATTTCTCAACTGGAAAATACCTTTTGCAACAAATAGCGTAAATTAACACAATTAATCAGGAGCCCACATGCAGGAAATCAACAATATAAAATTTCATCGTTTTAGTATCGGAGAAGCTTTTACCCGGTTGGGTTCAACAAAGGCAGGATTGTCGGAGGATAAATCCACCGAACGCCTTGACAAATTTGGATTCAATGAAATTACCGAAACGAAAAAAGAACCTGCGTGGAAAAATCTACTAGGGCAGTTTGCTAACTTGCTGATCATGATTCTGATAATCGCGGCAATCATCTCGGCTTTGATGGGCGATATCATTGAAGCGGTATCGATTGTTGTCATTGTGCTTCTGGCCGGGATATTGGGTTTCATACAGGAACATCAGGCACAAAAGGCCATCGAATCACTCAAAAAGATGGCAGCGCACAGGGCGCTGGTGTTGCGTAACGGCATGGAGCACTTGATTGAAGCGCGTTTGCTGGTGCCGGGAGATGTTGTCGTACTCAAGACGGGCGATACAATTCCTGCGGATGCCCGCTTGATCGAAGCGGCCAACCTTACTCTTGAAGAGGCGGCACTTACAGGTGAGTCACAGGGCGTTGTTAAAAATGCCGAAATGACCTTTCCTGAAAATTGCGCGGTCGGCGACTGTATTAATATGGTGTATGCGGGAACCGCCGTGTCCAACGGACGTGGTAAGGCGCTGATTTGCGCAACCGGTTCTCACACAGAATTCGGCAAAATTGCCGAGATGCTTCAGAAGGAACCGGAAAAGAAAACTCCTTTGCAACAAAATCTTGATACCCTGGGCAGCCGAATCGGCGTCTTCGCGCTGGTGATTGCCGTCATGATGAGCGCCGGCGGAGTATTAAAAGGATACGAACTGGTGAAGATGTTTATCTGGGGTGTTGCCTTGGCGGTAGCCGTTATTCCGGAAGCGTTGCCGGCGGTGGTAACTATTTCGCTTGCACTAGGTGTGCGCCGCATGGTGAAACGCCGCGCCCTGGTGCGCAAGCTGCCGGCGGTGGAAACACTCGGTGCAGTTAATATTATATGCAGTGACAAAACCGGCACGCTCACCGAAGATCAGATGACGGTGCGTCGTATTTATGTTGACAACAACATTGTGTCCGTTACCGGAGCCGGATATGAGCCGGTTGGTGAACTGAAGCGCAACGAGTTGGCGTATGACACCGCCAATATTGCCCTTGCGCAACTAATGCAGATCAGTTCGCTGTGCAATGACTCTCGCCTGGTGAAGAAAGATAAATTTGTGATTACCGGTGATCCTACCGAAGGGGCGCTAGTAGTGCTTGCAGCAAAAGTCGGTTTGAACAGCGATGCTCTACGGATTCAGATCCCTCGAATCGCAGAGGATCCGTTCACCTCGGAAAAGAAACGCATGACCACCTACCACTCAATCAATAACGAAACTTTTGCTTACAGCAAGGGTGCCGGAGAAATAATGCTTGGTTGCTCAACACACATAATGACATCACAGGGCATAATTGCTCTCACCGATGAAACAAGGATGCATTTACAAAGCATCATCGGGCAGTTTGCCGAAGATTCTCTCCGCGTGATCGGATTTGCTTATAAGAAGATTGATTCGTTCACAAAAGCACAACCCGAAGAAAGGATGATATTTGTCGGGTTTGCGGGAATGATCGATCCTCCGCGCGCCGAGGTCTTTGCAGCGATCCGCCGCTGTGAAAGCGCAGGTATCCGTCCGGTGATGATCACCGGCGATCATAAGATTACCGCTGTAGCAATTGCGCGGGAGATTGGCATATTGAAGGACGGCAGCGCCTATTCCGGTGAGGAGCTCGAACAGATGAGTGATGAGACCTTCAACCGCATTGTCAACGAGGCAAACGTTTTTGCCCGCATTTCACCTGCGCACAAGTACCGCATTGTTGAAGCGCTGATGGCGCAGGGCAATATTGTAGCAATGACCGGTGACGGCGTTAATGACGCTCCGACACTCAAGAAGGCCAATATAGGCATCGCGATGGGAATCACCGGAACGGACGTAAGCAAGGAAGCAAGCGACATGATTCTCACCGATGATAACTTTGCTTCGATCGTCTCGGCCGTGGAAGAGGGGCGAACGATATTTGAGAATATCAGAAAATATCTGGTGTATCTGCTCAGCGGAAATATGGGAACGGTGATTGGCATAATCATCGCAATGGCTGCGGGACTTCCCCTGCCGCTGACGGCAGTGCAGATATTGTTTATCAATTTTGTCATGGATGGACTGGTTGCCATTGCACTTGGCGTTGAAGCGCCAGAGCCGGGGATCATGGGTAAAAAACCGCGTACTGTTAAAGAAGGCATATTAAACACTTCGGCATTGTCAGAAATTATGCTTGTCGGTGTGTGGATTGCTCTCCTGACAACAGCGGTTTACGCGTACGCGCTGCATACCGGCGCGAGTGATCTAAAGGCCGGCACTATGTTTTTCACCGCACTGGTATTTGCACGACTGGTAAACGGTTTTGCCTGCCGCTCGCTGCATCAGAGCGTTTTCATTATGCATCCGTTTTCTAATCGCGCGCTTGTGGCTAGTGTACTCGTTACAATAAT
>SESG01018395.1_pt1 | contig 21268 bp, 19 predicted proteins | sample 3171421 | NCBI WGS metagenome assembly SESG01 (sample SAMN10866946, study PRJNA518727) | freshwater metagenome | biome: subpolar coniferous forest; feature: holomictic lake; material: water; isolation source: holomictic Lake 227, 6 m and 8 m depth | place: Canada: near Kenora, Ontario | collected... | reverse complement strand
CTGTGGGTAATGAGAAGTTACGAATAATCTCGTTGAACAGTATCACCGTTTCATCAAGATAATCACAAAGCTGATGATGCGGTTCAAAGCATTCCACCTACAAGCAATTTATGGCTTTAGCAGAATAGATTTTCCTCCAGAGTATACATTCTCTGGCATGAGCTAAACTTTGCGACACAACCCCGTTACAAAACTGCATTAACTTTGAAGTGCGCCCATTTTTTATGTTAGTTTTTACGATAATGACGACATTATTTTGTTAAAGACTATCTAATTAACTGTTATATTGGCTTCATTTTGAGTCATATAAAGCATTAAGGTTAGTTTTGATGAGTTTTGGATATACATTATCAGGTTTTGCAGTCGGAATATTAGTCGGAATTACTGGTGTGGGCGGTGGTTCTTTGATGACACCGTTGCTGGTGTTCTTGTTTGGTTTTAATCCTGCAGTTGCAGTAGGTACAGATCTTTTATTTGCGTCTATCACTAAAACCGGTGGCGTCTGGGTTCATCACGGTAAACATGGCTCAGTGGACTGGAAAATTGTTGGTTGGATGGCTCTAGGCAGTATCCCTTTTGCTGTCATGACCTTGTTTGCACTTAAATATTACATGTCTGTCGGAAAGGAAATAACAGGCGCTATTACTTTTACATTAGGAATAGCTCTAATTTTAACCGCCTGTGCGCTGCTTGTTCGTAGTATTTTGTTGAATAGAGCAAAAAATCTTAAGCCCATTGATGATGAGCACAGTAACGCTCAAAATGCGGCTCGGTTTAAGCATTTGCAAATTCCAGCGACTGTCATTATTGGTGCCATATTAGGTGTGTTAGTTACCTTATCCTCCGTAGGTGCAGGTGCCTTGGGTACAGTGGCTTTGTTATTTCTTTATCCTAGAATGACGACCCTGAAAATAGTGGGTACTGATTTAGCGCATGCAATTCCTTTGACTGCTGTGGCTGGAATTGGTCACTTGAGTTTGGGAAATGTGGATGGGGTTTTATTAGGTAGTTTATTGATTGGTTCTTTGCCGGGTATTTGGATAGGCAGTCATTTAAGTGCAAAGATACCTGAAAAATACTTACGCCCAGTATTGGCAACGATTTTGTTGCTCATTGGATTTAAATTTGTTTTACATTAAGGTTAGTCTATCAATATTGTGCCCTAGATAGACGACCTCAGCACATTATCCAGAAGCTTGGCCCAATAAGCCGCCCCAATGGGTAAAATCTTATCATTAAAATTATAATGGGGATTATGCAGCAGGCAACTGTTCTCAAAAGAGCTGTTACCAATCCAGTTATAACAGTGTGGTTTTTCTTGTAGTATAAAAGCAAGGTCTTCTTTTCCGATCATATGTGCCGTTTCGATACCATCGATTGTTGCTTTGGCCGAATGAAATGCTTTGAGTCGCATCATCGGCTTTGTGATTTTCTTGATGGAACGGTGATTCTGTTCAACGAGATTATTCATATATTTGATCTGAATAATTTCAACAAAACTAATGATTCCTGCAAGCATCAGCAGGAAGTTAATGTTTTCCAGCCCAACATAATTTGCGCTGCTCTTGTCCATAACTACTTTCTTCGGAAAACCATTACTTTCTATAGCTTGCTTAAAGAAAGCTTGTTCTGTGACACATGTGAAACTAGAGGTTTTAGTATGTTGTCATCGTCGCCAAGAGGAATGCTGGTCTAATATAATCCATTTGGTAAAAATATATTCTTCGTAGGATCTATTTCTCCTTTTGCTACTAATCCATCACCATATGCACTAATTGTCAGCGGTACTTTATATTTCCTTGTTATTGCACCATTTAAATTCGGTGATCCAAAACTTTCGGCTACGGTTTGATAAATAAACAGCAATACTTGTGAAAATTTAAAAATGAGAAAGTAGTAGATTAGTTAATTTTAACTATCTTAACTTATTCACTCCTACTTAATGATTCCGGTGTGGTTAACTTATTCAGCAGTGATTGACTTGTCATAGCCTTAATTTTTTCCAAAGTCTGCTCTGTTTTACAATAGTCTGGCAAGTTATCCCATAGTTGAAGTATTTCAAGCTCATATAATTTTGCTTCGTAATCATTCGAGTTAACCTCGAAGTCATTTTTAACCATTATTTTTACCTACAATCTTTAAAGACCAGTAAGACACATTTATTTAAAAAAAGGTCTACATCATAAAGTCCTTATTGTTCAAAACGCAAGTTTTTAATTTGTTGCAGCAAAAATTTTATAAAAGTAACCCAATAAACCGTTGTCTTAGCGAAAGTAATTCAAGGCACTAATAATTTAGGTGCAGTTATTCTATCGAATTGATTTTTTTAAGTTCTAGTTTTAAATGAAACAATTTATGTTTGAGTATCTTTATATTGTTAATTTCCCCAAGTGTTAGCTGATATTCAGTTGTTTCTTTGGAGTTCATGTATTTATCAGGCTGATAAGAATCTTGATTTGTAGACTCGTCATTTTTGTTACGTATTGGACTAACAATATTCGGGTTATAGTCCTTAACATAAGTTATAGTAGAACTTGCAGGGCCTAATACGTAGCTACTCGCAAATCCTTGGACATACTTGGTAGCAAAGTCGGCAAAAGAAAAGGTTGAAATAGCCATTAACAACATCACACATAATCCTTTTTTCATTTTCTTTGCCTTAATATCTGAGAAGAATAAAGTTGTTACTGATTCCGTTCTATTTGATTATATCAGAAATCATTGGCTGAACTCTTCCAAATGATAGTCTATTATGATAAGGCTAACGACATCCTAAATCTACTGCATTAATGCAAATTGCTATGCTAGTTCTATAATAATTAAGTATGGAGCGCGCCAATACAATTATGAGAATGAATCAATGATTAATCAGCCTGCTTTTAACATGAGGAATTTTGTACCTATCAGCCCTAGGTTTTATACTCCTCCTGCGATTACATATGGTCCTGCTTTTAATGCAGTTCACTCCTTCAATAGAGGTATTGCGCACGAATTTCATGGAGGAGGGGCTTTATCAGGCGGTTCTAAGGTGAGGTCATCGCTAAGGTTTAAATTTCCGATTGGAGGCTGCAATTCAGGTAAAATACTTTTAATTGCCAATATAGGTAAACTTTAGACTACATATGGAAACTAATAAATATGCAGAAAGGTTTTTTTAAGCAATTCATACTCATTTGTCAGTTTGAAATAAAAAGAGGCTTTACAACCCAAAAAGGCCTACTTGTTCTGGTGACTTTTGGCATTGTTTGGAGTGTTATCCTGCTATATCCGATATGTTTTGCTGCTGAGCTGGTGAGGCAGGAAAAAGGCTGGGCGCAAGACTTTAGTTTTTTTGAGTTTTTTGGTTTAGGAGCAATACATCAATGGCCTATTCCGGAGTTCGGGGTTTTGTGGCAGTTAGCTTTGATTTTGTTCCCGATGTTGAGTATTACCCTTGCAGCCGATCAAACCTGTTCTGATCGTGAGCGAGGCACATTACGGTTTATAGTATTACGTAGTAGTCGTGACAGTATATTCTTTGGCCGTTTTGCTGGTGTCCTGGTTATTCAGACACTTTTAATCTGTGTTGCCACTATTAGTACTTTTATTCTAGTGTCGTTGAGGCAAGTCGAATTAATTTTTTCAGCGTTACCTAGCTTGTTAGCCATAACTATTAACTTAATTTTGGTTATTCTACCTTTTACGGCCATGATGGCTATTTTATCCGTTAAAGTGAAATCGGCTCGACAAGCTACCATCTGGGCTATTTTAATATGGACATTTCTGGCAGGTATTATTAGCGGTTTTGCTGAGTATCTACCGATGCTGAGTTATTTTAAAATATTGGTTCCCGGCTATCAATTATCCGATTTAGCGCAATTGTCAGGTTGGCAAACACTGCAATTATCCTATATTCCTATTCTGCAAGGTTTTTTTCTGTTAATGTTGGGACGTTGGATAATGGTAAGGCAAGCACTTTGAGACAATCAATTATTCAATGCCAACAGCTTAACCATCTTTATTATGGGAAAGCTGCACTCTCTGATGTCAATTTTGAACTGATGGCAGGCGAACCGATCGCCTTGATAGGTCCTAATGGGGCAGGTAAAACCACGTTGCTAAGTATTCTGTCTGGTTTTTTACGCCCTACTTCGGGTGTAGTTAGATTGTTTGGTCATCAGCCGGGAGCGGCTCAACTCGTTGGTAAAGTCTCTGCTCTACCTCAGGATGCAAGGCTCGATCCAAGCTTTACAGTAATCGAACAATTGGTTTTCTATGCTCGACTTCAAGGTTTAAGCCGGCACTTGGCCATCCGGGAATCAAGCAGAGTATTAGAGGCTGTTTCATTAACAGAGTCCGCTAACGAAATGCCGCCAGTGCTTAGTCATGGTATGGCTAAACGTGTCTCGATTGCACAATCTTTGATAGGTAAACCTGAGCTGATTTTATTGGATGAACCTACTGCTGGGCTTGACCCTGTCAATGTCCGAAAGGTACGCGCAATCATCACTGAACAGTCATCAGAAACTACTTTTATTATCAGTTCCCACGATTTAACAGAGCTTGATCGACTGTGTAGACAAATGTTACTACTTGAAAACGGTATTTTGCAGTCAGAGAAAATGGGCGTTAATGAACAACATGGACCTCGTCAGTTTATCACTTTGCAAATGGAAACGTGTTCATCGTCAGATGTTATTGCTAAACTCAAAGCTCTGAAAGGAATTGTGACGGTGACTAATTCTCAAAAAAATGAATATATTGTAGAGTATGATTCTTTCCTGTACTCCCAAATGGATCTGGAAGTGATTCAGTGTATCAAAGCTAATCATTGGAAATATCGTCAGCTGAGTCACGGTAAGACTTTGGAAGAAAAGCTTTTTAATTAGCCTTATTAAAATGACATTTAATAGACCTAAATCAATTCTTTCTGATTTTTGTTATGTATAAATTCACTATTATTTCAGCTCATTTACCTTCAATAGGATATTACGATGAACTATAAACCCGCTGATATTACGCACCCAGCGGATCTAAGCGCACATGAGCAGGGCACGGGCCCAGTTCGCGCTCACCATCCAGTTTATAAAGATTTTCTACCGCCCTGTAATTATGCTTGTCCAGCGGGGGAAAACATTCAAGCCTGGTTAGCCTTGGTGCAATCTGGGCATTATCAACAAGCCTGGCAGCAAATCATGCGAGATAATCCAATGCCTGCCGTGCATGGACGAGTGTGTTACCATCCCTGTGAAACCCAATGTAATCGTGAGCAACTCGACGGCTCGGTGAGTATTCATGCTATCGAACGGTTTTTAGGTGATAGGGCTTTAGCTGAGAATTGGCAAGTGACCGCTGATTTTGAGCCGACGGGTAAGCGTGTTTTAGTGGTGGGTGCGGGGCCGAGTGGGTTATCGGCAGCTTATCATCTTGCGAGATTGGGTCATAAGGTGGTTATTTATGAAGCGGGGCCTATTGCAGGTGGCATGATGCGTTTCGGTATACCTGCCTACCGATTGCCGCGTCATGAACTGGATTTTGAAATACAAAGAATTGTGTCTTTAGGGGTTGATATTGTCTTAAATCGCAAAGTTGATAATCTGCTTGCTGATAAAAAAGAGGGTAATTTCGATGCTGTTTTTGTTGCTGTGGGTGCCCACTTAAGCAAACGTATAGATATTCCTGCCCGAGACGCGTCCAAAATGCTGGATGCGATTACTTTTTTACGTGATGCCTCTGCCGGGAATGCACCACTCTTAGGCAGAAAAGTAGCCATCTATGGTGGAGGCAATACCGCGATGGATGCGGCCAGAACAGCAAAACGTTTGGGTGCTGATGAAGCGTATATCATTTATCGGCGTGATCGTGATCACATGCCAGCCCATTCCTTTGAAGCCGACGAAGCCATTGAAGAAGGTGTTAAAATCAATTGGCTGCGCTCAATTAAAGAAATGGATGATTCATCCATAAAAGTAGAAATTATGGCATTAGATGCCAATGGCGTGGCGCAACCAACCGGGAAATATGAAACTTTGGATGCAGACGCGCTTATTTTAGCGGTCGGTCAAGACACAGATACCCGTTTTTTACGTTCAGTAACTGGAATAGAATTTAAATCCGATGATACCGTTATTGTGGATTCCAGTATGCGTACCGGGGCTGACGGTATTTTTGCTGGAGGTGATATGGTGCCTAGTGAAAGAACCGTGACGACGGCTGTGGGCCATGGTAAGAAAGCGGCTCGGCATATTGATGCGTGGTTACGCGGTACACGTTATATTGCTCTACCTAAGCATGATCTTGTTACATATGAAAAATTACATATTTGGTATCAAACGGATGCCGAGCAAAAACAACAAGCGCATATTCCAGCCCAACAACGTACAGAAAGTTTTTCTGAAATCGTTACAGGCTTAGAGGCGACCGAGGCTACTTTTGAAGCGCAACGCTGTTTTTCTTGTGGCAATTGCTTTGAATGTGATGGATGTTTTGGTGCCTGTCCCGAGAAAGCGATTTTAAAATTAGGCCCGGGTAATCGTTATAAATATGATTATGATTTATGTACCGGTTGTTCCGTTTGTTTTGAACAATGTCCTTGCCATGCTATTGAAATGGTTGCTGAACAGAGAGATTAAATAATGACCACCCATCAGGATGTAACTGTTGACGGTAATGAAGCCGTCGCCTATGTGGCTTACCGCATTAATGAAGTCTGTGCCATTTATCCGATTACCCCCTCGTCTGCGATGGCAGAATGGGCAGACCAATGGGCTGCGGAAGGTAAAACTAATATTTGGGGTAACATCCCTTTAATTGCCGAAATGCAAAGTGAGGGAGGCGCAGCGGGTGCCGTACACGGTGCGCTACAAACGGGGGCTTTATCAACAACATTTACTGCTTCGCAGGGACTGTTATTGATGATTCCTAACATGTATAAAATTGCCGGTGAATTAACGTCTACCGTGTTTCATGTAGCGGCACGTTCATTAGCTACGCAAGGGTTATCCATATTTGGCGATCATTCCGATGTAATGGCAGTACGTGATACCGGTTTTGCCATGTTAGGTTCCAGTTCTGTGCAGGAAGCCCATGATATGGCTTTAATCGCACAGGCAATTGCTTTGGAAGCACGGGTGCCCTTTATCCATTTTTTTGATGGCTTTCGAACTTCACATGAAGTGAATAAAATTAGTTTGCTATCTGACGAGCAAATTCGTGCCATGATTAACGGAGATTTAGTACGGGCACATCGTGCGCGTGGTTTAAATCCTGATCATCCGTTTATTCGTGGTACTGCACAAAACCCGGATATCTATTTTCAAGCCCGCGAAACCGTTAATCCCTTTTACGCTAAAGTGCCGGCTATTACACAAAACATAATGGATAAGTTTGCGGCAATCACAGGACGCCAGTATCGATTATTCGAATATACCGGAGCCGAAGATGCGACTCGAGTGATCGTCATCATGGGGTCAGCGGCAGAGACAGTGAAACAAACGGTGGCTAGTCTGGTGACTAACGGTGAGAAAGTCGGCGTTATTCATGTGCGTTTGTATTTGCCGTTTGATCAGGATGCTTTTTTAGCCGAGTTGCCACTCACCGTCAGCAATGTGGCTGTTTTAGATCGAACTAAATCACCAGGCGCGACGGGTGAACCACTCTTTCATGATGTGGTCAGTACTTTCGCAGAGGCGTTTAATACCGATAAGCTGGCCAAAATGCCAAAGACTGTGGGTGGGCGCTATGGCTTATCATCCAAAGAATTTACCCCGGCTATGGTCAAAGGTATCTTCGATGAGTTACTTAAAGCGCAACCTAAAAGTCATTTTACGATTGGGATAAATGACGATGTCAGTCATAGTAGTCTGGATTATGATCCAGGCTTCAATATTGATTCCGATAAAGTCATTTCCGCTTTGTTTTTCGGCTTAGGTGCGGATGGTACTGTTGGGGCGAATAAAAATACCATTAAAATTATTGGCGACTTGCCAGGTTTTTATGCTCAGGGCTATTTTGTTTACGACTCAAAAAAGTCGGGTTCACAAACCATATCACATTTACGTTTTGGACCAGACCCTATTCATGCGCCCTATCTAGTACAGACTGCTCAATTTATTGGTTGTCATCAATTCAATTTCTTATTTAAAACGGATATCTTGGCACAAGCAGCACCAGGTTCTGTCTTCTTACTTAATAGCCCTTTCTCTGCTGAGGAAGTATGGGAGCATTTGCCCCGCTATGTACAAGAAAGCATTATCAACAAACGCTTGTCTTTTTACGTCATAGACGCCTCGACCGTAGCCCAGGAAACCGGCATGGGTAATCGGGTCAATACTATTTTACAAACCTGCTTCTTTGCTCTTTCAGGTGTATTACCTCGTGATCAGGCTATTGCTAAAATTAAAGAGACTATCAAAAAGACTTACAGCAAAAAAGGCGAAGAAGTCGTTTTACAAAATTATGCAGCGGTAGATCAAACGCTTGCGCATTTATTTCAGGTGCAAGTGCCATTACTAGCTACCAGTCTTGTCGAAATGCCATTGATTGTCCCAGTTGAAGCACCTCAATTTGTGCAAGAAGTCACGGCAAAAATGATGGCAGGCGAGGGCGATCAACTCGCTGTCAGCCAATTGCCGCTAGACGGTACATATCCATCGGGAACTACGGCTTGGGAGAAACGTAATGTTTCGCAATATGTTCCAGAGTGGGTGCCTGAATTATGTATTCAGTGTGGTAATTGTAGTTTCGTTTGCCCGCATTCGGTTATTCGTGCCAAGTTTTATAATCAAAGCGTCTTGGAAAATGCCCCAACTGAGTTTAAATCTGCAAAGATCAGCGCCAGGGGCTTTCCTGAAACGCGGTACACCCTCCAGATATATCTGGAAGATTGTACGGGTTGTAACTTATGTGTCAGTGTCTGTCCTGCCATGAGTCTTAAAGAAAGTGGTGTTAAAGCGATTAATATGCAGGTCAAAGAACCGCTTCTGGAGCAGGAGCGAGAAAGCATTCGATTCTTTGAAAGCATACCCTACAATAATCGGGCGAACGTTGATTTTTCTTCTATTCGTGGTACCCAGTTTTTGCAACCACTGTTTGAGTTTTCTGGGGCATGTGCGGGTTGTGGTGAGACCCCTTATGTTAAGTTAGTCTCGCAACTTTTTGGAGATCGTTTGATTGTTGCCAATGCGACGGGATGTTCATCAATCTATGGGGGTAACTTACCCACAACACCCTGGACCAAAAACAGTGATGACCGCGGCCCCGCTTGGTCCAATTCCTTGTTTGAAGATAATGCCGAGTTTGGGTTAGGTTTTCGCTTAACGGCAGATAAACATCGTGCCTTCGCGATGCAATTGACCCGTGAATTTCAGCATGAATTAGGCAGCGATCTGGTGAATGCGATTCTTAATGCACCGCAAAAAACAGAGTCCCAGATTCGTATCCAACGAGAAAGAGTGGCTGAATTAAAGTCTATTTTATTGCAGATGAATTCAGAAAAAGCTCTGGATTTATTATCGGTTGCTGATCATTTGGTTCGCCGCAGTATCTGGATTATGGGCGGTGATGGCTGGGCTTATGATATTGGTTCAGGAGGGCTTGATCATATCCTTGCCAGTGGTCGGGATGTCAATGTACTGGTGATGGATACTGAGGTGTATTCCAATACCGGCGGGCAAATGTCCAAATCCACGCCATTAGGTGCCGTGGCTAAATTTGCTGCAGGTGGTAAAACGGTTGCTAAAAAGGATATCGCTTTACAAGCTATTTCTTACGGAAATGTCTATGTCGCGCGTATCGCAATGGGTGCCAATCCGCAACAAACCTTATTAGCCATGCGTGAAGCAGAGGCTTATCCCGGCCCCTCTTTAATCTTGGCTTATAGTCACTGTATAGCGCATGGCATCAACATGCAAAATGGATTAAAACAGCAAGATTTAGCCACAGCATCAGGCTATTGGCCTCTCATACGTTATAACCCCGTTTTGCGTCAAGCCGATAAAAATCCGTTTGTGCTGGATTCTCCACGCCCACGTAAATCCTTTAAAGATTACGCCTATAATGAATTGCGCTATAAAATGTTGCAAAGAACTAATCCAGCTGAAGCGGATCGATTGTTAAAGCTTGCACAGCAGATTGTAAATCAAAAGTGGGAAATTTATGAACAGATGGCAACACGCTCTGGTAGTCAGTTTCACCCAGATGCCAATAATATTGAATAGAGGAAAATAATATGGATTTATCGACCGATTACATGGGACTTAAGCTGAAACATCCCATTGTTGCCTCTTCATCGCCCTTATCAGATTCACTGGAAGGTATTAAATTACTGGAAGACTCGGGCGCTTCAGCAGTGGTTTTGTATTCACTGTTTGAAGAACAAATTCGCAGGGATAATGAGGCGTTTGATTTTTTTCTGCAATCGGGGACGGAAAGTTTTGCTGAGTCTCTTAACTATTTTCCGCATTTTGATATTGCCCACAAAGGACCTGATCAATATCTGAATTTGGTTCGTAAAGCGGTTGAAGCGACTGATATTCCAATTGTTGCAAGCCTTAATGGCGTCACCAGTAAGGGTTGGATTGATTACGCAAAACAAATTCAACAAGCGGGTGCTAGTGCTATTGAATTGAATGTTTATTTTATACCGACTGATCTTAATATGACGGCAGAAGCAGTCGAGCAGGATTACTTTGATATTTTGAAAGCGGTAAAGTCAGCGGTATCGGTTCCTGTGTCAATGAAACTCAGTCCATTTTTTAGCTCTACAGGCAATATGGTAAAACGTTTGGATAAGGAAGGCGTAGATGGACTGGTATTATTTAACCGCTTTTACCAACCTGATATTAATTTAGAGACTCTAACAATAGACCCACATACCGAATTAAGTAATCCGGCAGAAATTCGTTTACCATTACTTTGGATCGCAGTATTGTACGGTCAAATTAAAGCCTCTCTGGCTGCAAGTCGAGGCGTTTATTCTGCAACAGAAGTTATCAAGTATTTAATGGTCGGAGCCGATGTGGTTATGGTGGCTTCAGTTCTGATGAAGAATGGACCACACTATTTACAAGTACTGCTCAGTGAGACAGAAAAATGGCTTTCTGCAAGAGGTTATCATTCATTGAATGAAGTAAGAGGTGTGATGAGCCGACAAAAAATAAAAGATCCTGGGGCTTTCGAAAGGGTCAATTATATTAAGGTGCTAGAGAGTTTCGAGAATCCTTTTGCTTCAGGAATAGTTGGTGCCAGCAACATAACTAACCACCGTTGAAAAATCGTGCTAGTTAAAAATCTCTTGTGTTCTTGAATGACAGCCCGAGAATAGTTCTATTTTCGGACTGTCACTGAGTTAAAATTCCCGGACAGTACGTACTCTATGAGTGAGATTTTTATTGCCAGAAAATTGATTGCCGATATAAAAATTATGAAACCAGGCATTAAAGCTATCGCTTTCTGTTGAGCTCCAATAAAGGTGATTAGCAAAATCGCCAACTAAATTCCTTTGTTCGTATAATAGCTTAAGTTCATTTCGATTGGGTAAATGCCAATCAAAAGGGTGGCTGCCAGTTAATTTTTTGGCTTCATGCCAGGTTGCTTTGATTGATAAATCTACACGGCTTGCTGCTAGTCCATGATGGCCTGAAGTATCAACATAAAAGACAATGCCGTTATCTTCTAAAATATCACCCAATTGATACGTGGTTCTTACAGGCATTTCGTAACCGGTTAACTGGTATTTTTTGATGATAGTTTCAATAACATGATAGGGATTTAAGCGTTCATTAGTTTGAGCAACCAGTTTATTAATTTCTTTTGCTGCTGCACGTTGTTGTGTACTAAGCAACCAACGAGAGAAGTTTTGTATATCAATATTAGTGCCAAAGAATTTTTTGATAAATTCGCTTTCAAGGTTTTCTGCAATTAATTGAGCCTCATCAAACCGTTTACTTTCAAGAATTTTTTGCTTAAAAGAGAAGGCGAGCTCTTTTGATAAAACATTAAGATTCTGATATAAATCATCGAGTCCTTTAACCAGTTCAATGGCAATTAACCAGCCGGGCTCTAATTCTTTGTCTTTATTATTGAGGTTGTTATCTTCAGTGTCTTGATTAGACTCAAAGCCTGTTTTTGTAGTGGCTTGTCCTTGGGTGTATTGTTTCCTTTTTTCAGGGTCTATTAATACAGCATAGGCTTCGTTAATTTCTTTCGTTTTTCTTATGGCTTCATCTGTATCACCTTCATAGCGATCAGGGTGATAGACCATCATTAGCGCCTTGTAGGCGGCTTTAATTACAACCATTTCGGCGCTATCAATTACGCCTAATATGCTGTAGTAATCTTTTTGTATCGCACTCATTTTGCACCGTGTTGCATAAAATCGAAAAGCACTATATCAGTTATCGTTTTTTATATTTATTAGCGTTACAATCACACATTTAAGTTCAATTGTGATCATCATCCAAGAATTATATCAATATTACTTGATCAACACGCGGAATTGACGAAAATGCTTTTTCTGATTAGAAGGTTGACTTGGGGATTTAATTCTAATTTGAACCAATTTAAGGTGTTTATTGGGAATGAATAATGATACGTTGTTAAATCAGGCTCGTGATCTTTATACGGCGCTGTACGTTGAACAGTTTACTCAGTCAATTGATAATAAAGCCAGAGGTGAGCGCCTTAATGATCTGGTTATACGTGCTTATTGCCGATATCAGAGACGTTTAAATTGTTGTGTTTTGTGTTACCAGTATCGGACAACTGATTGTGGTCGAGAGTCCTTTTGGAAAGAAAGTTTGATGTGCTCACCTGATATAAGGCGTTCAATGAAATCGAAATAAATAGGCTGTTTTAGTTAGATTAAAATCTGATGTACATAAGTGCTGATAAGAAGCGTTGAGAACTTTTGTTTCAGTGTAACAAAACTGTAAAAAAACAAAGTTAAGCTAATAGACTATGAAAAAAATTAAAATTGAAAAACATAAGCTTTTACTCAGGCATCTTACGCTTGATGATTACGATAATATTGCTATTTTAATGGAGCATGTTTACGGTAATTTAGGTGGGGCTTGGAAGGCTGATCAATATGCCGCTCAAGTCAATCGATTTCCTCAAGGACAAATTTGCATCGAGGATAATGGAAAATTAGTGGCTGCTGCCTTAAGTATGATTGTTGATTATAGCCGTTTTGGTGATATTCATACGTATGCGCAAATTACGGGTGATGGTTATTTAACGCATCATGATCCGCACGGTGATACCTTGTATGGTGTTGATATTTTTGTACACCCTGAGTACAGAGGCTTACGCTTGGGTCGACGCTTGTATGATGCACGTAAAGAATTATGTCGAAATCTAAATTTACGTAGATTCATTGCGGGTGGGCGGATTCCGGGTTACGCTAATTATGCGGACACTTTAACACCGGTAGGCTACATTGAAGAAGTCAAGAACAGAGAAATTTTTGACCCCGTATTATCATTTCAGCTTTTAAATGGTTTCCATGTTAGAAAGGTATTGACGGGCTATCTGCCTGTTGATGCTGATTCTAAGGGGTTTGCGACATTGCTTGAATGGGTTAATCTTGATTATATCGAGAAAGTACCTATGATTGGCGGGCCTAAAAATATAATCCGTTTAGGTGTCGTTCAATGGCAAATGCGGACCTTAACCAGTGTCGAAGAATTGCTTAAACACGCAGAGTTTTTTATTGATGCGGTCTCTGGTTACCAGTCTGATTTTGTACTGTTTCCTGAATACATGAGTGCGCCACTCATGGGCCTGTTTAATGATAAAAATCCACCGGATGCGATTCGTGCTTTAGCAGGGTTTACCAGTGAAATCCGCAATGGATTATTAGACATGGCAATGTCTTATAACATCAATATCATTGCTGGCTCTATGCCAGAGTATAGTTCTCATGAGCTTTATAATGTTTCCTGGATATTAAGGCGAGATGGTACGTTTGAGGCTCAATATAAAATACACGTCACGATAGATGAAGTGAGTTGTTGGGGTGTTAAGGGTGGAGATGCCTTAAAAGTATTTGATACTGACTGTGGAAAGATTGCAGTATTAATCTGTTATGACTCTGAGTTTCCAGAGTTAGCGCGTTTGGCAACGATGCAGGGGGCACAGATTATTTTTGTACCCTTTTGGACGGATACTAAAAACGCTTATCAACGCGTGCGATACTGTTCGCAAGCGCGAGCTATTGAAAATGAATGCTTTGTTGCAATTACAGGCAGTGTTGGAAACTTGCCGCACGCTGAAAACATGGATATTCAATATGCACAGGCCGCTATTTTTAGTCCGAGTGACTTTTCGTTCCCACATGATGCCATCTTGGCAGAAGCAACTCCCAACACAGAAATGACATTAATTACTGATGTTAATCTTGATTTGTTAAAACAGGTCCGTACCCGAGGCGCCGTTCGTAATTTGGCTAATCGGCGTCAGGATTTATATCGCCTGGAATGGGTCTAGTTGTTAGCTATGTTGACTGTTATACAAATCAAGGTGTTAGAAGATAATTATATTTATCTGATTCATGATGAGGTATCGGGTGAAACTGCTGTTGTTGATCCCGCCATGTCGAAGCCAGTTTTGGATGTGTTAGATGAAAAAGGTTGGCGATTGACTTATGTTTTAAATACCCATCATCATTGGGATCATGTGGAAGGTAACCTTGAGATAAAGCAAAGAACAGCTTGTAAAGTAGTTGCTGCTCAATCAGATCGGGAACGTGTTCCCGGTATTGATCTGGGTGTTAATGACGGAGACGCAATTTTTTTAGGTGAGCACAAACTTCAGGTAATTGCGACCCCGGGACATACAAGTTGTCACGTTGTATATTATTCCGCAGACAATTTAGCTTTATTTTGTGGTGATACTTTGTTTGTGATGGGCTGTGGGCGATTGTTTGATGGTACTGCCGAGCAAATGTATCAGTCTTTACAAACAATAAAAGCATTGCCACCGGAAACCCGTGTGTATTGCGCCCATGAATATACTGAAGCTAACGGACGATTTGCTTTAAGTATTGAGCCGGATAATAAACAGTTGCAAGACAAAATGCTTACAGTGAGACAATTGAGAGCAGAGCAAAAACCAACTGTTCCGTCAACTATTGAACAGGAACGGGCGACTAATCCATTTTTTAGAGTCGATAGTTTGGGTGTGCAGCAGACACTAGGACTGTTAGGTGAAAACCCAGTACGTGTTTTTACTGAGTTGCGAAAACGTAAAGATAGTTGGTAAGCGTAATACCTCAAAGACCCTTATCGTGCGAAAGGGTCTTTGAATCCTGCCTATAGTGCGTATTAATTTCTTGGACGCATGTGTGGAAATAACAAAACATCGCGTATTGAAGGCGCATCCGTAAAGAGCATCACTAACCGGTCAATACCAATGCCTTCCCCTGCAGTTGGCGGCATTCCATGTTCCAGGGCAACTATATAGTCAGCATCATAATGCATCGCTTCATCATCACCGGCTTCTTTTTCTTCAACCTGTTTTTGAAAACGGGCGGCCTGATCTTCAGCATCATTCAGCTCTGTAAAGCCATTGGCTATTTCACGGCCACCAACAAAGAATTCGAAGCGATCTGTGACATGAGGGTCTTTGTCATTGCGTCTTGCCAAGGGTGAAACTTCAACCGGATAAGCCGTTATAAAGGTTGGGTTCATTAAGCGGCTTTCAACCGTTTTCTCAAAGATCTCAATTTGTATTTTACCTAAACCATAACTGTCTTTAACTGGGAGGTGCAAGCTCTCAGCGACTTTAACGGCTGCTTCACGGGTTTCAAGGTCACTGGCCGTTAGGTTGGGGTTAAAGTGTAGGATAGATTCATTGACGGTCATTCGGTCGAAGGGTTTACCAAAATCGTACTCTTCGCCTTGATAATTAACCACGGTCTGACCAACCACTTCAACGGCAATGCCGCGCAACATGGCTTCAGTTAAATCCATGAGGTCTTGATATTCCGCATAAGCTTGATAAAACTCCAGCATGGTAAACTCTGGGTTGTGGCGTGTCGATAAGCCTTCATTACGGAAGTTGCGATTGATTTCAAAAACCCTTTCAAAACCACCAACCACAAGGCGCTTTAAATAAAGTTCAGGCGCAATACGCAAGAACATATCCATATCCAGCGCATTGTGATGCGTAGTAAAAGGTCTTGCAGTCGCACCGCCAGGAATGACTTGCATCATGGGTGTTTCAACTTCTAAAAACTGGCGTTCAGTCAGAAACTGGCGAATATAGGCAACAATTTTAGAGCGGATTAGAAAGGTATCACGTGAATGCTCGCTCATGATCAAATCCAGATAACGTTGTCTGTATTTGATTTCTTGATCCGCAATACCATGAAACTTTTCAGGCAGTGGGCGTAGTGCTTTGGTCAGCAAGCGAATGTCATCGACCTTAACACTTAATTCACCGGTTTGCGTGAGAAACAAAACCCCTTCCGCACCAATAATATCGCCAATATCCCACTTTTTAAATTGTTCATTATAAAAGCCTTCTGGCAGGGTATCACGGGTAACATACAATTGGATTTTGCCTGACATGTCCTGAATATGGGCAAAGCTGGCTTTACCCATGATGCGGCGGGTCATGATGCGCCCAGCCAGTTTTACGCGTATTGAGGCTGTTTCTAACTCTTCTTTAGTCTTTGCGCCATGCTCCGACAGTAGTTCACCTGCCACGACATTACGGCGAAAGTCAGTAGGGAAGGCGATACCGCCATTTTCACGCAGTTCATTTAGCTTGCTACGGCGTTGCTTAATTTGTTCTTGTTCGTCTTGTTGGATTTCTGACATGATTTTTAATAGTTTTTAAATAGTTGCGTTGTGTCTGGAATTACAGTCCACTCTTTAAGCTGGCTTCAATGAATTGATCCAGGTCTCCATCTAATACCGCTTGGGTATTGCCTGTTTCTACACCTGTGCGTAAATCTTTGATACGGGATTGATCTAATACATAAGAGCGAATTTGACTGCCCCAACCGATGTCGGACTTTGTATCTTCCAACGCTTGAGCCGTTTCACTGCGTTTACGCATTTCAAGTTCATACAATTTAGCTTTTAACTGCTTCATTGCGGTATCACGGTTCTTGTGTTGCGAACGGTCACTTTGACATTGAACCACGATACCGGTTGGATTATGCGTCATTCGCACGGCTGATTCGGTTTTATTGATGTGCTGACCACCCGCACCACTGGCACGATAGACATCAACACGAATATCGGCTGGATTGAGATCAATGTCGATATCATCATTAATTTCAGGTGAGACAAACACGGAAGCAAAAGAAGTATGACGACGATTGCCGGAGTCAAACGGCGATTTTCTAACCAGTCGATGCACACCGGTTTCAGTTCTTAACCAACCAAAAGCATACTCGCCTTCAAATCTAATGGTGGCGCTTTTAATACCCGCGACATCACCTTGAGATTCTTCAATCAGCTCAGTTTTAAAGCCTTTGCGCTCACCCCAGCGTAAAAACATCCGTTCTATGATAGAAGCCCAGTCTTGCGCCTCAGTTCCACCTGAACCGGATTGAATATCTAAAAAGGCATTGTTAGAGTCCATTTCACCTGAAAACATCCGGCGGAATTCAAGAGCTGCGACTCTTTTTTCAAAGTGCGCTAAATCATCGACGACCGTATCAATGGTTTCTTCATCTTCTTCCTCAACAGCCATCAGCAATAATTCTTCGGCATCAGTTAAACCACGCTCTAATTCATTGATGGTATTAACGATGACTTCTAATTGACCACGCTCTTTCCCTAAGGCTTGGGCCTGTTCAGGGTTGTCCCAAATTTTAGGGTTCTCTAATTCGCGTAAGACTTCGACCAAGCGCTCGCTTTTAATATCAAAGTCAAAGATACCCCCTGAGTGAATTACCACGGCTTTTGAGGTCGGCTATTTTATTTTTAATCGGATTTATTTCTTGCATGAAGGATGATTTAACCAATGACAGTCGATACCCAACGGCATTAAAAGTGAAGCGCGGGTCGATGAAAACTTAAAAAAGACTCTGATTATAAACTATTAGCGGCTTGTGTTCATGTAGAAAAATGGTCTATGCCCTTAAAACCGGGCACGGCGCGAGTCTTAACCGTTCGCTCACCCAGTACCGCATAGGGTGAATTTAATCCGTTTGCCTGGCGTGTGCTATAAACTGTGCAAATCTTAACTTATTTTATGCTAAAGTCTACTCGGTAAAAACAATTCGCAATCGAATAGCAGATGCTCAAAACTTAATTGAAAGAATCAAAAATGTATTATGTTACGGAATCCTACACCTTCGAAGAAAGTATAAAAAAGTCACGCTTTATCAGTGTAATTTTTCCCTGCACCAGCGATCAGGTTGTATTGCCTCAATTAAAAACGTTACACGCCGAACATCCACACGCAAGTCATATTGCCTTTGCCTACCGTATCAAGACCCATGAAGGCATCATTTATCGGTTTCATGATGCAGGTGAGCCTACCGGTACAGCAGGAAAACCGATTTTTCAATACATTGAAGGCAAAGACATTATTAATGTGCTCATTGTGGTGATCCGTTATTTTGGTGGTGTTAAGCTGGGCGCCGGTGGACTTACCAGAGCTTATGGTCACATGGCGAAACAGGTGATTGAAACATCGACATTACAACCTTACATAGAAATGACAACACTTCATTTCACACTTGATTATGAACGGTTTCAGTCTTTTGATTACGCATTAAAAAAAGTGAATGGGCAAATTATAGAGCAAGTCTTTGCGGGACAAATTCATCTAATCGTTACACTGCCTGCTGAAAAGCAACGCGACCTGGAAAGCCAGTTTTCTTCTGATATAAGCAGATGAGGAATAAGAAACTTGATGCCTGACTTTTTATCCTGATAGACAGGATGTAGCAATCCAAAGAAAGCGTAAGGACCCGTGAGTATCAATTACAAAGCTCCAATCTGATTAGAGATTAGGAGGCATAGCTCCTATATAGCCAATAAGATCTCTGCAGACAGACCAATGGTGCCAGACTTCCGAATGGCAGTATACCTACGGAAAGCTGTCAGTTGACTTGATCCTTCTTTGTGTTGCGTAAATGCAGTGATGTTAAGTAACATTATCCGAAGCATCTTGATAGTGTTTACAGGCATCTTTAACTTCGGCGCACCAGTCATTGCCTTTATCAACTGGTTCTCCGTTCTCATCATTACGCGCTGTATTCACAGCGTTGCGCAATCGCAGCAAAGCGGCTTCAAGATTCGCAATATCTTCCTGAGAGTAATCATTAAATATCTGATAAATGAAGGCCAGATGTTCAGGAAAAGTACGTTCGAATAAGGACTCCCCCTCCGCAGTCAGCCGGACAATCTGACTGCGCCCATCCGTTTCTGAGGCAACCCTTTGAACTAGCGCCTTTTCCTCTAGGCGACTGATTATACCAGTTAATGTCCCTTTAGTAATCAAGGTTTCCTCGCCTAATTTCTTGAAGGTCATGCCAGCGGTATTGCCTAACGTAATGATAATATCAAATTGTGGCAGCGTGAGATTCAGCGTGTGAACATGAGTCGCTGCATAAGATAAAAAAGTCTGATGTGTCCGTAATAGCTCACGTAGCACCGTTGGAAATGTTGAGGAGGGATTCATAGTACTTAAATCTATTTGGTTCTAATTAGAACCAAATACTAAACCTAATCAAGAGTAGTCTCAAGTTTTTAATGTAATTTGTGTGTAATCGAACTAAAAGACAGTTCATTCTAACAGAGCTAGCAGTTAATCAAGTTTACAAACAGGATGAGCTGTAAGCCATTTTACATATCGATGATTAGATAGTTGATATAGATGAGTAGAAATGGCTAATAAAAGTGCTTATAAATAATAGTACGCATTAGAACAATAAATAGTTCTAATGCGTACTAAGTGTGCTAAACTTTAACCATACCTAACAAATGATTTGAAATTTTCTTATACAGAGGTTCATTTTAATTGTTACGTATCAATATCCTGTTTATTAACTTTGAGGTTTATCCTATGAACACATTTAAAAAAGTCCTGGCTTCTTTCGTTATCGCCGCAATGTCATCAACCTCTTTTGCCGTGGCGAATCCCTCGTATGAAGAAGTTAAAGCGGCTATCGATAATACCCTTGCTAAAGTAGAAGAAACTAAAGCCGCTCTGGACAATGGAACTGACAATGAAAAGCTTATAGATTTGGTCACTGATGCCCGCCAATTACAAAAAGATATTGCCAATAACGTGCTTGATGTAAAGCGTAATCAAGCCAGCAATGTGTTGAAACAAGTGCGTGCTGCTCTCCAGAAAAATGAGTTGCAAACAGCTAAAGAGTCTTTAACGGATGCTTTAAATCGGTATAAAGAAATTAAACAGCTCTACGCATCTAATCACTAAACCAAAACAGGAGAAAAACATGTCTTATCTTTCCTCAAGTCCGGATTTGAATTCCTTAGTAAGCATATTAACGAAATATCCTCGCCGGGGCGTTTTACTATTTAAATTGTTGGAAGATATTGGCAGAAGTTTTTCTCCGTTCAATAAGGGTGACAGTGAATTGATCATAAATTATGTCTCAGCGTTAATTCACTGTAATTTGTAGAGTAGATCCTCCTACCAATCGGCTTTCAAACGATATGCCAAAGCATCCAAGGCTGTTTTTTGGATGTGCTCTACCAGTTCTATGATTTGCTGATCGAGCCTGAAGCGTAGCTCCCATTCCATTGCCAAATCAATCGGCAAGTTGTCTATGCGATGGTGTTCGGTGTAACGTTTTTTCAGTAGCGCGTGGATGTCGGAAACGTCAGTCAGTGGCACCAGTTGCTCGTCTTGCAGCGCTCTTGCCGCATTCTCTAAGGCATTTGTCAGTACCCTATCAAAAGCACTACTATGCTGTAGCAGTTCATCGGGAAAACTACTGAACTGTGGGCCACTTAGCAAGCGATAGCGTCGCCGGATTTGCAGTAAACCGGACAAGTTGCTGGCGTCTTCAATAACCGCAGTCAAGGCTTGTCTTTCTTTGACTTTGTTGGTAAGCCTGGCATCCGGTTCCAGTATAGCGTGAGCCACCAAACTTTGGGAGGCTGCCAGGTCTTTTTCCGCCGATAAGCGTAAGAGCAAATGGGATTTAAGCATCGTGCCTGTATCCGGCAGCCAGCTTGTGAATTTGGCGAGGGTGTGCAAGGCCGCTGTGCAATGATGTCGAGCAAGTACAATCGAACGCCGAGGCCATAGCGCGTAGTCAATTATGCCCATGACGATGATGCCCAGAAAAATC
>SESG01007582.1_pt1 | contig 21276 bp, 25 predicted proteins | sample 3171421 | NCBI WGS metagenome assembly SESG01 (sample SAMN10866946, study PRJNA518727) | freshwater metagenome | biome: subpolar coniferous forest; feature: holomictic lake; material: water; isolation source: holomictic Lake 227, 6 m and 8 m depth | place: Canada: near Kenora, Ontario | collected... | reverse complement strand
TGGACCTGATGCCCCTCCAAAGCCATTATTGACTTGAGAATCACCACAAACATTAGCATATGTTTCACTTTTAGCAAAAAACAATTCTGCCTGAGCCTTCATACTTGCGAGCTGAGACTTCACGGCTGCGTCCTTCCCTTTATCACGAGCAGAAGAAAGTGAAGCTAATACGACCGAAGCTAGAATACCGATGATTGCAATAACAACTAAGAGTTCAATAAGTGTAAAACCTTTATTTTTATTCATTATTTTTAAAATTAATTAATAATTTACTGCAAAAAAAACTAAGAAGCACAAGATAGGTCTACTGAAGTAGAAGAATAAGTACCCGTTATTGAATTAGCTGAGCTTGAACTTATAGTGACTGAAGCTGGACTGATAGCACTAGTTGACCCAATCGTACCAGAAAGACCAGAATATCCAGAACTATCAGCACAATAATATTTACCATCAACTACTGCTTCCAATGCCCATTTATTGGCCCAACCTGATGAATCTGATGCATCAGAACCACATCTAATTTCAGTAACTTTAGAAGATACTTTATTCAAAGAATCAATTAATAACTTAAGAGAACCCGTTGAACCTGAGTGACAAATATCTGGAATATATTTACCATTTACCATTCCAATCTCTGCTTGAGCTCTTGCTGAAGCTAATGTTGATTGAACTGCAGCTATCTTTGCTTTTGTTCTTGCTCCAGAAAGAGAAGCCAACACGACCGAAGCTAGGATACCGATGATTGCAATAACAACCAAAAGTTCAATAAGCGTAAAACCTTTATTTTTATTCATGATTAAAATTTAAATTAATAATTTGTCTTTTTTTATGAAAGACGCGACCTAACTTTTTAATATATGTATTATATCATATAAGATTATTAAAAGCACAATACTTATAGACTGTGGACAAGTAAGGGTTAGTGATTAATAATCAGTGATTAGTTTCTAGCGAATAGTATTAATAATAAATACAAAATACGTCGGCAGAGCCGACGTATTTTTGAGTTTAAATTATTAATTAATAATTATTAATTCTCAATTATTCTTATATTCCTCCTGCAATATTGTAGATTGGCATGAGAACAGAGGTGAGAAGAAGTCCAACTCCAAGACCGAGGGCAACGATCATCATCGGCTCGATTAGAGAGACCATAGTATCGACTGCTTCATTTACTTCACGATTGTAAAATTTACCCAATGTTTTCAAGATATTTCCGAGAGAACCTGTCTCTTCTCCGACGTGTATCATACCTACCATGATAGGAGGTATCTCTGGATAAGAACCAAAAGCCTCAGATAGAGAACTACCACTCTTCACTTTCTCTGTCGCATCTTTTAAAATATCTTCATAGACTCTATTCCCTACAATAACGGAAGTAAGCTCCATCGAACGAATAATAGTAACACCAGAAGAAAGTAATGTATCTAGATTATCTGCAATTCTAGAAAGATAAAGCTTGATGAAAATATTTTTCATTACAGGGATAGAAATCTTTACTCTGTCTAAGTATTTCATTCCTGACTCAGACTTACTCATCCTATATAAATAGAAAGCAAAAATACAAACTCCGATAAATACAAATAAACCGTAATTGATAAGTAAGTCACTTAAAGCGAAAACGATTTTAGTAGAAAATGGTATGGCTTGACCTGAATCTTTGATGATAGCAGCTAGTCTAGGAACAATAAAAACGAACATGAGTATCATAACTACAAAGAAGACTCCAATAACGAAACTAGGATAAATAAGAGCGTTCTTTGTCTTTGAAGTTAGCTGATACTGTCTATCTAAATATTCAGCCAAATAAGAAAAGGTCTGAGTCAGCTTACCGGATTCTTCACCTGCTTTTACCATGTTTACATAGAAAACTGAGAAGACATCTGGATGGCGGGAAAGAGCTTCTGAGATAGAGATACCTGATTCTATATCTGAAGAGATAGTACTCAAGACCTTGATCAAGGCAGGATTTTCTGTATTTGAAGCGAGTAGATGAAAAGCTTTCAAGGCTGAGACTTGAGCTTCAAATAAAGTAGAAATCTGTCGTGACATGATCACAACATCTTTCATTTTTATTCTTTTTTGGAAAAAGGATAATTTAAATATTCCATTTTTAATACCTTCTTCTTGTATAGAAGAGACTATCAACCCTCTACGTTGAATAGCTGCTACAGCTGAATCTTTAGATGAAGCATCTATAGACCCAACTTTTTTCTCCCCTGTACTTGTTATGGCTTCATATTTAAATATCATATATTTTATAGCATTCTCTCAAGTGCCTTTGGATTAAATGAATATTGATAAGCACTTTCAAGAGAAATTTCTCCTTTAGCTACTAATTCTATCAAATACCGATTCATATCTATCATACCCTGCTCTGAAGATGTCTCTATGACTGTATTTATCTCGTGTGTTCTCTTTTCTCTGATAAGATTTGAAACAGCATTATTGTTTATAAGTAATTCAAATGCAGGTATACGTCCTCCTGTAATACGAGGGATAAGACGCTGAGATAAAATACCGAGCAAACTAGAAGCGAGTTGAAGTCTTATCTGATCCTGCTGATTAGCGGGGAAAGAGTCGATGATACGATCGATAGTCTGGGGGGCATTGTTCGTATGTAGCGTTGAGAATACCAAGTGCCCAGTCTCGGCAGCTGTAACTGCCGCAGAGATAGTCTCATTGTTACGCATCTCACCGATAAGGATCACATTGACGTCTTCACGAAAAGCGGACTTTAAAGCTACAGGGAAATCTTTTGTATCTAGACCTATTTCACGTTGATCTATAATAGACCTTTCTTGTGTATATACATGCTCTATAGGGTCTTCAATAGTTATTATATGAGTTGTACTTTCTTTATTTATAAAATTTATCATGGTCGAAAGAGTTGTAGACTTACCTTGACCTACTGGTCCAACTACAAGGAAAAATCCTTGCTTGTTCATAGCAAAAGTTTTAAGGACACCTGGAAGATTTAAATCTTCAAAACTCTTAGCCTTGGGGACAAGTCTTAATGCAATACAGATGCCACTCCTCTGAAAATAAGCATTGCCTCGCAAATGTGCTAACCCCTTGAAAGCAAAAGAGAAGTCTACTTCTTTATCTTCCAAGAATTTTTCAGTTTTTTCTTTACCAAGAATAATACTTAGGATACTAATCATATCTTCACTCTTTAGGTTCTCTTTATTTGTTAGAAAAACAAGCTGACCATTGATACGGATAGCTGGCTTACGCCCTACCCCGAGATGTAAGTCTGATCCATCTTCGTGAATTAAACTTGTTAATATTTCATCTAAAAATTTATTGTAATCCATATTTATATTTTTTTCTCATTAATAATACTTTTAACTTTTTCTAAAACTTCTGTTGGAGTACTTGAAGCTTTTACTATATATCCAGCTGCTCCGAGAGATTCTCCTCTAGCAATATCAGAAGCTTGACCTCTATTTGAAAGAATAATCTTGATGGAATCCTGAGATAAGCTTTCTTCTTTCATTTTCTCAAGCAATTCAAATCCATCCATAACTGGCATTACAATATCAAGCAGTATTACATCTGGCTTTAAACCTAAATGTAGTTTTTCTAAGGCAATTTCTGGACCCAACGCCGCAGTAACATCAAAATTTGATTTAGTAAATTTTAATGCATACATATCCAAAAGAAAACTATCATCATCTATAATTAGAATTTTTTTACTTTGATCCATACCAATATATTATAATACAATTACAATACTTTTCCTACTAGAAGTTATATATCTCTTTAAAAGGAATTAAGCCTTCCATACTTTTAATAATCGCATCTTCGCGAATAGTGAGCATACCTCTTGAACGTGCAAGTGCATAGATATCCTGTTCTTGAGGTTTACTTAATATTATTTTTTGCATTTCTTTATCTATCTTGAACATTTCATAAACAGGAACACGTCCGAGCATTCCTGATGGACATTCAGGAGTTGAGATAGCTTCAAAAACGGATGTATTGAAATTTATCTTTGACTTATATTCAGCAGGCAAATCCGCAAAATGCTTGTCTATCAATAATCTTTTCGCTTCATCTATTGGGATTTCTTGTTTAGAATTTACCTGTATTTTACGAGCTAAACGTTGAGCCATACAAAGGATTAGAGTAGGAGCTATCAAGTATGGATCGATTCCCATATCTATCAAACGAGGGATAGCACCGACAGAACTATTGGTGTGGAGTGTAGAAAATACTAAGTGACCAGTAAGAGCAGCTTGAATAGCGAGCTCAGCTGTCTCTTTATCACGGATCTCTCCCACCATGATTACATCTGGGTCTTGTCTTAAAATAGAACGTAAACCCGAAGCAAAAGTATATCCTATCTCTGGGGCGACTTGTGACTGGTTTACACCATCAATGTGATACTCAACAGGATCTTCCAGTGTGACTATATTTTCTTTTTCATGATCTAGTTCACTTATCATCGAATTCAAAGTCGTCGTTTTACCAGAACCAGTAGGGCCAGTTATCAAGATAAGTCCGTATGGTTTGTCTAAGGCTTCACGAACTAAAGCTAGATTTGAAGGAGACATGTCTAAATCATTCAAAGGCTTCACACCTCTCTGTGAATCAAGAATACGCATAACTATCTTCTCACCATAATAAGATGGCATTGTGGAGACACGATAGTCTATCTTTCGGCCTTCCATTTTTGTAGAGAAGCCACCATCTTGTGGTTTACGTTTCTCATCTAATCTTAACTTGGCCAATATTTTAATACGAGCAATTACTCCATTGTAGACGGCAACAGGAAGAGTGAGAGATGTATGAAGAATTCCGTCAACACGGAAACGTACTTTTATCCTATCCCCTACATGCTCTATATGTATATCTGAAGCATTACCCTCGACAGCATGTCTCAAGATAACGGCAACTATTTTTATTATAGGAGCATCTTCTGTAATTTTTTCTTCTTCTCTGGTCTCACCGGGTTTTAGTGCTTTTCCTTTATCTTTTGATTTATCACTTCCTGCATTAGCTATCTCTTGATCTAGCTCTGAAAGAGCCATATCGACTTCACTGCTAAGTGCGTCATATTTCTCTAATAATTTTCTATATACAGAACTACTAATTAAATATAATTTAAAAGGCTTATCCAACTTTGCCGTAATAAATGTCAAAACATCTATAGCTTGCACGTTTTCAGGATCAATAATACCTATCTCAAGAACATTATTTGTAATTCCAATAGGAACAAAATGATAAGTCTTTGTAGTCTCTACTGGAATTATTTTAAGAATAGAAGATGTAACAAGCCCTAGATCAACTTTTTTAATTGGTATATTAAAAACTGACCCTTTCAATTCAAGAATAGAATCCTCGTTTATACCGAAATTTACTAAGGCCTGCTCTATATCACCATCATATTTTTCTTCTGATGATTTTACAATTTCAGGTACTTGATCTTCTGTTAGAAGACCATGTTTTACTAATTCTTCTAGTAATATCATATTTTAATTTGTATTAAATGAAATTATATCTCCATAAACAAGAGCACCATTTATATTTGCAACAGCACGATATAGGTAAGTAGTCTTTGGAGTAAGTGAAATTATATTCGAAGCAAAACTACCGATAGAAGACGGAGTGACCTTAGGTGTCATTTTATCTAATGGTTCCACTAAGCCGTATTCAAAATATATATTATTTGAAACAGCACCTTCTAGTGATCCATTTAATACTGCCGACTTGGCTGTTAAGGCAGAAACGGGATTAGTCTTCAATGTATAAGTTACTTTATTGGTTACGACTGGTTTATCTGTAGGAGAAAAAGGATTTATTCTTCCGTAAGGTACTGGATCAAGTTTTATGGTATTACTAACTAAAAGCTTAAATGCCTGGCTATCAAAAATAGAAACATCTATCTTTATCTTCTTTAGAGAATTTAATTTTAACAAAAATGCTGAATCTTCACTGAAAGTTGAAGTTCCACTAGTACTTGTCGCAACAGGAGAGCCAGTAGGATTCAAAGAAGACGTTAGAGCATTATCTCCGGCTGCAGCCTCTGACTTTAAATCATTATAAAAATATGAATAAACCCCTAGTATTACTACAGCAACAAGTGAAACTATTAAAAATTTATTGTATTTTCTATGCATAATTATTTAAGCCAATAAGTCTCTACTTTAACTGAATATTTATATACGTTTGGATCTAAACCATCTGTAATTTTTACTGACGGATCCACAGTAGGAACTGTAAATGATATAGACTTAACATCAACTAATCTCAAATTATACTCGAGGTCTTTTAAGAAAAGAACAAATGTATCATAAGTACCTTCGGTGCTAAATTCTAAAGGAAAAACTCCATAAGGTTTATCATCTGGCCCAACTTGAGCGACGACAGCCCCTCCTGATGATGTTTGTCTGCTAGCCTCAAACTTCAAATCTTTTATCGGCATGTTATGAAGATTTGCAATGCGTTCCACTTCAAGGATAAATTGGATATTATTTACTGAACTAGGGATTAAACTACTCAAACGATCTTTGTCTGATTGTTTTATGCCATTATATGTACCAATCAAAGAATCTTCAGCTTTTAGTAATTCAGCAGAATTATTTAGTGCTGTATTATAATCTAATATTTCAGCTCTTAGAGCATTAACGTCATTATACCACGGATTCACACCGAAAATAAAAGCTAGGACCGCTATAACTATAAATAAAATTGGAATGATTATTTTCATAATAATTATTGTGGATTATTAGTTACCTGTTGTGCTGGCTGGTCTATCGAGGGTGTATTGTTTGCTGAAGTCTTTATGTTGCCATTGGTTATATTGTTCGAATATGAAAGTAAGGCACGATCTACATCAAATTCTACGTTAAAAGTTACATTATTATTCTTGTCTTTTGTTAAATTAGAAAAAATAACATTTTGAAACATACGGCCTTTAGGAGTGCTAAAAACATCAGCCTGAAGAGCGATTGATTTATAATCACGAGCTATACCTGACATATTTACAGAAAATACCCCGTTGACTACCTTGTGGTCGAACTTTGTATATTGAATAGAAGAAAGTGTTAGCTCATTTATTAATTCAAATAAAGGAGATAATACTATATGATTTTCTAATATCTGTTTAGCAACACTAGAAGTTTTATCATACGTTTCAAGGTTGGCAATTGTATTCTTGTCAAAACTATCCTTGATTTTTTTTAAGTTTCCAGATAACACTGCTTTGTTATTTTGTAAATAATTCTTATACAAATACAAGCCTCCTGTCGCAGCAAGCATTACTACCAAAATAAAAATAGAAACAACCATAGTAATACTTATACTATTGTCAGAATTAGATGCAGAACTATTAGCCACTATGGGCTTTTTAGGGATGAACGATGTTTGAAATGAATTCTCCATAATTTAAAATAATTGTCTCAAGGCCAAACCAACAGCAACACTAAATTCTGGTCCACTAATTTCTAGAATTGGAAGTAAAAATGCTGGAGCTTCTGTTTTTGAAAAAGGATTACTGTAAATTACTTCTGTGTGAAAATTAGAAACGGCTCTTTCTATCAATCCTTTCGTGAGAGAGCCTCCGCCAGTAAGAATAACTTTGCTGATGTTTTTATTATACTTCTTCTGGTATGCAAACACAACACTATTTGTATCTGATAAGATATAATCAACAGACAATCTTATGATATCTGCGACTTCTGGATTACTATTTGCATCTAGACCAATAGATCTCTTTAACTTTTCTGCTTCTGCAAAAGATATACCCATAGAGCTGACAATATTTTTTGTAATATCTGCTCCTCCCCTGTTTACAACATGGAAGACGTGAACAACTCCTTCTTCTATGATGGAAAGCTTGGTCTTAGAAGCACCAAAGTCCATAAGTAAGACTGGAGCCAAATCATGAGAAAAAGAAGCTCTTATATTACTAAATATTTCCATTTCAAATGAATCGGAATGTATATCTGTATCTTTAAGGATTTCTTGATAGCGTCCAAGTATATCGTTGTGGATAGCAACAACTAGAACTTCTGTCTTGGGATCAGGTATTTTTTGAGCAACAGTATTATTCATTATGTTTATCTCAGACGAATCAGCCTCCTTTGGAAGAACAAACCAATCCAAAGAAACTTCTGTAATGGGAACTGGGATATATTTACGAGCTTCTAGAGGGACTACACTTGAAAGCTTGTCCTCAGTAATCTTGTCTGGAAGAGAAATTGTAAAAATCAAACTAGAAGAAGAAGGGATAGCTAAAATACCTGTCTTAACAGTTACATTTGATTCTTTCATAACATCAAGTAGAGCTCGAACGATATCTTCTGTTTTTAAGTTAGTCACTGAACCTATGTCTGTATTACCATAAGGACCAAGTGAAATAGCACCATAAGTCTCTAGGACGGCTTTTCCATTTTTCTTTTTTAGTTGGACAACTTTTATAGCAGAAGAACCAATATCTATACCCAAAACGCTCTTCGTAGATTTATCAGAGGAAAATATCTCAGAGAGGCTGGCTAGTCCAGATGATATTACATTCTTTAGTGATTTATCCATATTAATTACTATCCAGTATAACATATATATTGTAAAATTAAGAAGTGGAAAAGACAATATATACATTGAGAAGAAGTTTGAATCTAATCCTCGGAATCCTATTCCCTTCGAGATGTATTGGGTGCAATATCAGAGGCGAAATAATATGTTCAAATTGTATAGATAGTCTGAAATTGGCAGAAAGACAAACAGAGGAAAATATAATAGCACTTTATGACTACAGAGATCCTCTGATAAAAAAAGCTATATGGAAATTAAAATACCATCACTCTCCCTACTTGGGTAAAAAATTTGGAGAGATGCTATATGAATCAATGCTAGAAGAAATTGATTCAATAAAAACATTTTCAAAAGGATCACCTATATTTGTCATACCAATACCAATATCTAAAAACAAATACAATAAAAGAGGATATAATCAGTCTGAAATTATTGCTAGAGCCTTCTGCTGTACGAAAAATGATAATATCATTATTTTAAAAACAAATATTTTATATAAAAAATTAAATACAATACCACAAGCTAGGCTAACAAACAGAAATAAAAGATTAAAAAATATAAAAGGAGCTTTTGAAATAAAAAATAGTGAATCGATAAAAGGTAAAACTCTTATTGTTATAGATGATGTAACAACAACGGGTGGAACTATGCTCGAAGCGATAAAAGTTTTGAAAAAATCTGGGGCTAAGAAAGTCGTAGGCATTGCAGTTGCACACTAAAACCATACACCCACTTTTTTGTAATTGTTCATTTTGTAAAATGAAAATATATTTATATATTTTAATGATTTGATTTAAAAAATAATACAATAATACAATAATAACCATAAAAAAGTAGGTATGGAGGTAAATTTCTGGTATATTGTAAACATATGTCAGAACAAAAAAAGAAAAAGTATTGTGTAGATTGTGGAGGTGCCCAGGTAAATCATAATCTTGCTTATATATCAATATGGCTAAGTAATAAGATAGAACCATGGACAAGCTGGATGGATAATATAATTCCTGAAGATAAACTAGAATGGATCGGACCAATAATTACAAGAATTTTAGTAATTTTACATTTAGGAAAATATATAGATAAACCTGAAAAAAAAGACAGTCTAAGAGCAAGAGTTTTATGGGAAGAAGCAATAAAAAGAGGAATCGTTATGAAAGAGTTCCTTTTATTTGGTGTTGGTCGTGATATTTTTATATCAAAATTCAAAGGTGAAACAAGATTCTTTGATGTACTTCCTAGAACAAAAAATTATAACCCAAAGGGTCTTTCCTGGATGGATAATAAGAATGAAATGAAAAAGCATTTTAAAAAAGAAGGTATACCAGTAGCGAGCGGAGGTATAGCAGGTAGTGTAAAACAAGCTGTTAAAATATTCAATACTCTAAACAAACCTGTAATAACAAAGCCAAATCTAGGTTCTAGAAGTCGTCATACTACAACGCATATATCAGATGAAGCAAATCTAATAGCTTCTTACAAAAAGGCACACCAACTATCTCCTTGGGTTATGATTGAAGAAGAACTTTCTGGTTACGTCTTTAGAGGGACTGTCATTGGTAAAAAGTTTGTCGCATGTTTACGACGTGAGCCAGCTTATGTTATCGGAGATGGGATACACAACGTAAAAGAATTAATAGAAATAGAAAATAAAAATCCTCTACGTCATGGACCAATATTTCATCAGCTTGCTTTAGACGAAGAAGCAATCAAAGAACTTACACACTGGAACAAAACAGAATTAACAATACCAAAAGACAAAGAAGTAATAACACTCGGACAAAAAACTAGTCGTGCAGTAGGAGGAGGTATAACAGATATGACCGAAGTAATACACAAAGACAATATAGCAATGCTTGAAAAAATCGGAGAAGTATTAGACGACCCACTTATCGGTGTAGACTTTATAATGGACGATGTATCTATATCGTGGAAAGACCAACCAAAAAGTGGAGTCATAGAATGCAATTCTGCTCCATTTATTGATCTTCATCACTTCCCTCTTGTCGGAAAACCACACAATGTGGCAGGAGCACTATGGGATGTAATCTATCCAGAATCTAAAATTAGTGAATAGTAAATTAGGTTTTAGTGATTAGAAAATAATTATAAAATGCGTTAGGCAAAGCCTAACGCATTTTATAATTTGACCAAGAAATTTCTTTTATCCCCCATAATCATAGGTAATCCATGAATATCCATCTTTACATTGTCAGTTATAAAAGCTTCTGTATCTGTATTCTTTATGATTCTGGAAAGTTCTGGATTTTGGGATATTTGATTCTTAATTTTCTTAAGCTCTATCACATCCTTAAGAACAAGTATGCCTTTTATAAAAACTTCTTTTTCTCCATCTTTATATCTATATCCACTACCTATGTCTCCCGATAGAGAATCGCCAACTATAACAAGCTTTTCTTTTGAAACTTTCACTCCCTTGTCTTCAAGCTTTTTTATTAGCTTTGGTATTATGATCTCTTTTCCTCCCCCTACCATATCTTCGTCCGTAGCTATATCAATAAAAAAATCAAACAAATTTAGGTATTTTGAAATTGTATATACAAATTTTTTACCATTTGCAGTCATTCCAAACATAGGAATACCCATACTTTTATAAAATTTAGCTAAAGCAAAAACAGGCTTTATTTTAGAAAGCTCAAACTCTTCTTTGTCATTTTTATATATATCCTCTGCGACAGAAGAAGCTATTTCAACATACTTTTCGAGATACATCTTGGCAGTATCGTGAGTCTCATTCCCTTCACTATCAATCTCTTTCTTTTTATGATTTAGTCTTTCTTTTATATAAACATTTTCATCTATCCACTCCTTGTATCCCAAATTATATATACCGTTCATGCGATCAAATTCTCGAAATGAATTACCAAGTCTAAAACCTCGAAAATAAACTTCTTCTATTCCTTCAAAATCTTTATCAAAGAAAATTTTAAATAAAGTTTTAATAGACCTACCATGTATATTTTTTAATTCAGCCAGAGTCTTATCTATATCAAAAAAAGCCACAGCCAATGGTGTTCCATCTGGAGTCATCTCTACGGATATCTCTTTATAATTATTATCTAAATCTGGTAATTCTGATAAAATTTTTATAATCTTATTGTTTTCTTTTATGTCTTCCATTTTTATCTAGTGGATCATCAACTGTAATCTCAGAATCTGGAGCAGTTTTTCTATCCATTTTTAAATGTGAAATATGTTTCTTTTCTACGATATAATGCCCTAAAAACTTTTTAAATTCATCTATTCGTGATTCTTCACTTATTTCCACAAAATGTTCGAATGGCTTACTCTCAGGAGTAAATTCATGGTGCCCTCTTATTTCTCCATCTTTAAAAACGCGAAGATGGTACTGATTGTCGAAATCTTCAAGCTTACGCCAAGAAAGAACTTGGCCATTGTCTTTCCAAGCTACGAAATGATTACCAAATCCCCATTCAGTATGCAAGTGCTTCTCTAGCTCTTCAAGTGTCTTCCCTGGAGCAAGCCATCCTATGTGGTAAGGCTGACGACCCTTCTCATGCCACACTAAATGCCATTTCAAAAAATGCTTTTGAACCCATGGAAAATATTTATAAAGATGCTTCCAGATATTTTTCTTTATTTTCTGACTTGTCGTTAATTTACTTTTGTCCATAATTATTACTTATACCACCAATAACTGTATTTTCAATCATACTATCTGCTACATAACTTTCTAACTTTTTTGACATGTTATAAAAAATTGCAATGTTACCAATAATAACAACCGCTATAATAAACCATATTTTATTAGATTGTGGTTTCATATACTTATATTATACCTTAAATCGATTTTAATCAAAATAAATGGCTCTGTCTTAATTAAGACTGAGCCATTTTATAATTTACAGTTTTATCGAGTTAATTACTCTTCAGCTACAAAATCCTCTTGAGTAGTTTCCTCTCTTTCATCTTCTTTAATATCAATTGGGGAATTTTGGTTTTCGCTGTAAGCAAAATCTGTTAATTCTTTTGAGGAATAGTGATCCCTCTTCTTTGACATTTTCATCTTTTTTCTTTTTTTAAATTAATTTAACTTAATTAATAAGCCTTCATTTCAATGCATAATGAAGCATGTGGAACAGCAATAAGACGTTCTTTAGGAATAAGAGTTCCTGTCTTGCGGCAAACTCCATAACTCTTATTTTTAACACGGACAAGCGCCTCCTCTAAATAGGAGATAAACTTATTCAATCTTGAAATAGCATCATCTCTTTCTTTTTTAAGTGCAGTAGGAGATGATTCTTCATCAATCGCTTTGAAAGTTGGGCTGGTATCTTCAGTCCCATTCGCGTTCGTTCCTGAGCTTTTATAGACAGCTAGGTCTTGACGTGCTTTTTCAAGCTTGAGATTAATAATCTTCTCAAAATAGGCTAAATCCGCATCAGAATAACGTGCTGTTGTAGCCACACTGTTAGGCTTTACAATATTTTTCCCCATAATTTAAAAAATTTAAAAGCAATATCTGAATTGATATTGCCAACATTACTTGCAGAAATATTATACCTTTTGTGTTTTTTTGTCAAAAAGAAAATGAGTAAAGTCTTACTTTACTCATTTTCTTTTACACCCTATATTCTATAAATTAGAAAGATATCCAATGTCCCAAAAATGCAACGAACAATAAAGCCGCCAACATTCCTAATATATACTGATACTTTGAAAGCAGCGCTATTGCTACTACAATAATAATTACCTTAAACCATCCAAGTAAAAGGACCGAAGCCCAAATAGTTTGTATAAATGTTTGTATTGTTTCCATGATTGTATTGTATCTTAAAATATAATTTTTTAAAACTATTTTAATGCATTCTTACCAGGAAAAACTGCTTTTACTCCGAGAGACTCTTCAATACGAAGAAGTTCATTATATTTCGCAACTCTTTCACTTCGGCAAAGTGATCCTGTCTTTATCTGTCCAGTTCCTAAACCAACTACAAAGTCGGCAATAGTAGAATCCTCTGTCTCCCCTGATCGATGAGACACAACAGCTGTGAATCCTGCTTTCTTTGCCATATTTATAGCATCGATAGTCTCAGAGACAGTTCCGATTTGATTTAATTTAATTAAAATAGAGTTAGCAGCTTTCTTCTCAATACCTTGTTCTAATCTCTTAATATTTGTCACAAATAAATCATCACCAACTATTTGTATTTTCTTTCCAAGCTTTTTTGTCATTAATGCCCATCCTGACCAATCATCTTCTGCAAGTCCATCTTCAATAGAAACGATTGGAAACTTTTTAACCCATTCTTCATAGAAAGCCACCATCTCTTCACTTGTAAGACTTCTATTTTCTGTAGCTAGCCCATATTTACCATCTTTATATATTTCACTTGCGGCAGCATCGATAGCTATACTTATATCTTTACCTGGTGTATACCCTGCTCTCTTGATAGCCTCAAGAATTATTTCAATAGCTGATTCATTTGTAGGGAGTGACGGAGCATAACCACCTTCATCTCCAACGGAAGTATTTAGCTTTCTCTCAGCTAAAATCTTCTTTAACATATGGAACACTTCTGCACCCCATTGTAAAGCTTGCTTGAAAGTCTTTGCACCGATAGGCATAATCATGAATTCTTGAAGATCTGTAGAATTCTCGGCATGACTTCCTCCATTTAGAATATTCATCATAGGAACTGGTATACAAATTTCTTTATTCTTTGATATATCTTTAAAATATTTCCATAAAGGTTTCTTCTCTGACAATGCCATCGCTTTCGCAAATGCAATAGAGACTCCTAGAATAGCATTTGCTCCTAATTTACCCTTATTTTCTGTACCATCTAGCTCTATCATAGCCAAGTCTAAAGTTTTCTGATTCCAAACTTTTCCTTTTAATTTCTTTTGTATATCTTCATTTACATTCTTAACAGCTTTTAGTACTCCCTTCCCTCCGTATCTTTTAGCATCTCCATCGCGAAGTTCTACGGCTTCATGGCTACCTGTCGAAGCTCCACTTGGTACTCCTGCTCTACCCATCGATCCATCCGAAAGTGTAACATCCACTTCAACAGTAGGATTACCTCTTGAATCTAATATCTCCCTTCCAATAATTTTTGAAATTTTTACATCTGACATATTTTGTATAAATAAATTATTAATAATGCGGAGGCGGTGAGATTCGAACTCACGGAACCGGTAAAGGTTCGACAGTTTAGTAAACTGTTGATTTAAACCACTCATCCACGCCTCCTCGTTTCACTCGTCGTTGTGTCTTCGTGCCCTCCCGGGCCCTTCCCTAAAGCTATGCTTAAAGCATATAGCTTTTCAGATAAAATATCTGAACGGATGAAATGTAAAGCAGTTTACATTTCATATCCACGCCTCCTTGTGATTTACTTTGATTATCTTAGCACATTTATTTTAATAATAAAATATTATTGAGAAATAAGAATAATTATGATACTTTATATTATAAGGAGCTGTGGGAGAGTGGTTTAATCTACCTCTTTGCTAAAGAGGCGGGGAGTAATTTCCCCCGCTGGTTCGAATCCAGCCAGCTCCGCAAAAATAAAAATCCAACAACGTCTAACGCTGTTGGATTTTTTGTACGATAAAGATCTTCTGAGAAAGTACATAATTAGGCATCAACAATAAAAATATTACTACTGCTTGGATGATAAGATAATGTATATGTAAATACTCTACCCCTATAAGAAGAAGCCCCGTATTTGTAATTAAATACATAATGGATAATACCAGATATAAAAATATTTGAAGCTTAGCTTCCTTAATATTTTTTTCTTCAAATACCCAAAATTTCTTAATTACAAAACTAAAAATATCACTTATAATAAACGACATCACAAATGATAACAAATAATGGATTCCAATATATTCGGTAAAAGCATAAAGCATTGAAAAACCAAAAATTGTGCTTATTATCCCAGCAGAAAAGAACCGTACGACTTTTAGAATTTTCTTTTTCTTCAATTTTCCTCCTTTTTTCTTTTATACTATATAAAGGTGAATATAAAAGCAAATCAGTTGACTCTTAAAAAATATCGATTTATTTGCTATACTAAAAAAATGAAAAGATTAGAAAGAATTAAAAAACTTAGAGGGTTAAGTGGTTTTAGGGAATTCTTGAGAAACCAAGGTATTATTACTCTAGCTATAGGTTTTATCTTAGGAGGAGCAATTTCTAAATTTGTATCATCTCTCGTAGCAGATATTATATACCCTATCATGAACGGACTCATGGGTGGAGTGAATGATTTAAATTCAGAAGTTTATCACATAGGCAAAACATCAATCTTCTATGGAAGATTCTTAAATAACGGAATTGATTTTATTGTGATTGCACTAGTAGTCTACGCAGGGGTAAAGCTAATGCGTATAGACCAAGAGCAAATCGGAAAAATGGATATAGGGAAAATAAACTCCTTGAATACTACAATGAAAAAATAAATATATGGATGAGATCAAAAAATTAAAATCTGAAAATGAGAGTTTAAAAAAGATGATCGAAAGCAAATCTGATATACTTTCAACGACTTCGCATAAGATACGTACTACCCTCACAGCTCTAAAGTGGACTCTTCGAATGTTTTTAAATAAAGATTTGGGAGAAATAACTGATGAACAGAAAAAGTATCTAGAAAAACTTATTGAAAATAATGAAAAATCCTTATCGCTCATAAATTATGTACTTGTTTCTAACCATACAGGTGAAATAAAAGAATCCATAAATTTATCCAAGATAGATATACTTAACCTATTAGAGAAAATTATATTTATATTCTCAGGTGAGATTAAAAATAAAAATATAAATCTAATATTCAACAAAGAAGATAGTGAACATCTTGAAGTCAAATGCGATGAGGATATGATCACGAGTGTATTTGAGAATTTAGTTGAAAATGCGATCAAATACAGTCACAACAATGGAGAAATAATAATACGCATTAAAAAAGATGAAAAAGAAAATGGAATTCTAGTGTCTATCGAAGATAACGGTATAGGCATAAAAGAAGATGATGCTTCGAAAGTATTCGGTAAATTCTTCAGAGCCCCAAATGCTATAGAAAAAGAGAATACGGGTTCTGGACTTGGTCTTTTTACAACAAAGAGTTTAGTGGATAAGAATAAAGGTAAAATATGGTTCGAAAGCAAAAAGGAAGGAACTACTTTCTTTGTCTTGCTACCGATAGATTAATAGCTATGATATAATAAAAATATATGAAAAAAATACTGATAATCGAAGACGATGAATTCTTACAAGGACTTGAAGCTACTAAAATAAAGAATAGTGGCTATGAAGTTATAACTGCTATCAATGGAGAAGATGGTATGAGAAGAATATCAGACTCTAAAGTTGATTTAGTTCTATTGGACTTGCTATTACCTAACTATGATGGATTTCAAATTCTTAAAAAGATAAGGGAAGGAGAATTAAACAAAAATATACCTGTAATTGTATTTTCTAACCTATCAGAAAAAAGTGATATAGATAAAGCCAACGGATTAGGAGCTACCAGATTCATGATTAAGTCAAACTTCTCTCTTGAAGAACTCGTAGAATACATAAATAAAATACTACTCAAATAACACCATCCTGGTGTTATTTTCTTATATGTTATAATGCTCTTATTATGAAATTAGAGGATAAAATAGAAAACCATTTCAGAATTGATATAAATCAAAAAAAAGCACTCTCTACACTTGGCTTAAAAACAATCAAAGATCTTCTTTATCACTTCCCTTCTAGATACAGTGACATAAGTGAAATAAGAAACATAAATACACTAGAAGATGGAGAGAATGTAACCATTCTTGGAAACATTACAGGACTAAAAACTAAAAAAGGTTTTAAAAGTAAAATCCCTATGGGAGAGGCTCGTCTGTCGGATCTTACAGGATCTATCAACATCATTTGGTTTCACCAGCCATACTTAGCTAAAATGTTGAAGGAAGGCTCAACTGTGCGAGTAACAGGAAAAGTGACCAACAGTAAAACATACGGTCTGACACTGACTAACCCTGAAATAACAAAAGAGGATATACTTCCGATAGACATCCATGACTCTTTATTTAACAATAAGGGTACACAGATCCAATACGGCTTTCCTATATACAGAGAATCGAGAGGAATAACATCTAAATGGTTTTACCACGCAATCCAGAAGATACTTAAACAAGACTGTGTAACAAGTATAGAAGACTATATCCCTCTAGATATATTAAACACATATAAATTACCAGCTTTACACACAGCTCTATTTTGGGTCCACATGCCACAAAAAAAAGAGCATGCAGAAATAGCACGAAAAAGATTTGCTTTTGAAGAAGTATTTTTTATACAGCTTGCTCGTCAGCAAGAAAAGAAAAAATATGAATCACTATTTTCTTATAAATTGAAAATCCCACATAAAGATGTAGATGACTTTATATCTCGTTTTCCTTTCACCCCAACAAAGGCACAATCAGATGCTATTGATACTATCCTAGGAGATTTTGTAAAGGATAAACCTATGTCTCGTCTTGTCGAAGGAGACGTAGGAAGTGGTAAAACTTTTGTCGCAGCTACGGTTGCTTATGCAGTTATCAAGAATAGACCACTGGGTCAAAACTTTGGTAATTTACAAGTCGCATATATGGCACCGACTGAAGTACTCGCTACTCAGCTATATGAAAATTTTATTCAATACTTCGAACACACAGGTATCTCTATAGCCCTCATGACAGGCTCTGGTTGTCGTAAATACCCAAGTAAGAGTGCTCGCTGGGAGAATGGCTCACAAATCAAAACTTGGACTCCTATAGCTAAAAATCAACTGCTCAAATGGGTTAAAAATGGTGAAATACCTATAGTTATCGGAACACATGCTCTGATATCAAAGACTGTCGAATTTGAAGATTTAGGACTAGTGATTATAGATGAACAACATCGCTTTGGAACTAATCAAAGAATGAAGCTCGCTAAAAAAGATGGTCATGCTCCACACTACCTTTCAATGACGGCTACTCCTATACCTCGTACTCTTGCCCTCACTATCTATGGAGACTTAGACCTAAGTATCATCGACCAAATGCCCTTGGGTCGCAAGCAGGTCATCACAGAAATAGTAGGAGAAAATAAAAGGACAGAGTCTTATGAAAAAATAAAAAAAGAATTAGAAGTTGGACGACAACTATATGTGATTTGTCCGAAGATTGCTGATGGAGATGATGAAGAAGAAAAATTAAAACTTGATGTTAAATCTGTCACCACTGAAGCTAAAAGACTAAAGAAAGATATCTTCCAAAATTACAATATTGATATCATGCACAGTAAGATGACTAAAGATAAGAAGGAAAAAGTTATGAAAGATTTTGCAGAAAAGAAGATAGATATACTAGTCTCTACTTCTGTTATTGAAGTTGGAGTCAACGTTCCAAATGCTACAGTTATAGTCATAGAAGGAGCTGAGAGATTTGGACTAGCTCAACTTCATCAATTAAGAGGAAGAGTTATTCGTTCTACACACCAATCATATTGTTATCTATTTGCTGACGCAAAAACAGACAAGACTATGGATAGACTCAAAGCTCTCACAAAAGCTGCCAATGGTTTTGAATTGGCAGAGCTAGATCTACAACTTCGTGGAGCAGGACTTCTTTCTGGAGACAAACAATGGGGTATCACAGATCTAGGAATGGAAGCAATCAAGAATATAAAAATGGTAGAAGCCGCAAGAACAGAAGCGATAAAAATAATAGAAATAGATACAAACCTAAAATCATCCCCTCTTCTAGCTAAAAACCTAATAGAAAAGGATTTAAAATTACATTTCGAATAAAAAACAATAAATTATGCTATTCTTCTTCAACTGGAGATATTTTTTCTTGTCGAATAATTTCTCCATCAGAAAAAGTATTTTTTAAAGTGTCTTCTGTTACTCTATATTCTATATTAAATTCAGGCTTATCATTATTAAAAACAACTGATACATCTTTTAAACCAATAGGCTTATCAGCCCCAATTGAATTTGCATTATATGTTTTAGAAAATGACTGTACAAAACCATCAGGAGCCCCAACAGAACAAGAAATAAAACCAACAGTTGGTTCATCAATAAAAAACTTTTTAGCGCTCTTGAAACCATCTCCCTCAAAATCAGATTTATCTATATATTTAATATCTTTTGCTCTTTTAAAATTAGCAGATGCGACCTCTTCTAGACTTTTCTCATCAAAATTTTGCGTTAAGGCAATACCATCAGGCGAACCATGCGCAAAAACGAGTGCATATTCTATTTTATTTTGATCACCTAAAACAATATTTTGTCTTAGCAATTTTTTAGCTAAGTCTATTTTATTAGCAACTTCTATATATCGTGTAATATAATTATTTTGTTCCAAATTATCATAAACTTTTTCAAGTTTCGGTCCAGCCTCTTCTGATTCAAATGAATTATTATGATCATGACGCGAAACTATAAACATTCCAAACCTACCAGGAGTATCTCCAATTGCAATTTGTTTTAACCAAAAATCTGGAGACATTCTATCGAAACGAGTGATGCCGTTATTTTCGTATAATATTTTTGATGAACCTGGTTTTTGTTTTTCTAATAAAACGACATGGTTCATATTTTTTTCAATACAACTACCACTATTTTGATAATCTGATTCAATCCAACTATTAAAAAATGTTTCACTATCATTTAATCCATACTTCGCCAAAAATTTTGACAACTGTTCTTTAAAAACTAAAGACATTTCCTTTGACTCCCCTAGCAATCTCCACTTTGGTAATTTACTAAAGTCAGAACTATTAAAACAATTTTGCAAATCAGTAATAAGCTTTTCTTTAAAGCTTATATCTGTTTGAATAAAATAATCTAACAAATAAGAATATTTATAAGGATTATTTTTAAAATTCTCAGATTTATTTTTTATATCTTCTAGTATTTTTTTTAAATGAGGATCATTCAAATCTAAAATTTCAAGGTTAAAAGATTTATTGAAAAAATTAGCATGATCTAGACCAGTACCTTCATAAGTATTTAAATCAAGATTATAATTTTCAATCTCATAACCATCTGTTGAAAAATTTTCTTTTAAATATGACTTAAAAATTTGTTTTTGAATGAATGAGTATTTATCATCATCCATCACATCCCAATAATTACAGATTCTCTCACTCAAACCTGAATAATTTTTTAATTCGAATTTAATTTTTTCAATTGTAAAAATATCCTGAATCGGATAATATGAAAAATATTTTCGGGCTTCTTTTTTTGAAATATATTCTCATGTTAAATCATTTAATTTATCAAGAGATTCAGAGATGTGAGGATACGAAGGTTCTGGAATAATATCTTGGTATTTTTTTAGATCTTCTTCATTTTTCACTGCTAAAATGTTTAAATCATTGGGCTCAAAATTTTCTTCTTTTTTGGTATCATTCAAATCTATATTTACATTATTTTTCTCAGGAGCAACTTCAGTGTTAATTTTACTTATTTTTTCCATAATTTTATTATATCATTAAAAGACCTCTTTTTACATTTTAAATAAAATCCGTTTACTAGTACAATCATAAGGAAAAAATCTTCAAATCCTAGACGCAAACAAAGTAGTTTATTATTAAGCAGACATTGTCGTCAGGAATAATTTGCTTTTCGTCAAAAGCAAATTTTCACGACCCTGCCTCGCCTATTTTCTCTACTGAAAAAATATGGCTCCGGCTCGGACCACTAAAAAATC
>SESG01037062.1_pt1 | contig 21322 bp, 23 predicted proteins | sample 3171421 | NCBI WGS metagenome assembly SESG01 (sample SAMN10866946, study PRJNA518727) | freshwater metagenome | biome: subpolar coniferous forest; feature: holomictic lake; material: water; isolation source: holomictic Lake 227, 6 m and 8 m depth | place: Canada: near Kenora, Ontario | collected... | reverse complement strand
TTACAAGACTGGCGTTAACACTCATCTCGGTTTCATGCACAAAACCCTTAGAATCTAAGGGTTTTGTACATATCAATAGGCTTTTCTGCGCCTTTAGAAAATCACCCCTTGACGCGGCAACTTTGACCTGATATACTAGTTGTAAGAATTTATTAACAATTGTTAGTTTATATTAACGATATGACACAAAAGCTATCCGCGCTTTCCCTGCTCAGTCAAAAGTCCCCGGCGCTGATCCTGCGCTTCCTTTGGAAGAGCCGCGCCGAATGGAGCGGCAGGGAAATAGCCAGGCAAACAGGCTTAAGCGCCCCGGCCTGCCATGAGGCGCTAAAGCAGCTTGATGCCAGGGGTCTTGCGCTTTTCAGGCGCGTCTCCAATGTCCATCTTTATAAGATAAATTCCGACAATTACCTGGTTAAGAATGTTTTTGCCCCTTTATTCCAAACCGAGGACGAACTGCCCGGCCAGGTCCTGAAAACCATCAATAAATTTTTCACTGATTATCCGGAAAACAAAAAGATCCTTTCCGCTGCGATCTTTGGAAGTATGGCCACAGGGCATGAACGCCTTAATAGCGACCTGGACTTGCTCATAGTCACCCATGACGCCGCAAGCGCAAAGGACATCGAGGATCGAATACAGGATCTTCGGACCCTGATCTACAAGCAATTCAGCATCCCCCTTTCGCCCTACATTCAGCCGCTGGCCGAAATTAGGGCCAAGCATAAGAAGAAGTTGCCTTTGATCCTCAAAGTATTAAAAGAAGGCCAAGGCATATACGGCAAAAACCTTAAGGAACTTTTACAATGACACCCAAACAACATAAAACCCGTGATGTTTCAAGAGACCATTACACCACTTACCGCAAAAAGGCCAAAGAATTTTTAAACTCTATGGAAGCGTCTTTGCGCGTCAGGGAATGGAACGCTGCCGGGCTCAATGCAGTGCACTGCGCCATTTCTTCGGCAGACGCGCTGTTGGTCTACAATGCTGGCATCCGCTCAGCCGGAGATTCGCACCATGATATTTCCTTCCTGCTGGTACAGCATGTAAAAGATACCGACACCGGCCCCAAAGCCAAAACCCTTGCAAAGATAATCGATTATAAATTCCTCGCGGCCTACGAAGACCGGGAAATAATCGAATCCGAAGCTTTGGAGCTGGCGAAGATCACCCGGAGATTCTTTGAGTGGATGGAATCCCTGCTGGCCGTTTGATGGCCATAGGCCCTGATACGGCACCTACGCAAGTATTGGCTTAGCCCTGGCGGCACCGAAACTCGCCCTTCCCCACACTATAAACGCCCGCCCACTAAAGGGGCACCCATAGGCTGTAATACCGGCATTTGTTTCTGGATGGACACCTATATGGACACCAAGGCCTTCACTCACCACCAAAGAAAAACGACAGCTTCACAAAGCTGCCGTCGAGAATCTACGTTTACAATCTGGAGCGGGCGACCGGGAGCGGCAGCGACCTCTTCCCTATCAGCAGGATTCCCTTCGCTGGACTAAATAAAAAAAGGCCATCCTCAGATGGCCTAAAAATTTGGAGCGGGCGAAGGGAATCCTTCTCCTCCAGGCGCTCCCGCGCCTTCCTCCGAAGCCGGCCGCCCTCGCTGACGGGGCGCCGCGCCCCTTTTCTCGCACCGCGAGCGCTCAGGTCGGCTTCGATTCCTTTCGCCCCAACGGCCTAAGGAATTAAAAAACCGGCCTATTAAGCCGGTTTTTAAATCTGGAGCGGGCGAAGGGAATCGAACCCTCATCTCAACCTTGGCAAGGTCGCGTACTACCACTGTACGACGCCCGCATTATTGCCTGCAAAATACTCTGCTTGTATATTTTAGCAAAGAAACCCGGCTTTTTCCAATATAACTAAAAACTGTACGCCATGTTGAGGCCAAGCGGCTGTCCCGGCATTAGTGAGGGATAAAACTTAAGGACGGAGGCCGTTTTCTTAATTCTGTTCCCGGAGTTTGAGGTTATCGCCTTGCCGACCATATAGCCGATGCCGAGCCCCAGCGGATAATCGCTGGCCCAATGGACGCCGTTGTTCATCATCTGAAAGCTCAGCGCGCCAAGCAGTGTGTAGCCGATGGGTTTTATAAGAGTTTTTTCCGGATAATTCTCAGCCATAACGGTTACAGCCATCATGCCCGTGGCCAGATGACCGGAAGGAAACGCGTCGTACCGCGTCCGATGGCTCTGAAATTCTCCAAAAGACGGGAAAGAGCGCCATACGCCGCGCGGAGAGGTAGAGGCCGACGGGGTTTCGCGCCCGGTAACACGCTTTAGAACCTGGGTAGTAAGGCCGGTGACAAGCAAACCCTCCATCAGCTGATGCCCCGTGGTCAAAGCGCGCCAGTCGTCCTTAATGAGCCCGTAGGTTTCAAAATAAGCGCACAAACCCAGACTTATCCAGCCATCGCCCAGAAAATACATAGCCGAACCCAGATCTGTGGGGCCGCGCAAAACCGGTATTTTGCCTATCTTCAGGAATGGCTTGGTTTTATCTTTCGTGGAGATATTGAGTTTACCGCCGACCTTCTGGGCGCCTGTATATAATTTCTGATCGTATTCTATGAGAACGAGGGTGGAAGCCGCGATGGCAGCAAGCCAAGGCAGGCTTTCTTTGGAAAAACTATTTTCAGTGAACGTGAGCAGGTCGCGGGGGCCTTTGGCTATTGTCGCCCAGAAGGCGGGCTTAGAGTAAACGAGCGTTTCAGAACCGGCTTGATACGACCTGACCTCGGCGGCGCCGGCGTTGAGGGAGGCAAAACACAGGATGATGAAAATTCTCAGAAGTCCGGTTTTCATGCCGTTTTCTTAACAAGCTTCCAGTGAGCGCCTTTGGGGGTATCTTCCACCAGCACGCCTTTCTCTAAAAGTTCTTTGCGCAATTCATCGGACCTTTTAAAGTCCTTGTCTCTTCTGGCCTGCTGGCGCTGTTCGATCAAAGACGCGAGTTCCGGCGATAGGGCTTCCTCAGCCGGCGCCTTATCCAGATCCAGCCCGAGAACCTCATCCGCCGCCAGGGCGAAACCGAGTTTTTCCGCGGGAGAAATATCCGACGAGCGCAGCGTATCCCAAAGCGCCGCAAGGGCCTGCGGCATATTAAGATCGTCTGCAAGCGCATCGGTGAATTTACAATAATAGTCCGCCCCCTTCTCCAACTTTGGAGTTGCTTTTTTCAGGGCGATCTCCTCCGCCAGTTTAATCACGGTCTCGCGCAGAGTACCAAGAGCTTTAGATGAAGCGTCCATGGATTCCCATGTGAACTCCAGCTGTTTGCGGTAATGGGCCGTAAAGCAGAAATAGCGGTACACGAGCGGGGCGTATCCTTTTTCCACCAGAGTCTGCACTGTCAGGAAACTGCCGGAGGACTTTGACATTTTGCCGAGGTCGCCCATAATAAGAAATCTGCCGTGCATCCAATATTTAGAGAACGGCTTGCCCGTAGCGGCTTCGGACTGGGCTATTTCGTTAGTATGATGCACAGCCACGGCATCCTCGCCGCCGCAATGAATGTCGATAGCTTCACCCAGGTGCCTCATAGCCATAGCCGAGCATTCGATATGCCAGCCGGGGAAGCCTTTACCCCAAGGGGACTCCCACTCCATCTGGCGCTTTTCTTCCGGCCTGGAAAACTTCCAAAGCGAAAAATCGGTGGGGTTGCGCTTTTCGGCGTTAGCCTCCACACGCGCGCCCTCCCTGATCCCCTCGATGTGACTTTTTCCGGCCAATTTGCCGTAATCGGGCAGCTTGGCGGTGTCAAAATATATGCCGTCGCCTGTGCGGTAGGTAAAGCCCTTTTCCTCAAGCGCTTTCACCAGGTCGATCATTTCCTTTATATATTCCGTAGCCGGGCACAGGACGTCGGGCATGCGGCAATTAAGCGCTTTGTAATCTTTTAAAAACGCCTCGGTATAGAATTTGGCCACATCCCACGCGGACTTGCCCTCTCGCCGCGCTCCTACCTCCATTTTATCTTCGCCGGTGTCGGCGTCGGAAGTGAGATGCCCGACGTCAGTGATATTCATCACGTGCTTCACGCTGTAGCCGAAGAGCTTAAGCGCGCGCACCAGGATATCCTCAAACATATAGGTGCGCATATTGCCGATATGCGCGTAATGATAGACAGTGGGACCGCAGGCATAGATTCCGGCTTCGCCGGCTTTAAGCGGTTCAAATTTTTCTTTTCTTCTGCTCAGGGTGTTGTATAACTGCAGGTCCATAGTGTGCCTCTTACAGGATTAAGCAGTAAGAATTAAGTGCTGAATTTTTCAACTTACCACTTACTACTTATTACTTACAACTTATCACTTACTACTGATGTTCTTAACCCCCCCGTCCACCGCTTTAAAAAAATCGGAGCAAAGCTTTTTACCGCTGGAGGCGTCGGCTTTTTTTATGAGACAGGAAACTTCCACTTCGGAAAAAGTATACACCGCGCCTTTGGGAGCCAGGGAATAGGAAAATCCTATTTCGGCCGCGCCGTCATACTTCTTGAGCGCTGCGGCATGGGCCGCCTCAAGAAGGTCCTGAAACGCCTGTTCGCGCTCCTGGTCCGGCACCTTACCCAAAGCGTAAGTCCGGCCGGCCTGCACCACTGCGCTCTGACGGGATACGGGCGCTCCGGGCCTGCCGGAGCCTACGCAGGCCGCAAAAAATAAAAGGGCGGCGGGGACACATAATATTTTTTTCATTATAATCTACACCCTAGGCGGGCACGATGCCTTTTATTGCAGCACTCCGGCAACCGCGTAGCAGACGATGGCCTCTCCGTGGCCGATATCGCCCAAGCCTTCGCGACTTTTGGCTTTAATGCTTACGCGGTCCAGATCAAGCCTGAAAATGCGCGCCACGGATTTTCTGATATTCTCGTAATGGGATTTAAGTTTGGGTTCTTCCGCCAGTATGGTGGCGTCAATATTGACGATCGATACTTTCTTTTCCTTAAGGATCTCCGTCACCTTCTCCGCGATCGTGGAGCTTGATAGCCCCATAATAGTGAGATCGGTGGGCGGAAAATAAATACCTATCTCGCCGGCGGCCACCGAGCCGAGCAGGGCGTCGCAGATGGCGTGAAGCACCACATCCCCGTCGGAATGCCCGAGCATGCCTTTCGGATGATCTATCCTGACCCCGCCCAGAATGAGGGCGCGGCCTTCCACCAGCCGATGGATGTCGTAACCGAAGCCGAACCGCATTTGCGGCGCGACCGCTTTAATATTTGTTTTTTCTTTCATAAGTGCCTCTGCTATAACAAGATCCTCGGGCGTGGTGACTTTGATGTTGCGGTAGTCGGAAAGCACGACCGCGGGCCTGATCCCGAGTTTTTCAAGAACCTGCGACTCGTCGCTGTAATCCGTTCCGGCGCCGGCGGCAGTAAGCGCCCGTGAAAGCGTTTCTTTCCGGTAGCACTGCGGGGTCTGAACCGTCATAAGGCTGGAACGATCCAGAGTTGTATCAAAAAATCGCCCGTCGGCGGAAAGCCGTTTAACGGTATCCTTAAGAGGCACGCCCGGCACCGCGGCGCCGGCTTTCACTGCCGCTTTCAGGGTTTCGGCCACAACCCGCGCGCTGACCAGCGGCCGCGCGCCGTCATGTACCGCCACCAACTCTATAGCCGGGGACAGCGCCTTGAAGCCGTTTTTAAGCGAGGCCATCCTGGTGGGTCCGGCCAACGCGGTCTTAAAACCGCGATCTTCCCAGCCCCGGCCATGCAGCGCCATGTTTTCCCGTGTCAGCACTACAACCATTTCCGCAAATCCGCCGATATCGGCAAACGCCCCGGCCGTCCATTCCAGCATGGGTCTGCCGGCCAGTTCCAGGTACTGTTTTTCCCGCCCCATCCTCTTACCCAGCCCCCCGGCCAGAATAATAACGGCGCTGTGTTTTGGTATCTTTATATCTCTGACGCTCATAAGTAAGCAAGACAACTAATGCCGGTGGCTATTTGCCATACGCCGCATGCTTTAAAGGAGTTCCTTGATATTTCCGCGCATGGCTTACCGGCTGCCGGACGACCGGTGCGTCCCCTATTGCTCGGCTCTGACATTTTTTACGCGCGTAAAGATGATGCGGCCCTGGGAAGTCTGGAGTATGGACTGCACCACGGCGTCCACTTTTTTGCCTACAAATTCACGGCCGTCCTCCACAACTATCATCGTGCCGTCGTCCAGATAGCCGACGCCCTGCTCCCGCTCCTTGCCCTCCTTCATAATGAAGATGGGCATATCCTCTCCGGGCAGAACTACGGGCTTGAGGGCTATGGACAGGTCATGAATATTGAGCGCGATAACATTCTCAAGAGCGGCCAGCTTGTTTATGTTGAAGTCGGTGGTAACGATGCAGGCTCCCAGCTCTTTGGCGATATTCACCAGCTTTATCGGGTTTTCTTTTATCTCCTTGATATCCCGGTCCATGACCCTGAACGACACGACTTTTGATTCCTGCAGCCGGGCCAGTATGTCCAGGCCCCGGCGCCCTTTAGCGCGCATGATGGGCTCTTTAGAATCGGCCAGGGCGTGGAGTTCCTGCACGATGAAGCGCGGCGTAACCACACCGCCTGTGATGAAATGAGTATCGCAGATATCCATGATACGGCCATCCACAATGGCGGACAGGTCCAGTATCTTCATATTGCGCCCGCCACGCTTGCCGGCCGACAGAAGATTTTTATCAAGCTCATCCAACTCGGGTATCTTTTTAATGCTTACCACCGTACCCAGCAGCGCCAGCGAGTACCGCATCACGCCGGTGTATTTAACCCAGACGGCGTTAAGGGCCGCGCTGTCTATCTGGAAGACTGTATAATCCAGCAACTTGGATAAGATAACGCCGATGACCGCCCCGATTATACCGATGACGATCGAGAAAAGGCTCACGCTTTCGAGCACATATTCAACGCCGATAATGACCAAACCGATGGCCACGCCCAAAAGAACGCCCTTAATATCCTGTGAAACAGCGAAGTAAGTAAGCACGGGGGTGCCCAGCAAGGCGACCGCCCTGAAGATCCATCCTATCATTGTATTTCACCTCTATTTAGTTTAGTGTTATTTCCCGGCGCGATTTTTTTGGCCGTCGTGCGCGCCAGGGCGGAATAAAGCTCCGCGATATCAGCCACCGGTACAACTTCCAACTCCTTCAGCTTAAGCGGCTCTTTTTTATTGAGAGCGGCCCGCGGAGTATAGGCTTTTTTGAACCCCAGGCGCTCGGCCTCCATAAGCCGGCGCGCCATAAAAGCGGTTGACGAGGTCTGCGCGAGTATGCCGACTTCGCCCAAAAATATCGTGTCGGGCGCGAGCTCCAGATCCTTAGCGGAACTGATAAGGGCCGCGCAGAAAGCCAGATCCAGAGCCGTGTCCTTGATCTTTAGGCCGCCCTGCAGGCTGGCGAAAACATCCATAGTGTCCAGCCGCAGGCCAGCGTTCTTTTCCACCGCCGCGATAAGGATCTGCGCCCGGTTAAGATCAAGCCCGGTTACAGTGCGGCGCGGGTACGGATAATAGGACCTGGAGACCAGCGCCTGTATCTCGGCCAGCATGGGCCTGGAACCCTCGAAGGCTATGGAATAAGCCCGGCCGGACAGCGCCCGGCCGCGGTCGGTGTTGGCCATGATCTCGCTTGAATCCTTCACCGAAACGAGCCCGCGCTCGGTCATCTCAAAAATTCCTATCTCATTAACGGGGCCGAACCTGTTTTTGTGGGGCCTCAGGATGCGATAAATATTATTTTTTTCCGCGTCGAAATAAAGCACGGTGTCTACGATATGCTCAAGCACCTTGGGGCCCGCGAGCGAACCCTCCTTGGTGACATGGCCAAGCAGGAACAGCGGCGCCCCTTTGGATTTGGCGATCTTCAGGAGTTCGGAAGCGCATTCGCGTATCTGTCCCACCGACCCCGGGCTGCCCATAAACTCCGGGTGATAAGCGGTCTGAATGGAATCCAGAATGAGGAGCCCGGGCTTTATTTTGTTGAAAGCGTCTATAACCTTGGCCAGATTATTCTCGGAGAGAAGATAAATGTTCGCGTCCCGGGCGCCCAATCTGCGCGCCCTTGAACCCACCTGCGCCAGCGATTCTTCGCCGGAGACGTAAAGTATTTTTGTGTCTTTCAGCGCGCCGGAGGCCATCGCCTTGGACACCTCCATCATGATGGTGGATTTGCCGATGCCCGGAGGACCGGCCAGCAGCAGGACCTGCCCCTCTATTATCCCTCCGCCCAACGCGCGATCGAACTCTTCTATGCCCGTTGACATATAGCGTGGTTCGACATTAGCGGAATCGGAAAGGCGGACCGGCTCGGAGGTGAATTCGGTGAGGGCTCTGGACTTGGACGACGCTTTGGAGAAGGTCTCTTCGACTTCCTCGACAAAAGTGTTCCACTGATTACAGGACGGGCATTGCCCTATCCATTTGGAAGAAGCCTGGGCGCATTCCTGACATCGGTAAATAGTTTTCAATCTGGGCATACGTTTTGAAATATTAAGGATTAGGCCGTAATGGGTTTTAAAACTAAATCCTTAACTGTTTACTTCTTACCGGCGCCGCCGAATGACGCCAGACCCAGCAAATAGGAAATATCCTTATCCTCGAACATCACATGAACCGTATAATTGACCCGTTTTGTTCTCTGAAGGTCGTTCACGCGCACTCCGGCGGAAATATAGCTGGTTAAGAGAAACTCCACGCCAGCGTCATAACGCGGCGTGTCGAAAAAACGGTCCTTTATCATCCTCCGTCTGGAAAAGTCGGAAGCTTCAAAAAGAAAGCGGAATCTGTCCCACTTGGGGTCGGTGTTGAACGGCCGGTATTTAACGCCGAAGCCGGCCGCGCCGCTAAGGGCGCCGGCATACAGGTCAAACCCTTTTATCTCCCAGCCCAACTGCGCGTCTATAGTGTTCTTCGTGTCGTAAGAAATTCCCCGGGACTGATCCTTGGTGTTTATGATGTTTGATCCGCCCAGATAATAATATCGTCCCGCGCGCGGATAGATCTTCACGCCCAGGTTGCTCCTGGAACCGCTGGCAAGGGGCTCGTACCTGCTCTCTAAATTCCAATAAGTCCTGAATCCGCCCACGCGTCCCGCTATATCTTTAACCGAGGCGCTGGCGTCCCTGAGATTGCTCAGCGTTGAGGTTACGTCCGCTTTCAACTGCTTGTCCGAGATCAGCGCGCCGGCCACGCCATCCCCGTTATTTATGCTGGCCATCAAGACATCGGTTCTGGCCAGTATGCTGTCCAGTTTGGCGGTAATGCCGTCCAGACGCTCCGCGGCCCTCTCGGCGTGAGGGCCAGATGTTGAAACTATCTCATTTACGCTGGCGGTCACATCCCTGAGGTTGGAAAGTATCTCGTTAAAATTTTTAGTCATGGACCCGTCACCCCGGAGCTCAGCCACCAGCCCCTGGATGTCTTCCACTGCTTTTGCCATCGCCCGGTCTATGGGGAGAATGTTGGAACCTTGCACCACGTCGCCGGGCTCTATAACCCCGGAGGAGGCGTCGCCCTGGTCTATCTGCAGATATTTGGAACCTATAAGGCTTGTGGAACCGACGAGGAATTTTGAATTTTTATAGATCCTGACGCCTTCAAGCACTGAAATCCTGACACGCACCATATCATGCTTAAGATATATTTCCTTGATCTTGCCGACTTCCACGCCGGCAAGCTTAACCACGGATTTATCCGGCAGGCCGGCCACATCCTGAAACTCCACCACCAGGGGGTAATAGGTTTTAAAAGAATAATCTCCCAGCAGGAAAATGGCCGTACCGAACAGCGCCATGCCGACTAAAACGAATATCCCTACTCTTGTTTCATCTTTCATATATATACTCGCTTCAATATTATAATTAATTAAGGGCCCGCATAAATACCTATACTGCGCCGTGCTTACTATTGAGACCGTTGCGGCGCCCCTGGGTGCCGGGACAAAGAGCGTCCTCCGTGAATTTTTTGACCGTCGGGTCGGAAGATTTCCGCAGCTCATCAGGGGTGCCGGAAACCGAGAAATTGCCTTTGTCCAGCATGGCTATCCGGGTTGAGATGGCGAAGGCCAGCCTTATATCGTGCGTCACAATGATAGACGTGATCTTAAGCTTGGCGGCCATATCGCTTATAAGCTCCAGGATCATATCCGAAGTTATGGGATCCAGCCCCGTAGTAGGTTCGTCATAGAAAATATATTTGGGCTCGGCCGCTATGGCGCGCGCCAGCGCCGCCCTTTTTTTCATGCCGCCGGAAAGCTCGGCTGGCTTTAGATTCTCCGCTTTTTCAAGCCCCACCAAAGCGAGCTTTTCCCTGGCTATGCGAGGATATTCGCTCTTAGGGATATCGGTCAGATACTTCAGCCCGAAGGTGACATTTTCCATGACGGTAAGGGAATCAAAAAGGGCCCCGCCCTGGAACAGATAGCCAAAATCCTTGCGCACTTTCGCCAGCTCAAATTCATCTTCTATATGCACGACATTCTTGCCGTCCACCAGAATATCTCCGGAGTCGGGCTTTATAAGCCGCACGATGCATTTTAAAAGCGTGCTCTTTCCGCAGCCGGAGGGGCCGATGACGCTGAAAGTATCCCCGTCATTAATGACCATGCTGGCGTTATCCAGCACTATTTTTCCGGAAAAGCTTTTGCAGACTTTTTTAATTTCAATCATAATTCAGCCAGACAGCTCGGCAGCAGGACAGTACGACAGTAAGACAGCGGAATAATTAAAACCACTTATCGCAGACTGCCGCGCTTTCTTGCTGCCGCTCTGCCGCGCTAAATGATTCCTACCGCCACCAGCATGGCGCTTATAAAGTAGTCCAGCACCATAACCAGCACCATGCTGAGCACCACGGCCTCCGTAGTAGCTTTCCCCACTCCCTCAGCCCCCTCTTCGCAAGTCAGGCCTTTATAGCAGGAAACAGTGGCGATCATAAAAGCGAAAGCGAAGGTCTTCAGGAACCCGTGCATGAAATTCTTAATTTCCATGAAGGTAAAGATATCGTTCCAATAGACCGAGTTGGGGACATGGAATTTTATGGTGCTGACCAGGAATCCGCCGAAAATGCCGGTAAAATCGGCGAAGACCGTCAACAGCGGTATGGTGATCATGAAAGCGACATATCTGGGAATCAGGAGATATCGGGCGGGGTTCGTGCCCAGCGTATAAAGGGCGTCTATCTGTTCGGTGACTTTCATGGTGCCTATCTCGGCAGTAACGGCGGCGCCCACGCGGCCGGCTATAACTATGGAGGTTAAGACCGGCGCCAGTTCCTTGACCAGCGAGAAAGCGACCATCGTGCCTATATAGAGCGGCTCGTTAAATAAATTTTTTGAGGTATACCCCATCTGGAGCGCCAGAACCATGCCGGTGAAAAAACTGGTAAGAAGCGTAACTGCCAGGGAGTCCACGCCGATGCGAACGGACTGCTTTACGATCTCACGAACCTCCGGCTTGGCCTTGAACAGCCAGATCGTCATAGACTTTATCATCAGGGAAACCATGCCCATTTTACGGGCAAGGGTAAGCGCGCGGTCGCCTAAACCTTCTAAGATATAGTGCTTCATAGGCAGATCCTGGGCACGCGGGAGGTAATAAGCGTCACGACCTCGTAGGGGATGGTGGCGGTCAGGTCGGCCAATTCCCGCGCGCTAACTTCGGCGTCTCCCTGACGCCCTATCAACGACACCTCGGAGCCCACCGCGGCGTCACCGACATCCGTCACATCCACCATGGTCATATCCATAGTTACATTACCTATCACGGGGCATTTCCGCCCGGAAACCACCACGGACGCGGTATTTGAGAATCTGCGCGTGTACCCGTCGCCGTAACCGACCGGTATCGTGGCGACAGTCATGGGACGCGGCGCCCTGAAAGATTTGCCGTAGCTGATATACGCGCCTTCTCTGACGGTCTTTATAAAAACCACTCTGGTCTTCCAGGAGAGCACGGGGTCAAAGCCTTCCATCATGCCGTAAGCCGCCAGCCCCGCGCGCACCATGTCCCAGCGGCTGCCGGGATAATTCGCCAGCCCGGCGGAATTGGCGACATGTTTTATCATGTCATTCGCGCCGCACTTCGCGAGTTCTGTCGCGGTCTCGGTGAAATAGCCCAACTGCCTGACGGTAAATTCCGGGTCGGAGTCGGCGCACGCCAGATGGGTATAAAGGCCGCCGATCACCGCGCTTCCGGAATCCCGCAGCGTTTCGAAGATCTTTATAACGGCTGGCCTGCGGGCGCCGATGCGCCCCATACCGGTTTCAAGTTTGATATGACAGACGGCTTTTTTGTCCAGCTTGCGCGAGGCCTCTACCACCTGATCGGCGGCCTCGAGACTGGAGATGGTCACCATCAGGTCCCGATTTATGGCCTCCACAAAACTCTCAAAGGGATAAAGGCTTCCCAGCACCAATATGGGCGAAATTATACCTGCGTCGCGCAGCACCACTCCTTCCTCCACGGAGGAAACGCCGAAACCCCAGACCAGATTTTCGCGTTCTGCGAAAGCCGCGACACCGGCCGCCCCGTGGCCGTAGGCGTTCGCCTTGACCACGAACATCACTTTCGTGCGGGGACCGACGGTATTACGTATCTTAAGAAGGTTTTTTTTAAGCGCTGAGAGTTTTATTTCAGCCCAGGTGGGCCGCAGGAAATTAGACATAAAATCAGGGGTCAGGTTAAGGAGTTTGCTGTTTCGGCACCCTGTACCCCAAACCCTGGCCCCTCCACCCTTATAATATCGCCTCTTCCGCGAAGGTATCGACTCCCGGCATCTGCGGATTTTCAAACCTGGTCAGTTCCGGCCTGAAATAAAGCGGCACATCGCCCACGGGACCGTTGCGCTGTTTGGCGATGATCAGCGTGGCCTGGTTCTTTAAGGTCGGGTCATCCTGCTTGTAAGTTTCTTCGCGATATATAAGGCCCACAACATCGGCGTCCTGCTCAAGGGAACCCGACTCGCGCAGGTCGGAAAGCTGAGGCCGGTTCCCGGCTCTGGCCTGATCCATATTCTTGCGATTAAGCTGCGAAAGCGCGAGCACGGGAACTTTCATTGATCGCGCCAGGTCCTTTAAAAGCCGGGAAATTTCTGAAACTTCCTGCTGACGGCTTTCGAGCCGGCCGGTACCCCGAATGAGCTGCAAATAGTCGATGATTATCAGGCCCAGGGTTTTGTTCTGGGCTTTAAGCTGGCTCTGCAGTTTGCGGATGCGGGCGCGGATATCCAGGATATTCAGGCCGGGAGAATCATCTATCCAAAGCGGCGCGGCGGCTATTTTAGCGGAAAACCTGGTCAAATCGCTCCACACTTCCCTTGGGAAAAAGCCTTTGCGCACCTTGGCCAGATCGGCCCCGGCCGCGGCGCAAAGCATGCGCTGAAAGATAGCGTGCTTATCCATCTCGAGAGAGAATATCGCCACGGGGATTTGCGGTTTGCTGGTGTCGTCCACCGCGGCGTGATAAGCCATGTTCAAAGCCATCGCGGTTTTGCCCTGGCTTGGGCGGGCCGCCAGTATTATCAGGTCGGACTTCTGGAAACCCGCGGTCATGTCGTCAAGGCGGTGGAAGCCGGTCGGCACGCCGGTGACATTACTCTTTTCTCCGTGCGCTTTTTCAAGCCGCTCCAGCACCTCGTGCGCCAGGTCCTGCGCCGAGGAAAAACCATGGTCAGTGTTGGTCTCGGCCACCGATATTATCTGCTCCTGGGCGTAATCCAGGATGTCTTCCACCTCTTCGGAATTTTCAAAGGATTTCTCTATAACGGAAGTGGAAACGCGGATAAGATCGCGCAACAGTGATTTTTCCTTGACCAACTGGGCGTACGCCTGGGTGTGCGCCGCGGTGGAAACCTTCTCCATCAGGTCGGAAAGATATTTTTGTCCGCCCAGCTCTTCTAATTTGTTATTTTTTTTAAGAACTTCGGAAAGCGTGACGATGTCCACCGGCTGGTTGCGGTTATAGAGATCGGTTATGGCCTCGTATATCCTGCGGTGAATATCGCTATAGAAATGTTTGGGCTGGATGATCTCGGTGACGGTGCCTATGACTTCCTTCTCAATAAGCATGGCCCCCAAAACGGCCATTTCTGCCTCAATGGAATGCGGCGAAACCTTTGCGTAAGTCATAAATTTAAGGTGCGACTATTGCCGTAGGCCGTAGGCTGTAGGCTTTAGGCCATATGCAAAAACCAGGTAAAAGCCGTATGGCGTATGGATGAAAGCTTATAGCCTATAGCATATAGCGGTAAAAATCCGGTAAACCGGATTTCTACTTGTTTTGAGCGGTGACGGTAATCTTGACTTTGGCCACAATCTCCGGCTTGAGCGCGATGTCAACTTCGAAAACGCCTACTGCCTTGATGGAAGCCGGCAGTTTGATCATATCCTTGTGGATTTCAATGTCGGCGGCGGCCAGGTTCTTCATGATATCGCTTTTGGCGACAGAGCCGAACATGGCTCCATCTTCGGAGACGGGTCTGGAGAAGGAAAGAGTGATACCGGAAATTTTCTTAACCAACTCCTGAAGGCCAGCGTTCTCAGCCGTGACCCTGCGGCCTCTTTTATCCTCGCTGTTCTTCCAGGCTTTCATGGCCCCGGGAGTGGCAGCTTCCACCAGGCCGCGCGGCATAAGGAAGTTACGGCCATAGCCGTCGCGCACAGTTTTGATCTCGCCGGTTTTACCGAGATTCGCTATATCTTTTTTAAGTATCACTTTCATTGTGGGGCTCCATTAATTAAACTGGTCGTTGTTATAAACAGGATCAACCGCTGAATTCCGTGTTTTTCTGGCCGCAACCTTACCGCACCGTCGCGCCCTAATCGTTAATTACTTCGCTTATCCGTCAGCCTGAATAAGGCATGATGGCGAGGTTTCTGTTCACCTTCACCGCCTTGGCTATCTGACGCTGGTGTTTGGCGCAGGCGCCGGTTATTCTTCTGGAAAGGATCTTGCCGCCGTCGCTGCAAAAGCTTTTAACGATTTGGACCTGCTTATAGTCCATGTGCGCGACTTTTTCGGCGCAGAGCCGGCAAACCTTCCTTCTGGGAGCGAAGTGCTTGCGGGGGCCGAAGGGGCGCCGGGCGCCGTCTTCTCTGGCGGGCCGGGGAGCCGCCGACGGAGAATCGGAGCTGTTAAATTCTTTTCTTGGTTCGTTTGTCATAGTTTATTCCTCTTTGTATAGTTAAAACGGAACTTCGTCTATCCCTGACGCGTCAGCGGCCTTATCGGAGACGGCTTCGGAGGTTTCCGGAGCTTCGGGACCTTCCCCCGGAGTGGCCGCGGCCAAAAACTGTACTCTCTTGGCCACAACTCTCATCACTTTGCGTTTCTGCCCGGTCTTATCCGTGTACTCGGCGTTAGACAAGCGCCCTTCCACGTATACCGGGCTGCCTTTTTTAGCGCGCTCTTTGCACTTCTCGCCCATCGGGCCCCAGACGGTGACCGGCACATAGGTCGTATCGTCCTTCCATTCCCCGGTGGCCAGATCTTTGTAACGCCGGTTCACGGCGACATCAAAACTGCAGACACCCATACCTTTCTGGGTGTAGCGGATATCCGGATCACGGGTCAGACGGCCGGAAATCAGAACATTATTCTGTTCGGGAATCCTGATATTCATAAATTCCCCCTTGGCAATTCAGACTGTCAGGCCTTCTTTACGGGCTCAATCACCATCTTGAGCATCATGTTTCTCAGGATAGATTCCTGAAGCTTGAGATTATGATTGATGTTCTTCACGGCTTCGGGAGCGGCTTTGACTTTCATATAAACATAAAAGCCGTCTCTGTTCTTGCCCACAGGGTGGGAGAATTTTTTTCTGCCGAGCCTGTCTTCATTGAGAACTTCGGCCTTTTCATCGGTTATGATCTTTTTGGCCTTTTCAACAATCTCGCCGGCTTCCGCATCGGAAACCTGAGGATTTATAATAAGCATTAACTCATATGTGGTCATAGTAGATTAAGGATACCAAATTCGACGCTATTTTTCAACAATTTTATGTTTTTCAGGCTTTCCGACAGATAATTATCTGTTTTGGACTGGCAGAGGCAAAAGGGGCGCGCTCGAAATCTCCGTATTTCTTGAGAGCTTTAAAACCGTTGTAGTGGAGCATGGCGTCCAACTCAACCGGGAAAAAACAGCGCATATTGAGATGCCTGGAAGCGAACCGCCTCCTGCCGCGGGTGTAATGCCAGGTTATGCGGGAGACCTGTGAGGCCCTGTCGTAAGAACACTGCTCTTCCACCAAGATTTGCTCTTTGCCGCGCGGGTCCTTATAGCAGGACACCGGCAGCAGCTCTTCCGCGTCCCTCACAAAGTGGCCCGGGTGAGGGTTAAAAACATCCAGGATGAACCGCCCCCCCGGCGCGAGATGGGCGCGCACCGAAGCAAAAAATTTTTCCAGGCCGCCCCTGTCCGCCAGATGCTGCATTGAATTGAACGGGATAAATATCAGTTTAAACTCCTTTTTGAGCCGGAAGGACCTTATGTCGCCCTTCACCAAAGCCACCCGCAAACCCTCTTTGCCGGCCTTCTTTTTGGCTAGCGCGAGCATTGGAGCGGAAATATCAAGGCCGGTGATATCTATGCCTGCCCGGGCAAGCGCGAGGGTGAGCCTGCCTGTGCCGCATGCCAGCTCCAGCACGGGGCCGCGCGCGCGCCTGGCGGCGGCAAGATAAAAAGGCAGGTCATTCTGCGACTGCTTATCTTCGGCGTCGTAAAGGACGGCGTCGCCATAAATCTCGGAACCATCGGGGATTTTATGTTCTGGCATAAACTGTTTGTTTGGGGAATCCTTGCCGCGCTTGCCCGATCTGCTATCCTTAAAGTATACTTGATTATCGTCCCGCAGCTAAAGGGGCGGGCTCCCACCAAATCCTCCGCCGACATTCGGATGCATAGCGGAGATGTTTCACCCGATTGAGGAGGGAGGCATAATCTTTGATTAGCATCTTATGGTTCGCAGGGCCTGCCGGGGGCCTGGAACGCAAAACCGTAGTCGGCCACACCGTGGCCGCTACTCCCGCCCTCGCCTTCGTCGCTGCGCAAGCCTCAGGCGAAGAACTGTCGTCCGCCTTCGGCGGACTCCATTCCGGAGGGTTTTGCTAACCCAGATCCCCCGTCACCCGCTCCAACATTACACCTGTCTTAGTTTTATTCTTACCTTAGCGGAGGATTTGGGCTCCTTATGGAAACTATTTTAAAGCATAAGAACAAACTTATCGCGGCAGCCCTGCTGCTCGCGGTCTTTGCCGCTTTCGGAGCAACCCTGCATCTCGGCTTTATCTGGGACGATCACCAATTCATAGAGGCAAACCCATACATAAAAAGCTGGACCATGGCCAATCTCCGACACGCGTTCCTCTCGGACCCGTTCAACCAGGCCCTGAATTATTACCGCCCCTTCCAGACCTTAAGCAATATGCTGGATTTCTCTCTCTGGCGCCTTGACCCCTTCGGCTATCATCTCACAAATATATTATTCCATGCCGCGGCGTCCCTGCTTGTTTTTGCGTTAATGGGAGAGCTGGGCTTAAGCGGCTCGGCGGCCTTTCTTACGGCCCTGCTGTTCGCCGTAAACCCGACGGTCATTGAACAGCTTATTATAGTGGCCGGAAGGGCTGAGTTGGCAACTTCCGCCTTTACCCTGGCCTCGGTCCTGCTTTTCCTGCGGAAAAAATATTTTTTTCTTTCCTCGCTTTTCTTGCGGCCCTCGGCTTCAAAGAAAACGGCATCATCACCCCTGTTCTTACGGCGTTTTCTCTCTGGTATCTGCGGAAAGACAAAAAGGAATATCTGAAACTATTGTTTTTCCTTTTACCGATTCCCTTATACCTTTGGTTAAGGAGCGCCGCCACCGGAGCCGGAACTTTAGAGACCGGAGTGACGGCCTTTTTATTTCAAACCGCCGGCAAACTGCCGGCGACGGCCCTCGTTTACATAAAGAACGCTTTTCTGCCTCTTAACATGCATTCGCACAGACTGCAGCCCAATTTTGCGCCGTGGTTCTACGCGGCTTACGCCTTCTGGGGCCTGTTACTGACGGCCCTGCTTAAATACCGGCCGCGCGCGGCGTTGTTTGTTTTCGGATGGTATCTTATCAACCTCGCGCCGAAGCTTCCGCTGCTGGCCGGCGGAAACCTGATGCTGGAGCACTGGACTTATCTCGCCAATCTGGGGCTTTACGCCGGCGCGGCCGTGCTATTCGCGCGCGGCCTGAAAAGCGGCGGCCTGAAAAGGACGGCGGCGGCCGCCTGCGCGGGGGCGCTCGCTTTTTTCTGGATCACCGCGGCCAACGCCAACATCCGCCTGCGCTCCACCGACCTGAAGATATATGAGCATGCCGCCCGCTATTCGAGCTCAAAACCGATGCTTTATAATCTGGCGCGGGAATATTATCTGGCGGGACAATTTGGGAGAAGCAGGGCGATACTGGAACGTATTTCAGGCCTGGATCCGGACAATATCATGTATCAGAACGGCCTGGCGCTGAGCCTGTGGAACACCGGCTCCAGGAAGGAAGCCTCGGCCCTTATGGATCGGATTCTGGTCCGTCGCCCCGACAACGCGGAAGCTCTCTTTAATAAGGCCTGCGTGCTGATGGAAGAAAAAAATTTCCCAGCGGCGGAACTGCTGCTCAGTCGTTCCGTTGAGAAAGCTCCCGGCAGCGAGCCAGCCTACTCCGCTCTGGCCGGGCTATACCTGAAGCGGGGCGATGAAGCACAAGCGCTGTCAGTTTACGAAGCGCTGCTCCGCCTGAACCCTTACAATTCGGAGGCGCTTACCAACGCTGGAATAATAAACGCGAAGAGCGGCCGCTACGGCGCGGCCGGAGACTTATTTAAAAAAGCGCTTGAGATGGACCCCGCCTCCAAAAGCGCGGCCATAAATTTAGAAAGGGTAAAACTGCTGGAAAGAACCGCAAGGTAAGTGAGCGCAATCAGTCAGCCTTCAGCGCACTAGTCACTAACCACTAATCACTAGCCACTTTTTTTTGTTCGGTCATATGCCGCCTTGCCGCTTCAAGTTTTTCGATATTGCCGATATCCTGCCAATAACACCCGTCCATGCGGAAACCTTTTATTTTATTTCCCGCTTTGACCAGTCGAAGGTAGACATCCACTATCGAAAAGACACCGGACTCGGTCATAAGCGGGAAGATCTCCGGCGAGATAACATGCACGCCGCTAAAAGCGAGCATGACGGGATCCTTTAACGGATCGCCGGCCCATTGAACAGCGGGATTATTGGAATTAATCCGTCCTCTAAGATTCATCTCCGCGTCAAAGACCAGCTGCCTCGCCGACGGGCGCTCCTTAACGGCTACCGTGGCCAACGCCCCGTTTTTTAAATGGCCGGCCATCATAGCCTTAAGATCCATATCGGTCAGGACGTCGCAATTATAAAGAAAAAAAGGTCCGCCATCCTTTAAAAACCAGGCTGCTTTCTTAACCCCGCCCCCGGTCTCCAGCGGAAAAAACACTTCCCGCGATATCTCAATCTTAAGACCGGCGCCGCTCCTATTCTTCAAAAAATCCGTGAGCTTATCGGCCAGGTGATGAGCGTTGATTATAACTTCAGTTACGCCGGCGTCGGAGAGGCGCTTCAACACTATCTCCAGCATGGGCGCACCGCCGAGGTCCACAAGGGCTTTTGGTACCGTATCGGTAAGCGGCCTTAACCGCGCGCCGAGCCCCGCGGCCAGTATCATAGCTTTCATCGGTTCCTTATGTGAGCGGTATTTCTTTGGATAAACCTTCCAGCTGCCGGTGAGAGAGCTCGACTTTAATTTTATACTTTTCCATGAGATGCTTCTTAAGCTGTTCGGCGCAATAGACCGAGCGGTGCCGGCCACCGGTGCAGCCGAATGAAACCATCAAGTCGGTAAAGTTGCGGGACTGATAGTTTTCCGCGGCTGCGTCAACCAGCGCGAACACCCCTTTCAAAAATTCTCCCACCTGCGGCTTTTCGGCCAGATACGCCTGAATCTCCGCGTCCTTGCCGGTCAGCGGCGCGAACTTTTCCTCGCGGCCGGGATTCGGCAGATAACGGCAGTCAAAAACAAAACCTCCGCCGTGGCCGCTTTCGTCGGACGGCAGACCCTTGCGGTAGGAAAAACTTGAAACGCGCACGGTCAGCCCCAGCTTGCCGGCGCCAAACTGCCGCAGGTACGAGGACGCCGTCATACTTTTAAATATGCGGGTCAGCTCCGGCAGCTTTACGGGCACATCAGCGTTTCTGAGCAGCCACTCAATATTTTTAACGGCGTAAGGCACGCTTTGAAGAAAATGGGTCTTTCCTTCGTAGAAGCCGCGCAGGCCATAGGCGCCCAGCGCCTGCATTATTCTTATGTATACGTACGCGTAGAAATGCCGCATAAAAACGGTTTTGTCCACCTGGCCGGCGGCCTTGGCGGCTTTAAGATAATGCTCCAGGAGCTCAAGCCTGGTCTCGGGCGGGATATCAGCCTTGGCGTCGTATAGCAGCGAGGCCGCGTCATACTGCAGGGCCCCTCTGCGGCCGCCCTGGTAATCTATAAAACACGGCTCCCCGCCCCTGAGCATGATATTCCTTGACTGGAAATCCCGGTAGATGAAATAAGAAGTGTCGGCCTCGAGCAGGAAATCGGTCAGGGCGCTGAAATCGTCCTCCAGCTTAGCCTCGTTGAACGGAACCTTTGAGAGCCTGAGAAAATAATATTTGAAATAATTCAGATCCCACATTATGGACTGGCGGTCGAAGCTGTCGCGCGGATAACAATATTTATAATCCAGTGTGCGGCCAGCCTGCATCTGAAAACGCGGCAGCCATTCCAGCGTCTTTTTATACGCCGCCTTCACGGAGGCCGGCAGGTCGGAACCGGAGCGCTCCTTTAGCAGGAACTGAAAAAGCGTCATATCCCCGAGATCCTCTTCCAGATATATATTTTGGGAAGGCTCGCAGGCGTAGATCTCAGGCACAGGCAGGCCCTCCTTCCTGAAATGTTTCGAGAACTCGACAAAGGCGGCGTTCTCCAGCTTATCCGGTCCGACGGCCCCTATGACCGAGCGACCCGCTCCGCTCAGGCGGAACAAACGCCTGGTGGAACCATCGCCCTTAAGCGGGGTGACGGATTCGGGAGCGGAACCGAAAGTTTTTTTAAAAAGGGCGTTGAGATTATCTTCCGGTGTCGCAGCTGTCTCCGGCGCCTGAAGCTCCGCTTTTTTAGTCGGCATTATATTTCCTTAAATTGTGATTTTACTGACGCTTTGACATTATAACAATAAGGCGCCGCCGTTCAAAAGGATTACTGCCGGCCGGTTTTAGCATTTTCTAATCGTAAGAT
>SESG01007242.1_pt1 | contig 21354 bp, 12 predicted proteins | sample 3171421 | NCBI WGS metagenome assembly SESG01 (sample SAMN10866946, study PRJNA518727) | freshwater metagenome | biome: subpolar coniferous forest; feature: holomictic lake; material: water; isolation source: holomictic Lake 227, 6 m and 8 m depth | place: Canada: near Kenora, Ontario | collected... | reverse complement strand
ACTTTAATTTAAAACGCTCTAGGTGCGGACCCCAACTACAATCCATGGCCCGAAGACGATCCAGATAAGATCTCGCAAGCCCTTGATTACGCATCAACAGACGCATACTTGGACCGCGGCACGCCAGAAGGGGATGCATACGCTCAGATTGAGCAGCTTCTTAAGCGCCACGGCGCAGTTTTTCGCCATAAAGACAGCGACAAATAATCCCATAGAGCTCGTGGGGGGTATCATGGCTAAAATTCGCGGATATACCGGCATTTCGGATAGCCGCTGCATCCAAGAAACTCCTTCCCTGCATATTTTCCATTTTTGGCGCTCCGCTTCACGAGTGAAGAGCCGCACTTTGGACACGGGGAGGTCGATTCGTGGCGGATGTGCAGATGATGCACATGTTCTGCCTTCGTGAATGCTCCCGATTGTTTCAAAGTGGTGAGTCTTGCTACAACGCAGTTGACCTGATCTTCGGAAAGGCAATGGTTTTGGAACGATTGCACATACTTGGCAAGACCCCGTTCAAGGACGTTTGCGGGCATCGGTGTCTTAAATTCGCAATCTCCGATGAAGAAAATAACGGAATGGAATAGTCCGTGATCGATCCCGAGAAAGTCGGACAGGGATTTCGTATGCCGATAGTTTTGCCTGAGCGGATTTTGGAACTGATACTTTCGGGAAAACTTCACCTGGGTCCACTTATCTTGGCCTGCATCTCCAAAAATCCACCCGTCCATGTTCTTTGTTTCGATGACAAAAACGCCGTAGGTTGAAACGAGGATGTGATCGATTTGGGTCGTGCCATTCGTGCTCGGAATAATGACGTTGTCGATTCGTCGATAGACACGATCATCCAACTTCAGCCACATTCCAAATGTAGCTGCTTTCTCTCCAAACCACCCTTTTATAATTCTGCGAAACATTGTCAGGACCGGCCGGCCATGTATTGACCGTTGTGAGGGTGCGATTGCCGACTCGCAAAGAAGCGCAATTCGGTAATGCTTTTCCAAGCTTGTGCGGCCTGATCTGGAGGTTCACGGAGCAGGATTCGGATTATATCGGAAAGAAGTTTTTTCCCGAACCGTGGATGCCTAGCTGTAACATCGGCGGCGAGAAGGGAAAGACGATTTACCGAATAATCTCCCGGCATGGCATTCGCCAGTATAAGGATGGAGTGACTCAATAATTGCGAAGATTCTTCCACGGTAAAACAGCCCTCGGGCTTCGCAAGAACATCGGCAAGATCCATTACATGCCGACGCCAAAAGTTAAAATCAAAGACATCCGCAAAATAAGCTGCCTGACCACAAAGGAAGGCTGATATCCAGTTGAGGGCACCGATCCGGGGCGCTTGAAGGGCTTTGAAGTTGAACGAGGCTAGCAGGTCTTGAAGGGGGGCTCGCTGAGAAGGAAGAGGCGGGCTGAGTCGAAGCATAATAGCCAAACTCAACCAAAGATCGGGATTCGAAGAATCAGCTGCCACGCGAGCGATATATGAGTCCGTCAAATCCTGCATGTGCTTTGCCGAAAGCTGACTGGCTTGATCCTCCGTTAAGAACTTCGCTAGCGTATCGGCCGAATTTCTGTTGAGAAACGAGCCAAGCGCGTTTGGCTGCGCGTTATCTTGCTCCAGTAATTCAAGGTCCGGGTGGGGCGTTGATGACTGGGGAAAAGCAAGTGCTCCGATGGATTTTTGCAATCGCTCAACGAGCGGAGGGGAAAGGTTTGATTGTTTCAAGATTTCGGCAGTTCCCCAGACTAGGATGGGAAGACGCTTAGCACACCTTGGGCTTGCCACGTCGAATCCACCGGCTGGATGACTACCAAAACCGAGCAATGGTGGCATGTCCTGTATGAAGAATTGCGCAACGCGTTCTTCTTCTCCTCCTCTGGAGAGTAAATAGTGAAGTTGGGATGCATGTAACCAGGAGGCGACTAGCAAAGTCGTGTCTTCCGGGGTGTTGCCTTCCCGATCGCCATCCAACCACGCCCAAGCCCAAACAAGAAGGGCTTCAAAAAGCTCCCATCCGGGTTCCGCGGATAAGGATGCGAGTTCCTCAATTACATCCACCACACAGTTGATGCTTTCCTCTCCCGAGTCCGCCATGAGCGCGGCCCATTGTAAACGCATTAGAGGTGGTGCATGATGATGCGCAAAGAGCCGCTGCACCTGCAATCGTTTATCCGCCGGAAGGTCGCGGTAAGCGATCCGAATAGCTTCAGGCAGCGCAACAGGCAATGAAGCAATACGCGTGAACGCCTCAAGGAAGTTTTCGTCTTTCAGTAGCGTTTTTGCTGACTCTTCCAGCAGTTCTGGCAATCGAAGATGCTGGATGTCTCCGGGCAGTCGAAGATGCTTCAGTAGCGCTGTACGAGAAATTGGGCGGACACTATCGATCTGCAAGGAACCATTTTCTCTAAGAGATTCGCGAAGAACGTTGAGTTGAAAACTGAAGGATTCGCGCAGCCGGTTCCGGCTTAAGCGGATTCGCGTCTGAGCAGATTTGATTTTTGCCAGTTTGTGAAAAATGGTTTTCTTCTCAGAGACCGGCACATCCATTTTCGAACGAAACTTGTGCAGGCATTGAACACGGGATTTGAAATCGCCCGAAAGGATTTCCAGCAGAGGATCCGAAACCCGAAATTTAATTTTCTTGTCCTCGGAAGTGAAAGTGAGTGCGAAGCTGTTCTTTTCTGCACAAAGCGAGAAGCTTTTAGGCTTCGGAGATTCTGTTGAAAGCGGTGCGGGAGTGCCGTTTATCGCTTGCTCTGCAGCAACCCAAAATTCATCCTCAGAAAAAACATAGTCCCCAAATTGAATAGGGTGAAAATTTCTCCAACCGAGATATTTGTTTTGTTGCTCGGTGAAATGAATCGCTGCACGAACACGTGGTGGAAGAGCAATATAAATTTCGAACACAATGTGTCGAGTCAGTGCCTGCTCTTGTTTACTTTCACTCCGATCCAGAAGAGACAGGAGCATCTCCCGAATTTCGGTTCCTACGTGATTAAGTAAACTTTCTTGCGTGCCGATGCGAGAGAATAGCCAGTCGAAGAATTGTCGACGTTGTTCCTGGCCCTTCATACTCATGGAGTGCACCACAAAGGAAGTAATGCCAGTAAAGAACTGCCTAGGATGCATTGATGAAGGCTCGACTCGGAATACCAAAACACCAGCCGTGCTTGTCCAGAGAGAGAAGAGAATCCAATCGCAAACTGCAATACGCTTCGATGATATCACCTCCTCCGTTTTCCAGATTTGGAGGATGGACTCCACGACAACATTTTGAAGGTGAATAAGAAAGGCCACTTCGGAGTGCTCTGCCGCAAGAGGATGGCCTGGCGGTAAGTTTTGGAATGCTTCCCAATCAAGCAAGCTTGCTGCCGCTGATTGGCGCAACACTTCAAGTTCAGGTGTCTCCACAAGCATCCCGTTTTTTACTTCCGCAGACAGCACGTGGTGCACAATCTCGTCAACCGATAGCGGAAGGTAACGCATGTTCGCAGCACGCATCCTGTAGAGAGCCGTAAATAAGTTGACCACACTCAGGTGGCCGTTTTGACGCAAGTGCCACAGTAAGTCGAATGTGCCGCAAACTGGAGAGTGGCCGACTTTGCTATAGCGGCTAAATAATCGGTCGTCACAGCAGGTCACGACCTCGGGAGCGCGATTTTCGTCAATTAAGTCATATAAGGACCTCCACAAGGGGCCGTCTTTTGGTACGGATAGCCCAACGCTTTTTGCCTCCGCCGCCTTCATCTGGAAATCCCCGGTTTCTAAATAGCCCCGTATCTTGTGAACGAGGAGCACGAGAGCTTCTTTCAGGGCTTCACGTTCTGCTTGAGATTTCAGTTCGAGGTGAATCCGACTCAGTTCATCCTGCGTAATGAGAACTCTGGCATAGGTGGACACCGCTCGGAGAAGGCTCGCGCCTGCAAGGTGTTCCGCCAAACCTGTATCCAAAAGGATCGGGGCAGATTCCAAAAGTGTCGGCGTGCTTGGATTTTGCACTCTAATCTGAACGATATTGCGAGCGTGTTCCTGCTCCTCAATCGACAGTCTTCCAGCCTGAATAAGAGTTGCCAGCACGGTTCCCGGATCGCAAACAAATGGTGCCAAATGGTCTGGAACCGATGAATGGGCTCCCTTTGAGTTTATGACCGGCAGAAAATCCACAAGCAATCCACTATGTTCTCTGGCGTAGACGGCTTTCGCCAGCCACTCTACGCCAAACTCCTCCTGAAGTATCGGGTCAGCACAATCAGCCGGAAGCGCCTTGGAATCCCCAGACCACACAGAGATCGCGTTTTCTTCCACAAGTTGCGCAACCTGACGCATCATCGAAATTCGGGAGGGTTGTTGATGGCTAAGGCGGTCAATCTGCTGCTGGAGTGACTCCATCGCGGAACTGGATATGTACACCGGAAAGAATTCGGATGCCAATACATCGAGTATGCCAATGTCCGCAGCAAGAAGCAGAGACGTTATATCCAAGAACAAGGCGAGTTTTTTGCCGTCAAGTGGTTTCGGCAGGTCAATCGGCTCTGTTCGCACTCCGTGACGAATCCGTGCGCTCCAACGCTGGTATAAAGGTTCTGCCTGTCCGGCAGGCGGGATCGCGAGCATGGCTGCAAGCGGCGTGCATAGAGCCGTTGCATAACCGTGGATGGGGATGTTCCCACGACGGTATTCGGATTCTAATCGCCTTGCCTCCTCATGCTGCTCATTTCTAAAAGCGATCATCTCTTCCAATGTCACAACCCGAACTGGCGATTCTATTTCTGATGCCAACTGCGGCAGTTTTTGAATGAGATCCCCGACTGTGTGTTCCAAATTGAGCCGGAAACCCATGTCGATCACAGGCGGGATGAGTTCCCTAGGCAATGGTCCCGTGGATAGCACGCGGTCGAACGCACTTGTGGCAACCGTCCTGTCAATGTTGGCTGTTGCGTCCGCAATTCGTAGCAGGCCGGTTTGGTTAACCCTTGGATCGTTCAGCAATAGGCGGGCCGTCACTACAGCTTCGGCTCGTTTTCCTGTGCGAATCTGCATTTCAAAATGGGCGAAGCGATCTTCCGTGTTTCCCTCGTTTTCAACCAGTTGTGCCAAATCACGTTCAGCATTCGGGAGATCACCAAGAGCTATTTCACACTGGGCGCGAAGGCGTCGTGCTTCTGCTGGTGGGTTGCCTCCCCAGAATAGTGGCCCGTGCCGATCCATAAGTTCCAGACAGAATGGATACCGACCTGAGAGCACTGCTGCGTCAAGAGCCAGCCGTAGCGCAGATTCGGTACCCATGCTACTTATCAACTCCTCCGCGCGATCCGCAATCCAAGGAAAATCCTTGGCGGAGTAATGCGCACGACAGGCTTTGTATAGCGCGGCAGGGGATTGAGAGGTAGGCGCTTGCGCTTCCATTCGTGCCAGCAATTCCGGCGTCCATTTGCACCGCTCCCCCTCCATTCGTAGCAATTCGGTGCTTGCCTGCCTTCGCATTTCGCCCTCGGGCATTTCTCCCAACAGTTCGTCTGCCTTATCCTTGTACCCCAGCACCATCAAAACCTGTCCACGCATGAATTGCCATGCTTCGAGCCCCCTTGTGCTCTCAAAAAGGGAGCGATGGGCATCCAAAAGACCGCCAGCATCTTCAAACTGCTCGTGGAAGGTAAGGATGTGGAACAACGCGAGAACCGGCTCTACCCCTGCCGAAGCAGAAGCACATGCTGCCTCCAAGGCTTTTCGCGCGGTTGGTTCGTCGAACTTATAACCACGCGTAAGAGCCCAATGCACAACGGGTGGATGTCCAGGATGCTCAGAAAGAATCTCACTTACCAGCTTCTCCGCATCGGACTGCCGATCAGGGATGCACGCCAAACACGCCAACTCCCCGGTTTTTGCGGATGCCCATGCATTGCTATTGCTTTCAAACGCCTTCGCCAATCTGAAATAACAATCTGCACCTGCCTCCATGTGTTTTTTGCTCACTCCGTCCGTCCTGACGAAATCCCAAGGCACGGGCACCGGTTGCGTCCAAAATCCCCATCCATCGAATGCGGGAGAAACGGCACAAAAGAAATGAGCTGACGCAAGGACTTCCTGAACCAAGACCCACGTGGGGGCTTGTTTTTCGGCCTGCTGGGCGCATAGCAGTGCTTTGGCTGGCTCCCGACGGATGAGGAATGCCATCGCTTTCAGGCGGAGCGTTTCCGTATTGGGTTCGAAAGCAGGAGCCTCAAGTTCACGGAGTGCTTCGTCCGATTTGCCTGCGTTCAGGAGCAGTGCAGCACGCATGTTCCACTCGTCGATATTCGCGGATTCGGGCATGCTTTGAAGAGCTGCATGAGCGTCTTCAGCATGAAGTCGGATTGAGGCTTCAATCACCGCGAACTGACCATTCGGGTGCTCGCGTTTTGCTTCTGCGACGAGATTCTGAGCTTTCGTTATATTCCCTCGGCGGTTTAGCTCCAACCCAGCCAGAACGCGTAACACCCGGGCGCGAATGTCGGGAGGAAGATATCCCCAACCGCTCGATGTTCGCATTGCGAGAAGCTTTGATTCGGCTTCAGTTTCTTTCCCCTCCTGGATCAACACTCGAATCTGCTCGATTTCTGCGTTCTTTGAATCCCAAAGAAAAGAAAGAAGCTCTGAGGGGATCATTGCCTCGCCTGGGCTGGTTGTTCGAGGAATTGGTCCGCAGATTCTTTCCTCCACAGTCTGAGTTGGAAAATATCGTTGCACAACGGAGCGCATGAGGCCTAGCTCTCTCTCGATGCGACAACTGTCCCAAACCTCAAGCTCGATACCCTTGTCCAAAAGTTCGCGCTCATAGCGCAGTTTATCATCAATCGCATGCCTGTCATCCAACCCGCATCCAAGCAGAATAATCAGCTTCGTAACACCTTCACTCTTCCAGCGCGTAAGATATTTTTTAAACTCCTCAAAGGCTTCCTTCAGATTCTGTTTTTGGGTTTTTGGCTCGCATGCCTTGCACTGCCCCACCCATTTCGGCCCTATTTTTAGCGTGATTAAGAGATCGATCCCGTCCTGTTTCTGACCATTCGTTCCATAAAGCTGGACTTCTCCCACTTCAGGCAAATTACGAAACATATCCGCACAGAGACGCTGAAAAGTGTCCCAAGAAAAATCGTATAGCTGGAGCGGCTTGGCAGGATTGAGCGGCATGACCATACTTGGAAATATCTCCATTTCAATTCAGGCTTGTCCTAATAACAAGACGATTCGCCGCCCCAGATTTTCGAGTCAAGAGCTTAAAATCTGCCCTGGGCCTCCCACCGAACCGGTTGAGCGCGGTTCCGTTATTGCCTGTCATCTCAAGTCACACCTCGGGGTGAACACGAGTTTATCTTTGGCCTGTATCTGCTGGTATGAGCAAGAAAACCAGCGGTGCGGCAGAATCACAGCAGAACCAGCCAACCCGAAAAGCAGGGGGAGCCAAATGTTCAACGATAAGAGGAAAAAAGTTGCCCGCTGGAGTCGGGATTTGGAAGGTGACGAACGGACGAGGCGAGATTTTTTGGAAAATTCGATTGGGTAAGCGGTTTACGCGCGGCAAGGTGATCGTCAAACAATTCAAGTCGGCGGAGATGGCCGAAGCCTGGCTGTTTGGCCCCGATGTGCCCAAGGGTGATCCCCAGCAACGAGGGATTCTCCACCTTATTAAACGTGCGCCAGCATTCGTAGATCAACTGACTGTGGCGCAGATTACTGAAGCGGCCTTGGCTTTCCTTAGGCTCGGAGATAAGAGCCTCACCGAGGTGGTGGATTTTTATTTCGAACATGCTCGTCCAGCGGGTGGAGGCAAAACCTTCAACCAACTGTTGAAGTTCTACCTTGACCTGAAACAGTCCAAGGGAGTCACCAAAAAGCACCTCCGCGGGCTACGGACTATAGGTGAGCTTTTTGCCGAGGATTTTGGCACCACCCCCGTGAACCAGATTAACCAACAGGCGGTGGAGGCTTGGCTTGAGGAGTTGGATTTGGAGCCTTTGACCGTCGGAAATTACATCAGGGATCTGCGCAGCATTTTTCGCGAGGCAGAAAGGCGGGAATGGTGTAAATCCAACCCCTTCGCAAACATCAAAAAGCCGCAGGTGATCGGGGGTGAAATTGCCTGCCTCACCCCAACGGAGGTCGCTCGACTTTTCGTGCGGTGCCTGGCCGATTTTGCTCCTTTGCTGGGATTGAAGATTTTCGCCGGTTTGCGAACCTCAGAACTTTTGCGGCTCGACTGGGAGCAAATCCACAAGGCGGAAATAATTATCCATGCCCAGCAGTCTAAAACACGGGGGCGCAGGGTCGTTACCATCCAGCCAAACCTCGCCCGCTGGCTCGCCCTTGCCAAGCCGGAGGAAGGCCTCCTCTGGAAAAAGGGCCAGAACGCCTTCCATGACGCGATTGCGAGGCTTGCTGTCGCAGCGAGGGTGCGTCTGGAATCCAACAGTTTTCGCAAGACGTTCGGTTCCTACCATTTTGCCAAGTTCAAAAACGAAAACCTCACGGCATCGGAGATGGGCAACAGTCCCAAAGTGATTTTCATCCATTACCGGGCGGTGGTCTCCGCCGAAGCTGCCACACTGTTTTGGAGCATCGATCCGGTAACGGCAAAGAAGATCGCCGAAGGTCGGAACACGCCCCTTGAAGATTGACCTGAACCCTTCTCGAGGCTACGCTTTCTTCATGCTCCGTCTGTCACCGCCCGCTCGTTCGGCCAGCCAATCAAAGCGATAGAGGGTTAGAACAAGCCCTCGCCACCTACACGGCCGGGGCAACTGCCCTTTACATCAGCAGAACCTGATTCGGTATCCGATCAGTTTTACTGGCGCGGGGATTTTTCTTTGCTGCGAGATTTTTGAAGTGAAGCAAGATTGACTTTAATCGCCCACTCGAATGTCGGGCGTCGTTCACGAATTTCCTTCCAGAGAGCAGCAAGTTCACGTTTTCTTCCGCACGTTTCGTAAATATCAATCAAAACAGCCCACCCATCGATGGAATTGGGGTCCATGTCGACTGCCTTACGGGCTGCTTTTTCTGCCTCTATGTCTTGTTCTGATTTTCTAGCCGCGAGTCCAAATCCTTCCCAATTTGAAGCATCTGAGGGATTAGTATCCACCAGCACTTTAAAGATATTATAGGCCTCTTTATTAGCATCTACTGATAATAGTAGTCGGCCTTTCATCCACAGAAAGGGTTTGTTTTGGGAATCAATTTTGAGGGCATTGTTGATTGCATCAAGTGCCTCGTAGTTTTTATTTCCCATGTACCGGAGGGCATCGGCAAGTTCATACCATGCAACTGCGGATTCGGGATCGCACAGAATAGCATTGTGAAATGATGTAACCATCCGCTCTCTAAACTCCTTTTCTTGATTGAGCCATCGTGCTTTTTGGATATTTCCCAATGCTGTCCAGAGCGAAGCCGATTTATTGTCCAATTTGAGACCAGCTTCGATTGTATTCGTTGCTTCTTGAAGAAAACCGACATTTTGTAAAGATCCTCCCAAAAATAAATACGCAAGAGGATTTTTTGGGTGTGTTTTTGCCAATGCTTGGGCTGCTTTTAGCGTCTTTTGTTTGTCTTTGGCGATCGATGCTTGAAAATACGGTTCCCATTCTGCCGAGGCGGTAAGCTCGTCAAAATGGTTTGGGTGCTGTATGGGCGTTACTATCGTTCCTGGTAGCGGCTTTACGCCTGGATAGACGGGTTTATCGCCCCACATGGCATCGTTGCTCTCTTCCGTGCTTAACTTCCGGTATGTTTTTTCCAGACATGCTGCAAGCTCTGCGGGAATCGCAAAATTAAGCGCTTGGCTCTCCTTTAAGTAGAAGGAGGCGACCCCGATGACCTTGCCATCGCTATTAAGGACAGGAGAGCCACTGGAACCGGGCGAAATGGCTGCTGTGATCTGTAACCGTTTCCCAATGCCGACCTCATCTCGGATTGCCGAAACAATCCCATCCGTAACGGTTCCATCGAGCCCATGAGGACTCCCAATGACAACGACCTTTTCCCCAGCCTGCACAGTTTCGGTTGAAGCAAGTTCTAAAAACTTCAGGTTGCTCGCTTCCAATTTCAGCAATGCCAAGTCGTTCGCGTCATCGACACCGCAGACGCCGACAACTTGGAATACGCCTCGATTGCCTGCTTGAGCTTCAGCCGCCGCTGCTGATTTGATGACATGCTTTGCGGTTACAAGCAGCCCATCTGGCGAAATCACGAATCCCGTGCCCAGCGCGATTTCTTTGCCGTTGGCGTCTTTGATCTGAAGCAACATCACAGCAGGGGACGCATCGCGCGCCAATTCGGTGACTGTTTTTTCAGCTGCCTTCGTGTCACCAAAAATGCCCATTACCAAAATCAGCAGGATATAAAAAACCTCATTCCTTCGCATGAGTTGGGCTTTTATCCTATTTTTCTTTCAGGGCGAATTGAAAAATTTCTAAAAGGACGAATCAGAACTCCACGCACCCAACATTCCGAAGACAACCACGCCCTTACTTTTCCATTCGGGGGTTGTGCTTTGCTTCTCAAATTTTCCCCCTTGGAAAATCCTGCTTAGAAGTGGCGTAGAACTGGCGTAGAAATACCTCGCTAGGTCTGAATGGGGATTATACAGTCTGAATTAAGTTTGGGGCGAGCGGAGTTTTTCGTTAACTTTTTTCGCTTGCGGATTTTTCACAAAAGCAGCGACCCCAGCTGGCAGGCAAATTTCAGGGGTTCCTTTTGGGGCTGGTAGGGTCTGATTCAGTCGGGAACAAAGAAAAATGACCTGTGATCCTGCAAATTGGCGACCAATTTGGCGACCACTTTAGGGGCTGATGAGGCCCAAATGAGACATTTTTTGCAAAGGATGCGGACAAATAATCCGCGTGCGGAGCCGAATGCGTAAGTCCTGAGAAATCAGGTTCTTACATCTGGAAAAAGGATGGTGGGCAGGAATGGATTCGAACCATTGAAGGCGTAAGCCAGCGGATTTACAGTCCGAAAATTTACTCTGTAAGATGGGTTGGTTGACCGAAAAGTTACCAAATTAGCCTAAGGACACACTGATTTAATCCGGTCTCGCCGCGGAGATCAAGAATAGGCAGAATGCAGGCATGAACCGGCAGATGAGTTTTTCGGAGAGCGAATTTACCAACAAGAAGCACGTTACGCGCAAGGAGGCGTTTTTGGCAGTGATGGAGAAGGTCGTGCCGTGGGAGCGGTTGGTGGAGCGTCTGGAAGCGCATTATCCCAAGGGGGAGCGAGGGCGTCCGCCGAAGGGAACGATCGTGGACGCGACGATCGTCGCCGCGCCCAGTTCCACCAAGAACGAGCGCAAGCAACGTGATCCCGAGATGCACCAGACCAAGAAGGGCAACCAGTGGCACTTTGGCATGAAGGCGCACATCGGCGTGGATGCGCACTCCGGCCTGGTGCATTCGGTCACCGCCACGGCAGCCAATGAAGCCGACATCAACCAAACCGAACACCTGCTGCACGGGGAGGAGACGGCGGTGTTTGCCGACGCAGGCTACACGGGGGCGGAAAAACGAGAGGAGATCGTCGCCAAAGCGCCCCGTGCGAAGTATCACGTGGCGCCCAAGCGAGGCCGCGTCAAAGCCATGAGTGTGCGCAAGGGGCATCGCTATGTGAGCGTCTTCTGCGATATGGTGGGTAAACGGGTTCTTTTTGCTGTCCCGGGCAAGGATAAGAAGGTTTGGGAATCATTCGCCGCAGCTCTTGCTGATCATAACGGCCACCATCGTGCCATTGAGGAGGTTTCAATGGATATGAGTCCGGCCTACATTGCCGGGGTGAAAGAAAACATGGGCGACTAGGCGCAGATGGTTGTCGACAAATTTCATGTCATCGCCTGTCAATGTCAACGAGGCGATGGATGCTGTGCGACGCCAGGAAATGCGCTTGGGTGGATGGGCGACCCACAAAGACTTGAAGGAAACGCGTTGGATCTGGCTCAAAAACCCCGAAAATCTCAACGAGAAACAGAAAGCCAAGCGTCAGCACCTAGAGGAAAAAAACTCCTCACGGCCAAGGCTTATCAGATGAGGCTAACCTTGTGTCGCCGGTCGGTCAAAGTGTACCAGCGATGGTCGAAATGAAGGGGTTCAAAGTGTACCACCTTTGAGGGGCGAAAACAGCTCCGTTTGACCGCCTGATGGCGGTTGGAATGGAGCATGTCCAACGTCCTCAAAGTGAGTCATCAAGAAACGATCCGAAGTTTACACGAGAAAGGGTGGTCCCAGCGGCGCATTGCGCGCGAGTTGGGGCTGCACCGGCGCACGGTGGATCGCTATATCAAGGCGGCCCCAAAGTGTACCACCATTTCGACCCCCGGCTCTGGCGAGGATGACGCGTCAAAGTGTACCACCATTTCGACCGCCGGGTCAGATGGGGATGCGCCGGGGGTGGCGCACGTTTCGCCCGCCGGGACATGCGGACGAAAGAGCCAGTGCGATGCGTTTGAGGAAACGATCTTGGGGAAGGTGAGCGGCGGATTGAGCGGGCAGCGCATCTATCAGGATTTGGTGGAGGAAAACGGATTTACGGGTTCCTACGAATCGGTGAAGCGGTTCGTGGCGCGGATCAAGAAGAAGCAGCCGGTGCGGGTGTTTCGGATGGAATGTCAGCCGGGCGAGGAGATGCAGGTGGACTTTGGCCTGGGGGCACCGATTTACGAAGGGGACGGCAAGCGGCCCCGGCGGACATGGGTCTTCCGGGCGGTGCTGAGCTATTCACGCAAGGGCTACAGCGAGGCGATCCTGCGGCAAGACACGGAGACGTTCCTGCGGTGTCTGGAAAATGCGGTGCGCCACTTCGGCGGCGTGCCGATGTTGCTCAACCTCGACAACCTCAAGGCGGCGGTGTTGAAGGCCGACTGGTTCGACCCGGAGATCAATCCGAAGCTGGCGGACTTCTGTCGCCATTACGGGATGCACGTGATGCCGTGCCGTCCGTGGACGCCCCAGCACAAGGGGAAGATCGAGCGCGGGGTGGGTTACGTGAAGGGCAACGCGCTCAAGGGACGGCGCTTCCGCTCGCTTGCGGAACAAAACATGTATCTGCAAAAATGGGAGTCGAACGTGGCCGACAAACGCATCCACGGCACCACCTGCAAGCAGGTTGCCGCGCTCTTTGCGGAGGAGCGTCCCCATCTCCAACCGCTGCCCGACGCCCTCTTCCCGTGCTATCAGGAAGCCCGGCGCAGCGTGAACCGGGACAGTTTTGTGGAGGTGCAAAAAGCCTATTACGAAGCTCCGCCCGAATACATCGGCCACCAGATTTGGGTGCGTTGGGACGGACGCAGCGTGCGGCTCTTCAATGCCCGAATGGAGCAGATCCAACTCCACACCCGCATCGAGCCGGGCAAGTTCAGCCGCATCCTTGGCGCGGCGGGCTTCAGCGCCCCGGTCCGCACCTCCTGCCGTAATGCGGTAAGCCGCGCCTCCGTGTTGGGTGAACACTGCGGGGCATGGGCGCAGACGGCCCTCGACACGCGCGGCCCAGAGTCGTTGCGATCCATCCTGGGGCTTTGCGACCTTGTGAAAAAACACTCCGCCACCGTCATCGACACCGCTTGCGCCAAGGCGATCCGGGCCGGAACCCGGCGGCTCAAAGACATCAAGCGGCTCATCGGCGAGCCCGGCGAACAGGGTGACTTCGGCTTCGCCGAGAGCCATCCGTTGATCCGCGACCTGAAAACCTACAGCGACTTCATCAACCAAACACACACCGAGTCATATCAACAAAACCAAACACAACACCACCACGATCCCCATGACCTACACCCACCTCAAACAACACGCCCAGACGCTGCGGCTCTCGGGGCTGCTTGACAGCCTCGATCTGCGTCTGCGCGAGGCCGAAAGTAACCGGCTTCCCTACGCCCAGTTCCTCGAACTCGTCCTCCAGGACGAAATCAACGTGCGCGGGCAGCGGCAAATCGCCCGGCGCAACAAAGCCGCCGGGTTCCGCGAAACGCGCAGCCTGGACGACTTCGACTTCAGCTTCAACCCGTCCATCCACCGCGCCGAGATCTACGAACTGGCCGCCTGCCACTTCATCCGCGAGCACCGCGACATCCTGTTGGTCGGCCCGCCCGGAGTAGGCAAAAGCCATCTCGCGCAAGCCATCGGAGCCGAAGCCGTCAAAGCGGGTTGCGTCGTCCTCTACCGCTCCGTCTTCGAGTTGGTGCGCGAACTCGCCAGCGAGCAGACCCATGCCGGGGAAAGCCGCCTGATGGCCAAATACCTCAAGCCCGACCTGCTCATCATCGACGACATGGGGCTCAAAGTGCTCCCGGCAAAGAGCGGCGAAATCCTATTGGAGATCATCATGCGCCGCTACGAAAACCGCTCCACGCTCATGACCTCCAACCGGCCCATCGAGGAGTGGGGCAAGCTGCTCAACGACGTGCCTGCCGCCAGCGCCATCCTGGACCGGCTTCTGCACCACGCCGAAGTCATATCCATCACCGGACGCAGCCACCGGCTCGCCGCCAGCACCGCCGAACGTGCCACGCGCAAATCAAAACCCCAAAACGGGGCATCGTCCCAAGCATCGGAAAACAAGTGAGTGATAAACGCTCATGGGGAACCACGGTTCCCCAAACCCCTCCTCTAGTATCTACTTGTAAAAGTTCGCGACATAAGTAGGGTTTCGGGATGCCCCGTCCCGCCACGCAAATTATTCTCAGCCACGATGAACGGCAGCAACTCACCGGTATGCTGCGGCGACCCAAAGCGCAGGCCCGGTATGCCCAACGCGCCCGCATTATCCTGCGAGCCGCCGAAGGTGTTGCCTCAAGCGAGATTGCGAGCCAATTGCGAATAGGCAAGGCAACGGTCAGCAAGTGGCGCACCCGCTTCGAGCGCGAGGGGCTTGACGGGTTGCATGACGACCACCGCCCGGGGCGGCCACCTCAGATGGAGGAAGGAGAGTTTCGTGCCCTCCTGCTCCAGCGACTCGACACCCCGCCGCCACCGGGACACGCCCGTTGGGACGGCACGCTGCTGGCCAAGGAGTTGGCTGTGAGCGCGGATCGGATATGGAGAGTATTGCGCCAACTGGGCATTAGCCTGAAACGTCGGCGCAGTTGGTGCGTCTCGACCGATCCCCAATTCACAGAGAAGGCGGCTGATGTGGTGGGGCTCTATCTGTCAGCACCAGAGAATGCGGTGGTGTTAAGTTTTGACGAGAAGCCCTGCATCCAAGCACTGGAACGAGCGCAAGGCTGGCTGAAGATGCCCGACGGGCGCGCCCTCACCGGCTTTGCTCACGAATACAAGCGCCATGGCACCAGCACGCTCTTCGCCGCTCTCAATGTTGCCACCGGTCAGGTCATTGGTGGGCACTTCAAACGGAAGCGCCGGGTGGATTTCCTGGAATTCATGGATCGGCTCGTGGCGCAGCACCCAGAGCGGGAACTCCATGTTATTCTCGACAATCTGAGCACACATCGTGTTGAGCATGACCCTTGGACCAAGGCTCATCCCAACGTGCATTTCCATTTCACTCCGACGCATGCCTCCTGGCTAAATCAAGTGGAGGTGTGGTTTAGCATCCTGACCGCAAAGGCGCTCCGCGGAGCCAGTTTCCGCTCCGTCAAACAACTCATCGCGCAGATCGACGCCTTCATTGCCGCCTACAATGAGGAGGCGACGCCTTTTGAGTGGACCAAGGTTAATTTCCGCGCAAAAACTCTGGCCGGAAAGTATTCGGACTTATGCAAGTAGATACTAGGGGGAACATCAGCAGCCTGCGGCTGCAAAGCGGCTACGCCGCCCAACGGAAATCCCGCCTTGCAAACAACCCCGTCAACCCGTTAGAAAACAACAGCCCCGAGGTGGTACATTTTGATTCGACCAGAGGTGGTACACTTTGAAGTGACCGGCGAGACCTTGCTGACATCTATCAAATCCCCTGCGCCCATGTGGCCAAAAGGAAATTGCAGGCATGGTGCCGATGGGTGCGCAGGGTTGCCAAAAACCACGTCAACTCGCTGTTTTATAAAATGCTCGCCTGCTCCAAAATGATCGATACCCACCTTCCTGGAATCCTCTCACACTTGAAACGAAGAACCACCAACGCCTTCTTGGAGGCTCTCAACAGCGTCTTCTCAGCAGTCAAACGCAAGGCCCGCGGATTTCGTTCCACCGACAACCTCATTGCCATGCTTTACTTTACAGCGGGTAAACTGAAAATCCCTGCCACCCACTGGAAATAGCTAAGAGCCTAACGATCAGCACCATGTGTTTCATGCCCGCCGCTTTAGCGATGGACACTCACTGGTCCGCGTTAAATTTCACGGGGTTGAACTGCTTGTAGAGGTTGTCGTATTCCTCGGCGGGCACGGACCCCTTATTCGTTTCGCCGCGATCGCGGCGTTCGCCCTGCCGACTCCAGCCCATCTCGGTGCCTTTCAGGCTGACGGGGCCCCAGTGAATGAACATGCCGAAGCGTCGCGCCCGCCACGCGGTGAAATTCGGATGGTTGGGAGGCAGGATGCTGGATGTCATCGGGTCGGCTTCAGCGGCCGGGGTGGGGACGCCCGTCGCGAAGAGGGTCGCCGCATTCATGCAGGTTGTGATGAGTTTCGTGACCCGAAATGGGAGGACGGAGTAATTGCTGATCATGGGCAAACCTTACACCTGTAGGAGCCGAAATAAATCCCGGGAAATGGTTTTTTCTCTTGGATATTAAGGCATCTCGTTTGGACGGCGCGATCATGCAAATTTAACAAATATGGAGAGTCGGTTCGATTAGGATGGAAGCCCGGCAGGACTCGGGATGTTGCGCTCGCCAAATCAGATGCTCGACAGCGCGTTCCCCAATAAGTTTGGAATGCAAGTCCACAACGGGTGGAGGTGGATCCAAAACATTCAAGAACGGGCGCTCATTGTTGCAGCCGATAATCTTGACATCACGGCCTGGCTGGATCCCAATCTTGTGTAGTTGGCGATAAAGGGAAGGCAGCATGATATCACCACATGCAAAGATTCCCTGAGGTGGATTGCTGGCGTCAAATATCTGCTTGACAAGGCGCTCCATCATCGCCTCTTCGGGCGCGTGCTGGCTGTCGCTGGAATGCTCAAGGGTAACGGCAAGGGCTTCAATGCCTCTTTGCCCGGCGAAAGATAAAAAAGCCGCTGCGCGCTGCTCAAAAAGGCCGAACTGCTTGGTTTGGGACGCAGGGACAATCACGACCGCCCTCGCAACCAAATCGTCTGCCATGTACTCCGCCGCGAGTTCTCCGCAACGCACATTGTTGTAAGTCACCCTATCGCACCAGGACGCGCCCATGCTTCCACCCATAAACATCACACATGGCTTTTTGTTTATCCAGCTTGGGATAACATTGTTTCGGCCCACCGCTAATAACAAAAAGCCGTCAACTTTCGGGATCAGATTTTCCCTGTTCATTTTCCCCTCGGGATAAAGTTGGTGAATGATACAACCAATCCCGCGGTGACGAAGAGCGGCCTCCGCTCCCGCCAAAGCGTAGGCATAAATCGGCACAAAATCGCTGATATGCTGAAAGCCCACATTTTCGGGCAATATGATGGCTACTGCATTCATGGGGGCCGCCTTTTCACGGACTTTGGCCCGAATCCGTTTTTGAGGCGCAGGAGGGAGATAACCAACCTTCAGCATGGCCTCCTCAACGATCTTCCGAGTTTCCAGGCGAACTAAATGAGAATTATTCACCACTCGTGAAACCGTGCCGACCCCAACGCCCGCCACTTTCGCAACATCCGCAATGGTGGGAACACCATGGAATTTTAGGCGATATTTACGCACTTTTGACCCCTGCTTTTTTATTGGGGGCGCGCAATTTTTACCGGAATGCATTTGCTGTTCATAAGAAATTTTATTTGGGTGTAAGTCAAATCAAAATGTCTCGTTTCCAGCCGTTTATTGAAAATATGCCGGATACGAAAAGCTTGGAAGTGTCGGTAAAACAATGGAATAATGGGAGCTATCCAAAATCGGCGTGGGCGCAAGAGGGGGAAATGGGCTTTGGCAAGGCAGGAGCGAAAAACCTTTTGGCGGATAGGCGACGATTAAATAACACCACCAGAGCTTTAACCCCTCTTGCCCGGAGGGAACCTTTAATCTCTTTGGGGTCAATTCCCCGCCGCTTGCGGCGTGATGTTGAGTGGTGAGTCGTTCTTCAATACCCCGTCCGCTTGCGGCGGGGATGGTTTATTGCACGATCGTAAGCTGCCGCAAGCACGCGGTAGCTGGAGTGTCAACAGGTTGCCCTGAGATAAGGACAACTTGGAGACCGGAGGGAGATAGTTAAGGGAAGAATGAGGGCGGACGAGTATCGCCCTGAAATTAAAAAAGAAGCTAAACATGCGCAACTTGGAGTTTGTTGCGCGTTTTTCGTGCGTTCGTCGCTCAAAATCCTTGTAGTTTGGAATGACTGGAGGGAAAAAAGGCCAGATTTGCAATAGATTCCATTCGTTGCGCAGCAAAATTAATCACCTCATCCCCTTATGAAAAACTCCAAATCATTAAACAGGTTTCAAGCGATTTTCGCGATTTCGCTGATCACAGCGTCCCCTGCGCTGCATGCCGCGACGATAACTTGGGGTTCTGGCGCGACGGGGAATTGGAGTGTTGGGTCTAACTGGCTGGGATCTTCGTCTCCTGGATCCACTTCAATTTTAACCAACGCCGACACCGCCATATTCACCAATGCCGCGGTCAGTACCATCACTATTGACTCCAGCACCCAAAACATCGGTTCGATCACTTTTAGCTCGGGAACGAACACGATCGGTGCATCGGGGGCCAACGCGGGCAACTCCCTTTTGCTGAGCAGCGGTGGCGCGATCACTGCTTTGGCTTCGGCTAGTGGAACTATTAATGCCCCGATTGTGCTTGAGCCCGCTTCTTCAACCACAGCGGGCTCTTACACGATCAGCAACAACTCTTCGAAAGTGATGACGATTGGGGGTAATATCACGGGAGGCACCACGACCGGGGGCATCACCCTGAATTTGTCTGGCACAAACACAACGGCTGCTTCGAACAACTTGAATGGGGTGATTTCCGATGGCTCTGCTGCCCTCGGGTTGTCCGTGGTAAAGTCGGAGGCGGGGACATGGCAGCTTGCCGCTGCCAACACTTACACCGGCAGCACGGTAATCAATACCGGCACTTTATCGCTGACGGGCGCGGCTGGCGCGGCGGCGTCCAGCAGCGGCTTCACCGTGAACCAAGGCGCAACCCTGAAGCTCGATAATACCAATACGGCCAACAACACGAACCGGATCGGAAACAGCGCAAGCATCACCCTCAGCGGCGGCCAATTCCAGTTTGCCACATCCGGGGCGGCTGCCTTCAGTGAAACGGTGGGGGCCTTGACTGCCACGAAAGGCTATTTTAACAGAATCGACACCACCGTCGCCGGAAGCCAAACTTCCCAGGCTTTGACCATCAGCTCGATCGCCAATGGGTCCACTCCAAACTCGGTTGGCTCGGTATGGTTCTCCGGATTGACGAATGCGGACACGGCGGTAAACAGTAAAAACGAAATTCGCCTCACCACCGCTCCCACTACGGTAGGCGGAATCCTGCCGTGGGCGGTTGTCGGTGGGACGGCTACTGTGTCTTCGAGCAATACTGGCAACTGGGCGCTGTCCACCGTCACCGGCGCGAATAATAATGTTGTAGCGTACACTTACACAGGTGCCGAAACCGACCCGGCCACATGGAGCAGCGCGATGAATGTCAAACTGACAAGTGCAAACGCTGTAACCCTTCCTGCTGGAACCACGACGATCAACTCGCTGACCATTAGTCCAAGCAGCCCTACAGCAACTATTGCCATAGGCTCCAATAAATTAGTTGTTACCAGCGGGGTAATCTTGTTGAATCAAGTGTTCGGTGGCGCCTCTTCCAATAATATAGTGTTCACCCAGTCATCGTCGGCAGCACTCACGGCAGGCGATGGCACTAACCCAGCCACCTTGCGTTTCTTCTCGGCTGTGCCGGCCGCAGGAAACTATTTAACGAAAGTGCTTGTGCCGATCACGGACAATGGAAGCAGCAGCGTGAATTTGGAGTGGAATGCTGGCACCATTGGATATACAAACCAAGCTAATACTTATACTGGTAACACGTATATCAATAACGGAGGTTATAGAATCGACGCTACAAACGTCATCAAAAACGGAGCAGGTTATGGTGATTGGTATGTGAATCGCGGCACGCTTCAGATCTCTTTTACCAACACCATGAATGGCCTCTTTGGTGGCGGTGGTCTGTTGTTTAACCCCAGCGGTGCCCCGATCACCCTGTCGGTAGGTGCCAACAACATTAGTTCCACCTTCAGCGGTAACATAACCCAAAGTGGATCGGGTGGTGGTATAACAAAAGTAGGCAACGGCACGCTGACCTTGTCCGGCAGCAACAGCTACGCCGGTGCGACCACAATCAGCAGCGGCACGATGGAAATTACATCGGCTGGCACCATCAACAGCACCAGCGGCGTGAACATCGGCGCGGGCGAGTTCAAATACAACTCCGCCACTGCGTTGTCCCAAGCGGTCTCCTTCACCAGCACCGGAGGCACGCTGAGCGGCACCGGCACGATCACTCCTGCGGTGACCATCGGCGCGGGCAACACCCTTTCGCCTGGCAACAGCATCGGCACGCAGGCCTTCGGCACGGGGCTGACCATCGCCGGCACCTACGCCGCGCAGTTGGGCGGGCCTGGAGCCTCCGACCTCGCCGCAGTCACCGGGACTCTGGGCCTGAGCGGTATCCTGAGCCTGAGCGACGACGCCAATGCCAGCGGCAAAGGCTGGGCAGGAGCGGGCGCTTACCGCCTGATCACCTATACGACCACCCGGAGCGGCACCTTCGCCAGCGTCACCAACCCGATGAGCTCCACGCTACACGAGAAGGTGAACTATGGCGCTGCGAGCGGCGGCGGCGCGGTTGACTTGAACCTCTACAACCTGGCCACGGCCAACACGCTCAGCACGTCGATTTCCCTGGGCAAAGTGCACGTCGGCGGCGCCCTCAGCCAAGCGCTCAGCATCCAGAACACCGGCACCAATACGAGCTTCACGGAAGGCCTGAACGCCAGCGGCGGCAGCCTCACCGGCAACGCCACCACCAGCGGTGGTATCACGAATCTTGCGGCCGGCAGCACGGATAGTTCGAGCTTGCTGGTCGGGTTGAGCACAGCCAACGCCGGAGCCAAGACCGGCACGGTTACCATCAGCCTCGCATCCAACGGCAGCACCACGAGCGGCTACGGGAATACGGCACTCACCGGCCAGACCATCACCGTCAATGGCGAGGTTTACAACCTCGCCTCGACC
>SESG01004018.1_pt1 | contig 21359 bp, 20 predicted proteins | sample 3171421 | NCBI WGS metagenome assembly SESG01 (sample SAMN10866946, study PRJNA518727) | freshwater metagenome | biome: subpolar coniferous forest; feature: holomictic lake; material: water; isolation source: holomictic Lake 227, 6 m and 8 m depth | place: Canada: near Kenora, Ontario | collected... | reverse complement strand
CCAGGACCACGAACACGGTGCCCACCAACATGCTATTCGTAGCCCGCATCTTGGCGCTCAACCCGGCGAACAGGAAACAGGTGAACATGATCATGCCGGAGTTGATGTTGACGACGCCTTCCGGCTGGATGGTCAGCCCATTCGCGTCCATGCCGAGGAGAAACTTCCAGATCTGGCTGTGCGCACCGCCCGCGCCGAAGAGGAACTGCACCATCGGCGCGGTGTTCACCCAGTCATCGATGTACGCGGGCAACACGTCCCAGAGCATGGGGAACATGAGCCACCAGACGGAGAAGATGATGAGGTAGAGAGCGAGGTGCGGCTTCTTGAGTTCGGCCAGCGCTTCCAGCGCGAGGTTGCGCTGTTGCTCGCCGCCCTCGCGAAGGCGCTGCCGGCGGGCGAGGCGCTCCGCCTTGCCCGGCTCGCGATAGGTGAGCAGGAGCAGGAAGTTGCAGCAGATCACCGCGGCGTTGATGTAGAAGACATACTTCCAGGCCAGCAGGCGCATTTGCAGCGCGATCAGCGGACCAATCCAGCCGCCGATGTTGACGGTCTGATAGAAGATGCCCCAGGCCATCGAGCTGTTGCGGCGGCTCGTGGCTTTGATGAGCGTCCCCTGAACGCCCGGCTTAAAAACGGCGGTGCCGGTGGCCAGCAGCATCGCCCCCGCGAAGAATCCCCAGTAGCTGGGAAACCAGGCCATCACGAGATAGCCCAGCGCTTTGATGATCGTGGAGGCGAAGATGGTCTGCTTGTAGCCGTACCGGTCGGACAGGCCGCCGGTGAATATCGGGATAAGCGATTGGACCAGATTCCAGAACAGCAGCAGCGTGCCGAACGTGGTCATCGTCACCCCCAACCCGCCCTCTGAGGCGGATCGCGTCGCGTAAATCGTTGCCACCGCGCGGACGCCGTAAAAGGCCAGGCGCTCGATCATCTCCATGCCGCCGACGACCCAGAAGACGTAGCTCAGACTCGCGATCGCGGCCCAGAGGCCAAGCTGCTTCACGTCGGAGAGCGTCGTCTCGTCAGGCGGGAGGGCTGGAGGTCGGTTGGTTGATTGGCTCATGGTAGTTGATCAGTCGGTCGGTTCGGAATCAGAATTGCCACCCCTGCCAGCACCAGATGGTAGGCGGGCGACCAGGGCTGCTCTAAAGTCCGAAGACGGGTTAAATCCGAAGGCCGAAGACGGGTTAAATCCGAAGGCCGAAGGTCGAAGGCCGAAAGAAGGCCGAAACCCGAAGGCCGAAGGCCGAAGACCGAACCGCGCTCGGCCTCGGGTTTCGGTCTTCGGATTTCGGCCCTCGGCCTTCTTTCGGCCTTCGGGCTTCGGGCTTCGGACTTCAAAGTCTTCGGGTCTCGGGTTTGGAATGGCCCGGACCGACTTTAGAGCAGCCCTGGGGGCAGGGTCCGCGCGTGCCCTGCGTTGGCGTGTGCCCGGGGTCGGCCCAGCCTCAGATGCGAAGGCGTTTACCTTGATCGAACTCCTGGTCGTCATTGCCATCATCGCGATCCTGGCGGCGTTGCTGCTTCCGGCGCTGTCGCGAGCCAAGGAGCAGGGCCGTCGTGCGAAGTGTGTCAGCAACCTGCGGCAGATCGGTCTGGCCTGTCAGATGTACGGCAACGACAACCGGGAACGACTTCCCGTGGTCACGTATTCCTACTGGCCATGGGATGTGGACCCGAAAGCCATCGACTTGCTGATCCAGCAGGGCTTCCAACGGCACATCCTTTATTGCCCCTCCTTTTCGGCCTTCGACGACGACCAGATTTGGAATTACGCGATGCCCAATTTTCGGGTCCTGGGCATGACCCTGACGTTCAAAGGCATCAGCATCGCCGCAACGAATTGGAACGAGCGCATGACCCCGACGCCGATTACGATTGGCACCACCAACTTCCTCCCAAGTCCAACGGACCGGGAACTGGCAGCCGACGTGACTATCTCGGTGGGAAAGAACAATTTCACGGCGGTTCCATGTGACTGGGTCGCGGGCGGCTACAAGGCTCGCTCCGCGCACGTCACCAGGATCTTGCCGGATGGCGGCAATATCGTCTTCCTCGATAGCCATGTCGCGTGGCGCAAGTTCAACCGAATGACTATTCGCAACCAACTCGGCGAGCCTTCCTTTTGGTATTGACGACCATTATTTGCCAGCGGATCGCCCAAAGACGGCTACCCGGGGGATATGCCGATCAGCGATGCCGCGGAAGCGAAGGGCGAATCGTCTAACGGCTTTGGTTGATAACGCGATACACAAGGAACATTTCGTCACCATGCCGCCGGGCGGATTGAAGTTCCAACTGGGCCGCCCGGGCCAGGCTGCCTGCGCCCAGACCATCAGCGATCGTGGGTGCGCAGCGACCGCCGAAGACCTTCGGGCAAACGGTCAGGTGCAGTTCGTTCACCAGGTCGGCGCGGAACAAGGCGTCGTTGAGCTCGCCGCCCCCTTCGCTGACCAGACGCTGGAGGCCCCATTTCGTCTGTAGCCACCGCAGCGCGCTGCGGAAATTGATTTCCTTGCGGCCGCAAATTCTAACTTCTGCCGCGACCGTGCGCAGCTTCTTTAGCCGGCTGGCAGTCGCGCGGCGAGTTGTGAGGATAATGATCGGGGAGAAGTCGTGCTGGAACACCTCGGCGTTTGGATTCACGGTGCCGGAGCGGCTGACGATGATGCGCAGGTTGAATTCAGCCAGGCCGTGCCGCAAGCGCCGGCGGCGATATTTTGCGGGGCCAGGCCCCAGATTGACGCGGTTCAAATCCACGGTACGCGCGCCGGCCAGGACGGCGTCGGCGGTGGCGCGCAGTTGGAGAAGATGATCCTGGTCCCGCCGGCTCCCGAACGAGGAAACCCGGCGATTGGCGGTGGCGATCTTGCCGTCGGCCGTCATCGCCATGTTGATCAGGACAAAGGGTAACCGAGATGATGGTTTCATGAAATAAGCATCGCATCGCCGTAGCTGAAGAAGCGGTAGCGTTCGCGGATGGCTTCGCTGTAGGCGGAACGAATCACCTCGCAGCCCCGGGTGCTGCCTGGCGCAGCGAAGGCGCTGACGAGCATCAAAAGCGTCGAGCGGGGCAAGTGGAAATTCGTCAAGAGCACATCGGCGATTTTGAAATCGTAAGGAGGATAAATGAAAATGCGGGTTTTGCCGCTACCGGCGGCAACGGTGGCCGGTGCCGAGCGATCGGCTTGCGCGGCGACGCTCTCCAGCACGCGGAGAGTGGTGGTGCCGACGGCGATGACACGGCGGCCCGTAGATTTGGCTTCGTTGATGACCCGCGCGCTTTCTTCGCGCAGCTCGTAACGCTCTTCGTGCATGGTGTGAGCGGTCGGGTTCTCGGCTTTCACGGGGGCGAACGTCCCCAAGCCGACATGCAGCGTGAGAAAGCAAACCTGCACGCCACGCGCGGCGATTTCAGCCAGCAGTGGTTCAGTGAAATGCAACCCGGCCGTCGGGGCGGCAACGGAGCCGGCAGGCTGCGCGAATACAGTTTGATAACGCTGGCGATCTGGCTCCATTCGGTGGTTGTCCGAACGAACGATGTAAGGTGGCAGGGGAATTTCGCCCAGAACATCCAGCAGTTCGGCGATGTTGGGGGTGCCCACGAAGCCGAGGCGCCGATGGCCTTCGGTGTTCGTTTCGAGCACGGTGGCGCGCACGCAACCCGGTTGGGCGCGCGCGTCCAGGAGGACTATTTGCGTTCCGATGTGCGCCCTTTTGCCAGGACGCAGCATGACCCACCAATCATTGGTCGCGTTTTCCTCGAGTAACAGGATTTCAAACCGCCCGCCGGTTTGAACATTCGCGCCGCGGAGTCGAGCGGGGATCACGCGCGAATTGTTGAGCACTAGCAGATCACCCGGACGCACGTACTCGAGGAGGTCGCGAAACCGGCGGTGCTCAACCTGACCGGAGTGGCGACGTAACACCAGCAAACGAGACAGGTCGCGCTGAGGTGCGGGCACTTGCGCCACAAGTGCTGGCGGCAACTCAAAATCAAAGTCCGTGGTTCGCATGTTGAGAGCATTATTGCATTATTCCATCGTGACAAGGCACAAGTCCTGAGGCGACTCCACCGAACATGAAACTGCATGTTTTTCCCGGCGAGCGAATCGGAAACAACCAGCGGCTCGGGATTCGGACGTTTGCAGCGATTTTGATGATAGGAATGGGTTCTTGCGTTTTGGCCAATGTTTTCAAGGGTTTCGCACGGTTCGACGGGAGCATTTGGAGCTGGGTAGAAATTGTGAATAACTTTTTAATAAAACTTACTGAAAACTGTTGACCGTGTGGGGGGGAGTGGGTAGAAATGGGGCGCAGTGGGGCAGCGGGGCTGGGTAGTTCCGCTGTGAATAAGAATGGAACTGAACGAGACAACTGAGCCGAAGTGTTACAACTCACGCTACGAGCATGGGGTGGACGAGAAGCGACGCGTCCAGATTCCAGCCAAGTGGCGGCCGGCTCAGCCGGGTGCGGAGTTGACTCTGGTTCTTTGGCCCAAGGCGAAAGAAGGCCCGTGCCTTCGGGTGATTCCGCCACAAAAGATGGCGAAGTTGATGCGAGATCTGGATGCAATGCCGAATAGCGATTTGAACAAGGGTGTGTTGAAGCGCTTCATCGGCAGCGAGTCGGTGCAAGTAACACTCGACAAATCCGGTCGGATATGTCTGCCGGAAGCAATGGCGAGTAATGCGGGTCTCGGCAAAGAAGCGATGCTGGTCGGACGGCTTGACGATTTTGAGATTTGGAGCCCCGAGCGCTGGGAGAAAGTCCAGGCGTCGGATGCAATGTTGGCACCAGAAGCATTCAAGTTTATGGACTGATTTATGAGCCTGCTGCGATTATTGACTACCGGCAAGAGTTTGGTGGGTGTGAAGGGCGATGAGAGTCGTTACCAGCTCACCAGCCAGCGGTTGTTGCCCCGTTTTGGTTCGGCGAGAAATCCATTCAACAGCAAAGGAAACTCGGTTCCGGTGCGGGCGGAGGCTCGTTTGCCGGGGGATGGTGGCGAAAACGGCGCTGCCGGAGCAGGGCGCAGTGTCCGGATTGCAAGCGGGGGAGCAGTGACCGCGGTTCCTGGCGGGGCGAATGGTCAGACGGTGTCCGCCTGTGCGAAAGGCTGCGGCCGAACGCAGGCGTTGTGGCGGATGACAGCAGCGCTTTTCAGTGGATGGAGAACGAGATTGACTGGGCTGCTGAAGCGTCCGCGTAGTGAGGCGGCGAAGCCGGTCATGCCGCGGTTCACGAAGCAACCGGTGCAAGGTGAGCTGTCGTTGGACAAGATTAGAGTGGTGCGAAACGACTTAAGCGACGTGGACCTGGAAGTGGTTCCGGCCCCACGCCCGGCGGTGCCAGCGGGTGCCGCGCCGGTTTTGCCAGCTGGAGAGAGATCTGGGGTTGGGGGAGGCACTTGGGAGCAGGCGGCGCGGAGTCTTGGCGCAGGTAAGACCTGACCTGACGAGGACCGATGAACGGTGTCAGAGTACGCGCACAGACCGGTGATGATGGCGGAGGTGCTGGCCGCACTGCGGCCAAAACCTGACGGGCGGTATGTGGATGGGACGATCGGTGGTGCTGGGCATGCGGCAGCCATGTTGGCCGCGAGCATGCCGAGCGGATGGTTGTATGGATGCGATCGCGACGGTGCGGCCGTTGAAGCTGCGGAGCGGAAGTTGGCGCAGTTTTCCGGCCGATTTGAAATCCGCCAGAGCGATTTTGCGAGACTGGCGGAATGGGTGCCGACGGACAGTTGTGACGGAGTGCTGTTGGACTTAGGGGTCAGCTCGCCGCAACTGGACGAGGCTGAGCGCGGGTTCAGCTTCCAGCAAGAGGGACCGCTGGACATGCGGATGGATCGGCGGCAAGCAGTGACGGCGGCCAGCCTGGTGAACGGGGTGAGCGTGGATGAGCTGGCAAAGATTTTTTGGGAACTGGGCGGCGAGCGCAACGCGCGGCGGTTTGCGCGAGCGATCGCGTGGGAACGCGAGCACCGCCAGTTCGAGACGACGCGGCAGTTGGCGGAGTTAGTGGAAAAGTTGGCGCCGCGTTACGGCAGGAAGGCGCATCCGGCGACGAAGGTGTTTCAGGCGATCCGGATGGCGGTGAACGATGAGATTGGCTCTTTGCAACGAGGCCTGGCGGGGGCGCTCCAGGTGCTGAAGTTTGGCGGACGATTGGCGGTCATCACGTTTCATTCGCTGGAAGATCGAGTGGTGAAGGACTTCGGACGCGTGCGGGCCCGGGATTACACATTCACCGGCGGGGTGGATGTTCCGGAATTGCGTGAGCCGCGCGCGCCGGTGCTGAAGTGGGTACAGCGCAAGGCGATCCTTCCCGGCGAGGCGGAAGTGGCGGCAAATCCACGCAGCCGAAGTGCGCAGTTGCGGGTGATGGAGAAGGTTGGTGGCGGGTGGACCGGACAGTAAGAATTAGCAGGAAGCTCAGTATAATATGGCGCGAAATCGAAGATATCAGTCAGCGGCGATCCGATTTGGACCGCCGCTGAAAGCGTTTCTTCTGTGTCTGCTGATTGGTGGGGCGGGAGTTGGTTATGTCTGGCAGAAAGACCAAATCTCCCAACTGGGCCACCAGATCAAGAAGCGCGAGCTCCAACTGGGCGCATTAGAGGACCAAAGTGAGAAGTATAGAAAACAATTGGGGACGATGCGCTCACCGAGCTACCTGGAGCGGCGCATTCAGGATTCGGGCCTGGGCTTGGTGCCGCCGCAGCAGACGCAGGTGTGGCGGCTGAGCGAGCCGGCGCGCGATTTGCCCCGGCCGGAAGGCGAACGGCAATACGCCGCACCGGGTGAGGCGGGGGCGGAGCCGAGAGGTTGAATGCGTTAGAGCGATAAATGACTAATTAGAATTTTGCCGCCGCCCGTGACGCTGTCGGATGAGGAACCGATCGCCGCGGGCGGCTGGCGATTTTGACAGATGAAGAACGAAGTAACCGGAATGAACAACAATTTACCGCCGCCCGTGACGCTGTCGGATGAGGAACCGATCGCCGCGGGCGGTCGGTGATTCTCAGGCAACCAAACGAATCGAAAGAGCTGGAAAGACTGAACGGGCCAAATGGCGAAACAACTGCAATATCGAAGACTGGTGCTGCTGGCGCTCCTGCTGGGCGCGGCCTTTGTCGGGCTGGGTTACCGGCTGGTCGATTTGCAGGTCTTGCGTTACGATGAACTCAGCGCCAAAGCGCGCAATAACACGCGCCGGGAACTCCTGCTGGAACCCCGGCGGGGCGACGTGCTCGACGCGAAGGGGAACCTGCTGGCAACGAGTGTCTTTGTGAAAACGGTTTGCGCTAACCCGGCGCTGATTGGCAACCGCCAGGCCGAGGTGGCGCGGGCGGTAGCACCGCTGTTGCAAATGAGTGAGAACGAAATGCTTCAGCGTCTGACGCCGCGCCTTGGGAGAGACACGAACGGCGCCGTCACCACCAACCACTACGTCGTGCTGAAGCGTAAAGTGCTGATCGAAACCTGGCAAAAGATTCAGATGGCGATGACCAATCTCTCCTTCGCAGTGGATGAGAAAAAGTTGCCCCGAACCGAACAGAGGTTCTACTACGACCTGCGACAGGGGGCGATTTATGTGGAGAAACTGGACGACCAGTTGCGGATGTATCCGAACCAAGCGCTGGCGGCGCACGTCTTGGGGTATGTCGGGATGGACGAGCGCGAGATCGATGGCCGCCGCTTTCTGGAGACTTCGGGCAAGGACGGCATCGAGCGGAGGTTTAACTCCAAATTGGCCGGAGTGCGGGGCTGGCGGTTGACGGAAACGGACCGGCCCGGGCGTGAGGTGGTGTCGTTACGGGGGCAGGACGTAGAGCCCCAAGACGGTTTGAATGTGGTGCTGACGATCGATTCGGTAGTGCAGCACATGGTTGAGTCAGCGCTGGCCGAGGCGGCGGAGAAACACACGCCGCTCAGCATTTCGGCCATCGTGGTCCGTCCGCGCACGGGGGAAATTCTGGCCCTGGCCACACTGCCGAACTTTGATCCGAACAACCCGGGCGCCGCACGCGCAGACGCGCGGCGCAATCGTGTGATAGCCGATTTGGCGGAGCCGGGATCAACGTTTAAGATCGTCACGGTTTCCGGCGCGCTCAACGCGGGGGTCGTGCGGTTGGACGACACACTCGACTGCGAGCGTGGCCGATTTCATTACGCGGGCCGCGTGCTCCACGACCACGGATCCCATGGCGTGCTTTCGGTGGAGAACATCATCGCCAAGTCATCGAACATCGGTGCCGCCAAGCTTGGCATCAAGCTGGGGGAGAGCCGGCTTTACGACTACATCCGCAACTACGGTTTCGGGACGCCGACCGGGTTGTCGCTGCAAGGGGAGGTGGGCGGGATTGTGCATCCGGTGAAGAAATGGAGCAAAGTGTCGATTGCCCAAATACCAATGGGTCAGGGTATCGCGGTGACAAGCCTGCAAATGATCATGGCAATGAGCGCCATTGCCAACAAAGGAATGTTGATGCAGCCGATGATCGTGGATCGACTGGAGGATCGCGAGCGCAAGGTGGTGGAGAAAAACTCGCCGCACCGCGTGAGGCAGGTGATCAGCGAAGCTACCGCGGAGTTGATGGTAAAGGCGCTCAAGAGAGTAGTTTCGTCCAATGGCACCGCGGCCAAAGCTGCACTGGAGCATTACACGGTGGCTGGAAAGACTGGCACGGCGCAAAAGTCCGGAGGACCCAAAGGCTACCTCCCCGACAAGTACTTCGCCTCATTCATCGGGTTCTTCCCGGCGGACAATCCTGAGCTTTGCATTTCGGTGATGATGGATGAGCCAAAAGAAGGCCACTTCGGAGGACTAATTGCCGCTCCGGTGTTTAAGCAAATCGCTGAGAGCGTGGCCAATTACTTGAATATTCGGCCGGAGGACGGCGTCGTGCCGCCGCCGGGTAACGTCGCGGCACCCCTGGACGATCGTCCCCTGAAAACGGCGGCGGCGCGGTCCCAGTGACCCCAACCCCATGAAGAAAGGTTAGAATGAATTTGCTACCGTTCATTTCACACGCACACCCCATGTTTGTCGCGGCCGTGGGCAACGAGGGCCGAGTGCTCGAAAGGGCAACCCGACGCGAGAAGCCACCCGCAGGACTTGCCGACCCGGCGGCTGAGTTGGCACTACTTGAAGTGCTTGACGCCAGGAAGCCGATGCTGGTGATTACAAACCTGGCCTCCCGGGCGAGGATCACCCAGGCCCGGGCTTGAGCCGGGCTGTCCAATCTGCCGATCGGTACGGCAGAGGTCTGCATGGAATCGTTCACTTTACAATTCGTTGCCACAGCTTGCGCCGGCGCGCAATTGAGTGGTTCTCCGGAAGCGCGGGTACATCGCGTCGGTACGGATTCGCGCCAGGTAAAGGCGGGTGAGTTGTTCTTTGCTTTGCGGGGGGGGCGGTTCGATGGGCACGACTTTCTGCAGGAAGCGGTTAGGAATGGAGCCGGCGCCGTGGTGGTCGAGCGTGGGTGTTTGCCGCTGAATTGGAGCGGTTGTGCCCTGATTGCGGTCGAAGACACACGCCAGGCACTTGGCCAGTTGGCCGCACAGTATCGAGGAGATTTTGTGCTACCCATGGTGGCAGTGGGTGGTTCCAACGGAAAGACCACCACGAAGGAGTTGGTGGCGTCGGTGCTGAAACAAGCGCTCACGACACTGTGGAGTGAGGCCAGTTTCAACAATGACATCGGGGTGCCGTTGACGCTGTTACGCCTCGAGAAATCGCATCAGGCGGCGGTACTGGAGGCGGGCACCAACCATCCTGGAGAGCTGGCGCCGTTGATAAAGATGATTCGACCGAGCTATGGGGTCATCACCAGCATTGGCCGCGAACATTTGGAATTTTTTGGTGACGTGGACGGGGTGGCCCGCGAGGAAGGCTGGCTGGGGGAGCTGCTGCCGACGGACGGAAGACTCTTTGTGAACGGGGACGATGAATGGACGAGCCGTATGGTGACGCGCACGCGCGCCCAGGTGGTGCGGGTGGGATTTGCCGCGGGCAACGATTGGCGCGCGCGGGGTGTGCGCCTCGACCCGCACGGCGTGAAGTTCCAGGTGGATGGGCCTAAAGCCGATCTTGCCGGCGAATACCGAATCCATTTGGTCGGCCGCCATCAAGTGGTGAACGCGCTGTTCGCCATCGCGATTGGGGCGGAACTGGGGTTGGGCCGCGCGGCCGTGGTCAAGGGTCTGGCCGGATGTCGGCCGGCAAGAAGGCGGCTTGAGTCTTGGGAAGTCAACGGCGTGTGCTTGCTGGACGACGTGTACAACGCGAATGCGGATTCGATGGTGGCGGCGCTACAGGCCTTGCGGGAACTGCCCTGCAAGGGGCGGCGTGTCGCGGTGCTGGGCGATATGGCGGAGTTGGGCGCGCACAGTGACTCAGCGCACGAGGAAGTTGGCCGACGGGCGGCGGAGCTTGGAGTTGAGCAGTTGTTCGCCGTCGGGAAGATGGCGCCGCTGATGGCGCGAGCCGCGCGGAGCGCTGGGCTCAACCGGATCTTCGAGTTTGCGGACGTGGAAACGGCGGGGGCGGCAGTGAAGAGTTTCGTCAAAAGCGGCGACCTGGTGCTATTGAAGGCCTCGCGGGCCATGCGGTTGGAGCGGATTGTGGACCTGTTGCGCGGCGGGGATGCCGGCCGAGAGAATTAGATGTTGTACTATTTGAGCCAATACTTGCTGGCCGGGTCGGCGGGCACCGAGTGGGCGGATGCACTATCCGCGTTGCGGCTCTTCAGGTACATCACGTTTCGCAGCGCCGGGGCGGCGCTGACCGCGCTGGCGCTGAGCTGGTGGCTGGGGCCGAAGGTCATTGCCTGGCTGAAGCGGCTGAAGTTCGGCCAGGATTACGTGGACAAGGCCGAAGCCGGAGGCGGCATGGTGGCTCGCCTTTTGAGCAAGAAAGGAACCCCGACGATGGGGGGCATTCTGATTATCGTTGTGCTGAACGTGACAACGCTGCTCTGGGCGCAGTGGAACACGCTAGTCCAATTGACTTTGCTTTCGGTCGTCGTGCTGACTGGGCTTGGGTTTTACGACGATTACGCGAAGATCAGCCAGCAAAGCGGCGGTGGCGCCCGGTCGTGCGTTAAGCTCTGCGTGCAAGCCGCGCTCGCTTTGTTCATCGGGCTCTATTTGTGGTACATGCCGTCCACCCGGAAGCTGATTACAGAGATCATGGTGCCGTTTTACAAGTACCCCGTCCTGACCAGTGCCGGTCTGGTGGGGCTGGGGTTGACGGTGCTGACCATCGTGGGCAGCTCCAACGCGGTGAATTTGACGGACGGGCTCGACGGGCTGGCGATTGGCTGCACCGTGATCGTCTCTTTCGTATTTCTGGTCCTGACTTACCTGGCGGGACACCGAACGGCTTCCGCTTATCTGCAGATTCCCCATGTGGTGGGAGCAGGTGAACTGACCGTGTTTTGCGCGGCGATGATTGGCGCTGGTTTGGGTTTCCTCTGGTTCAATTGTCATCCGGCTCAGGTCTTCATGGGCGACACGGGCTCGCTGGCGCTGGGCGGCGCCCTGGGGGTTGTCGCGGTTTTGATCCACCAACCGCTGGTGCTGGTGATGGCGGGCGGGGTATTCGTGATGGAAGCGGCTTCGGTGATATTGCAGACGGGCTGGTTTCGCTATACGAAGCGGCGTCGCGGTACGGGTGCGCGCATTTTTCTGATGGCGCCAATCCACCATCATTTCGAGAAGAAAGGCTGGTACGAATCGCAAGTCGTGATGCGGTTCTACATCCTGGGGCTGCTTTGCGCGGTGGTGGCGTTGAGCACGTTGAAAATCCGGTAGTATGCTGAAACTGGAAAACAAACAAATCCGGGTCGGCGGCCGGGGTGGTCGCGGCCAGGCTGCTGGCGAGTTTCTGCGTCGGAGCGGTGCGAGCGTTCTGGGTGACCATCCGGATCGCTACGAGAACGTGGAGGGGTATGCGCGTGCCAACGCCCGGTTGTTCCGTAACCAGCAGGCTTCCGACTGGTCCAGGCTTTTTACTCCTTGCGCAGTCGCGGGTTCGTTGCTAGAAGCAGTGACCGAAGCGGCGAAGAATGTGACTTCAGGCGACGTAGTTTTGCTCGTACCGGCTTGTTCGAGCTGGGATCAGTTTCAAAACCACCCACATCGCGGGGATGTCTTTTTCCGAGCAGTGAAATCAATAGGTAGGGGTTATAGGCACCCCCAACATAAGTGGTAAATTGGTGACAACGCCGAAATGAAGCGAAGCACAAAGCACGAGTTTTTTGCTGCGGGGTTTTTTGAGGCAAAACCCCGGGGCGAAGCGAACAAAGATCAACCAACACCTCAATAAACAGACGCAATAGCGCCATTTGAAAATGAACAACCAAAGTCCATTAGTTCCACAGGGCTCCGCTTTGGAGCAGAGAATCAAGGGTCGTGCCCGGGTAAAGATCGCGGTCTTCTTCGTGCTGGCCATTCACGGCATCGGTCTGATGGCCTTGCTTATGCAAGGTTGCGGGCAACCGAAAGAGCCGACGACACCGGCGGAAATCGCGCCCACCAACATGCCGCCGGCATTTGTTGAGCCGACCCCCGTTCCGGTCGCGACCAGCAGTCCACCCGTGGTCGTCACTCCCCCGGTGGTGCCGGAGCCGCCCCCAACTCCGGTGATACCGGCCGGCGCCACGGAATACACCATTGCCAAGGGAGATATCCTCGCGAACATTGCCAAGAATTCTCATGTCCCCACCAAAGCCATCCTCGACGCCAATCCCGGCATTGCGCCGACGAAGTTGAAGATCGGACAGAAGATTCACATCCCGGCACCGGCAACTCCGGCGGCCCCGGCAGTGGGCGGAGCGGCACCGGTTGAGAATGCGAACGCAGGTGCAGAACAAATCTATACGGTGAAATCGGGCGACAACCTTACCAAGATCGCCGGACATCACGGCGTATCCGTCAAAGCGCTCCGCGCGGCTAACGGTCTGAAGGTCGATAGCATCAAAGTGGGACAGAAGTTGAAGATCCCCGCCAAGACTTCCGCCCCGGTAGCGGTTCCTGCTCCGGCGGTGGAGTCTATGCCGTCGACCGCGCCGCCTGGGCGGTAGCCACTGCTCCGGACGCCGGGTGACCTCAGCCCGGTGTCCGACACTCGCTCCGTAAAATGAAAGTGGCCGTCACCATTCTGGTTTTTTGCGTCGCCGCCCTGCTGGCGCTAGGGATGGTGATGCTTTACAGCTCCGGCATGTACAGCTCGGGTATGGCGGCGGTCGGGGCGCGCTACCTGACCAAGCAATTGGCTTGGTGCGGGCTCGGCCTGGTGGCCTGTGTGGCGACGACGATGGTGGATTACCGCCACCTCAAGAAGGTCTGGTGGGTGTTGTTCGGCCTGGTGATCGTGATGCTGGCATTGGTGTTAAATAGGCATTTCGGATCGGTTCACGGTGGTGCGCGGCGCTGGTTCGATTTAGGCCATGTGCAGTTCCAGCCGTCGGAGCTGGCTAAACTCGCTCTGCTCATCACGCTGGCCTGGTACGGGGAGCATTTCCAGCGCCAGATGCCACAGTGGAAACGGGGAATTCTTATTCCAGGACTGTTGATCGGGGTGACCGTCGGGCTGATTTTCAAGGAACCGGATGTCGGCAATGCGTTGGTCTTGGCGACCGTGAGCGGTGTCGTTTTGCTGGTTTCAGGCATTCGCCTCCGATATTTCCTGCCACCGGTCCTCGTTGCGGCGATCGGGGTCGGGGTCTTCATTCACTACAATCCCATGCGCTCCGACCGCATTTACTCGTGGCTGCATCTCGAGGAAACCAGGCGAAAAACGGGGCTCCAGGCTTATGAGGCGATGGTGGCGCTTGGCAGCGGTGGCCTCGCCGGCAAAGGCCTGGGCGATGGTCGCCAGAAGCTCGGTTTCCTGCCGAAGCACCATACAGACTTCATTTTTTCCGTTATCGGCGAGGAGCTCGGTTTGATTGCCACCCTGCTGGTAACCTTCGCCTTTGTCGCGATCTTGTTTTGCGGTCTCTATATTGCGATGAACTCGATCGACACGTTCGGGTTGTTGCTCGGTACGGGGATCGCGTTTCTAATTGGCTTGCAGGCGTTCATCAACATTGGCGTTGTCACCAGCGCCTTGCCGAACAAGGGCTTGCCGCTGCCGTTTATCAGTTACGGCGGCTCGAATTTGCTGATTATGCTCACTTGCGTGGGGCTATTGCTCAGCATCGCGCGGCAGTCGCGTGAGACCGACGGGGGCATGCGGGATTTGGTGGCCGACAGAGAAGGCTCCAATCCATTTACCCGACCCGCACATTCTCAAGCATGAGCGCTGCAGCCCGACCACCGATCCGAGTTGCCATTGCCTGTGGTGGCACGGGCGGACATCTGTATCCCGGCCTGGCGGTGGCTGACCAGCTCTTGCGGCGCGGTTGTGCCGCGGCGTTGCTCATTTCACCAAAGGACGTGGACCAGCAAGCCGTGAAGGGTGTTTCGGGCATGGAGGTCATCACCTTGCCGGCAGTCGGCTTGAAACGGGGGGCGGAAATCTCGTTCGTTCGCGGGTTCGTCAGGTCCTACCGCCAAGCGGCAAATCTGTTCAAGGGGCGCCCGCCACAGGCCGCCCTTGCCATGGGCGGGTTCACGAGCGCGCCGCCGATTCTGGCGGCGAAGCGGGTCGGGGCGCGGACATTCCTGCACGAATCGAATACGATTCCCGGCCGTGCCAACCGATGGCTGTCGCGGGTCGTGCATGGCGCGTTTGTTGGGTTCCCTACGGCTGCGGGCCGTATGCGCAACCGCAACGTGACGATCACCGGCACGCCGGTGCGCCGGTGTTTTCAGGCCGGCGAAGCAGCCGCCTGCCGGGCTGCGCTCGGCTTTGACCCGGCACGGCCCGTTCTGCTCGTGATGGGGGGCAGCCAAGGCGCCAGCGGAATCAACGAGCTGGTGCTGCAATCAATGCCGGCGCTGGCCAGCCGCGCGCCGGACCTGCAGTGGTTCCATCTCACTGGTGCGGGCGACACAGCGAAGGTGGCGCAAGCTTACGCGGCGCTCAAGCTGAAAGCAGTTGTGCATCCGTTCTTCGCCGGAATGGAGTTGGCGCTGGGGGCGGCGACCGTGGCCGTTTGTCGCGCGGGCGCATCATCGCTCGCGGAACTGGCGGCCATGCGCGTGCCGGCCGTGCTGGTTCCTTATCCGGCGGCCACCGATAACCACCAGTTTTTCAATGCTCGCGCTTTTGAAGCGACCGGCGCCGCACGGTTGCTGGAGCAGAAAACCGCGACGCCGGAAATGCTGGTGCAATTGCTCTCGGACCTGATTGAGAAACCAGCAGTGCGTGAAAGGATGCAGAGCGCGCTCGTGCAATGGCACGCGCCGCATGCGGCCGAACAGATTGCCGACGCCATGTTGGCAGCGTTGGGAGTTATGACAGACCATGATCCTTACGCCAATCCGCGATCGGACGTCCCACTGGCCGCCGGGATGACAGAGGCGCGGAACAATCCGAAAGCGTCGGGATCTCCGCAAGCCCGCCGATGGCAGATCGGGGACACCACCGTTGGTTACCAAACACCGCTGTCAGCAGGGAGGGGCACTTGAGCCGGCACGATTCCATCATGGAGAGGGCGGTTAACGGTGTGGGGGAGGCGGCGAGTCCACTCGAGCAGCGCGTGACGCCGGCAACCGTCGTTCGCCGCGACGAACCGCTGGCCAAACACACGACGTTGCGGGTCGGCGGACCGGCGGATATTTACGTGGAGCCCGCCTCGGAACCGGATTTGGCGGCCGTCTTGGCATACGGTCAGGATCGTGGTCTGGAGTTTCTGGTGCTCGGGCGCGGCTCCAATCTGTTGGTGAAAGACGGTGGTTTTCGCGGGGTCGTCATCTGTCTGGCGCACGCGCATTTCAGCCGCATTGAGGTAGTGGGAGAGCGCCTCAACTGCGGGGCGGGCGCGAGACTGAAAGCAGTCGCGGTTGCAGCCCGGCGAAATAATCTCTCCGGTCTGGAATTCCTGGAAGGCATTCCCGGCAGCGTCGGCGGCGCGTTGCGGATGAACGCTGGGGCCATGGGCGGTGCGATATTTGACGTGGTTGAGTCCGTGCGCCTGATGGCTTTTGATGGGCATTTGCACGAGCGGACAGCCCGCGAGTTGCCGGCGGCCTATCGCAGTTGCCCAACTCTGAAAGCATATCTCGCGCTTTCGGCGGTACTGCACGGCCGCCCCGGGTCGCGCGCGGCAATTGAGCGCCAGATGAGCGAATACAGCCGGAAGCGGTGGCAATCGCAGCCGGCTGCGCCGAGCGCCGGGTGCATGTTCAAGAACCCCGCTTCGATTCCTGCCGGCAAGCTGATTGATGAACTGGGACTGAAGGGAACGCGCGTCGGCGGAGCCGTGGTCTCCGCCGAGCACGGCAATTTTCTGGTCAACGATGGCACGGCCACCGCGCGGGACGTCTTGGAACTGATCGAGACTATCCGACAGCGCGCCCGGGTGGACCGCGGCATCGAATTGGAAACGGAAGTTCAAGTGGTTGGAGAATGAGTTCTGCGCCTAAGAAACTTAGTATCACCGTCATGCTCGGGGGGCCGAGCGCTGAACGGGAAGTATCGCTGCGCTCCGGTGCTGAGGTGGCCAAGGCGCTGCGCTCCGTCGGTCACCAGGTACACGAGCTGGACCCAGGCAACGAGACATGGGAGCTGCCACGTGGAACGGATGTGGTCTTCCTCGCGCTGCATGGGACCTACGGCGAAGACGGCACCATTCAACGTCGGCTGGATGAATTGGGCGCGATTTATACGGGGTGCGGCGCCGAGGCAAGCCGGATCGGATTTGATAAGTTCCTGACCAAACAGTGCTGCGTGGCGACGGGTATTCCAACCGCGCGCTTCCTGCTCATCGAGTCGGCCGCCGCAAGCTGGCCGATGGGCTGGGACCCGCCCGTCGTTCTTAAACCTGTTCGCCAGGGTTCGAGTGTCGGCCTGCAATTTGTCGAGCGCGTATCTGATTGGGGCCAGGCGCTGGCGGAATCGCTGCGCTATGATTCGCAAGTCCTGATGGAGGAGAAGATCGCCGGGCGCGAATGCACCGTCGGCATCCTCGCCGGCCAGCCGCTGCCTCTGGTCGAGGTCCGGCCCAAGACAGGCATATACGACTATCAGACCAAGTACAGTGTTGGCGCGACAGACTATTTCTGCCCCGCACCATTCGACGAGGCGACGACCGTGCGGGCACAGGCAGCAGGCTTGGACGCGTTCAAAGCGATTGGCGGCCGTGATTATTCGCGGGTCGATGTGATCGTTCGGCCGGATGGCGCTCCGGTGGTCTTAGAGGTGAACACGCTGCCGGGTATGACCGAAACCAGCCTGCTGCCCAAAGCGGCCGCCGCCGCTGGAATCGGGTACCCGGAGCTTTGTCAGCGGATGGTGGATCTGGCGCTCAACCGATAAGAGAATGTGGCGTAAGCGTAAACCAAAGAATCGCCGGCTGGGGCGCGAGCAGGTGCTGGACGTGAAATTGCGCTCCAGCCAGGTCCGCGCCGCGCGGACGCGTGTGACGGCGCTCAGCCTGGGAGCCGTCTTTGCGACCGTCTTTGGCTTGTACCTGCTCTATCGCGGCGGCGACTGGGCGCTCAACCGCCTGGTTTATGAGAACAAAGCGTTCGCCATCCAGGAGATTGACGTGCAAACCGACGGCGTTATCGCGGTGGACCAACTGCGGCGTTGGGCCGGGGTCAAGCCCGAGGAGAATCTGCTGGCACTCGATCTGGCGCGGGTAAAGCGGGACCTGGAACTGGTCCCCCTGGTGCAGTCCGTCTCGGTCGAACGTATCCTCCCCCACACCTTGCGCATCCGCATTGCCGAGCGCGAACCGATAGCGCAAGTCAACGTGCCCCGGCTGCTTCCGAAGGGTGGGCTTGAGCTGTCGGTCTATCATCTTGACGCGGAAGGCTGGGTCATGTTGCCGCTGGACCCGCGCCAGCGAGCCACGCCACCCAGCCAGCCGGCCGATTCGTTGCCGGTGATTTGCGGCATCAATCCCAACGTGCTGCAGCCCGGCCGGCGCCTCGCGCTGCCACAGCTTCAGGCCGCCTTACAACTGCTCTTAGCCTTTGAACAGTCGCCCATGTCCGGGCTGGTGGATATAAGACGAGTGGATGTGGCTTCCCCGGAAGTTCTGGGGGTGTCAACCGGGCAGGGGAGCGAAGTGACTTTTGGCCTCACCGATGTCGAACAGCAATTGCGCCGCTGGCACGCCATCTTTGAATTGGGAAAAAAGACGGGCAGTGCGGTCGCCACGCTCGATCTCGCGGTCGCCAACAATATTCCGCTGCGCTGGCTGGAGGCCAGTGCGGTTACACCCACGGCTCCGAAATCACCCAAACCCGTACGCCTCAAAAAGAAACATGTTTAGCACCTCCTCGATCATCGTAGGGTTGGAAATCGGCACTTCCAAAGTCTGCGCCGTGGTCGGCGACCTCGGCGCCGACGGCGCGCTCAATATCGTTGGCCTGGGCCAGTCGCGCTCGCGCGGCGTTCGTAAAGGCGAGATTGCCGACGCACCGGCGGCCGAAGAGGATGTGCGCCATGCCATCGTGGAAGCCGAGCAAATGGCCGATGTCGAGATTCGCAGTGTTTATCTCGGTGTGACCGGCGGCCACTTGCGCGGCTTCAACAATCGTGGCGTGCATCCGGTAGTGTCCGCTGATCGTGAAATCTCGGAAGACGATGTGCAGGACGTCATCAAGAACGCCAAAGCGATCAACCTGCCGGCCCAGAATCACGTCATCCATGCCATTCGCCAGCATTTTCTGGTGGACGGGCAGGACGGCATCACCAACCCGGTGGGCATGCTGGGCTCGCGCATCGAGGTGGACGTGCATGTCGTGCATGGCAACTTGAACCGGCTGCAGAATGCGATACGGACCGTCAAAGGGTTGCAACTGGAAGTCGATGACATCGTGTTCAACGGTCTGGCCTCTTCGCTCGCGCTGCTTACCAGCGAGCAGAAGGAACTCGGCTCACTGGTCATCGACATTGGCGGCGGGACGACCGAATACGTCGTCTATGCCAACGGCATCATCAAGCACACCGGCGTGCTGGCGGTCGGCGGCGATCATGTGTCGAATGACCTGGCATATGGGTTGAAAGTGCCGCTGAGCCGTGCCGAGCAGATCAAGATCGAGCACGGCGCCAGCATCCTTGACGAAGTTGCCAAGGGGCAGACAATCACGAGCTCCAACGAAGTGGGCCTGCCAATCAAGACCGTCAATCTCGAACACCTGCGCCGCATCATGTCGCTGCGGTTGGAAGAGATCTTCCAGCTTGTCGGCCAGGACCTGGAGCAGGCCGGTGCGTTGGATTACCCGCGCGCGGGCGTATTCCTCTGCGGCGGCGGAGCGCGGATCCCGCAGATTGCCCAACTGGCGGAGCAAGTCTTGGGGATGCCTGTGTCCCTGGGCAAAACCAACTCGATCAGCGGGCTGAAGTCAGCCCTCGACCAGCCGGAGTTTGCCGCGGCTATCGGGCTGGTGAAATTCGGCTCATTTCAACAGCGCAAGCGTGCGGACAAATCGTTCCTGACGGACCGCATCAAGAGCACCCTCGTCCAATTCTTCCGCCGTGGCTGACCGGGCCAGAGCACTCTCATGAATACAATTGCACAAAACGACGCGGTGGTGGCAACGCCCGGGAAGCTTATTTCCGTCAAGGTGTTCGGCGTGGGCGGGGCCGGCATCAAGGTAATGGAGGTGGTGCTCAGGGACAGCTTGCCCGGCGTGGGCTTCGTGGCGGTGAACACCGATGCGCAATCGCTTGCCGCCTCCTCCGCCCCGGAGAAGGTTCACCTGGAAACGCAGTTCTTGCGCGGCCTGGGCACGGGGGGCGACCCCGACCGCGGCCGGGAGCTGGCGGAGGAACGGTTGCCGATGCTTAAGTCGCTCTGTGAGGGGACGGATGTAGTTTTCATTCTGGCCGGCCTGGGTGGGGGGGCGGGCACCGGCATCAGCCCGGTGCTGGCGCGCGCCGCCAAGGAGGCGGGCGCCTTGGTGCTTGGGTTTGTGACGACCCCCTTCGACTGTGAAGGCGGCCGCCGGCAGTACCAGGCGCAGCAGGGACTGGCGGAGCTCAAATCCGCGGCTGACGGCGTCATCAGTCTCCCCAACCAAAAGGTGTTCAAGATGATTGACGAGAACACCAGCGTGCTGGAGACGTTCAAGATCACAAGCGACTTTCTGGCTGCCGGCGTGCGCGGCGTCTGGCGCCTGCTGAGGCACAAGGGGCTGATCGAAATCCACTTCGCAGACCTGGCTGCGATCTTGCGGGATCGCCACGCGGAAAGCTGCTTTGCCGTGGCCGAGGCCATGGGACCGACTCGCTCGCGTGAGGTCATGGACAAGCTGCTGGCGCACCCGATGCTCGACGGCGGCCAAATGCTGGGTGAGTCAGAGGCCGTGCTGGTGAGTCTGATGGGGGGGGCGGACCTCACGATGGCCGAAGTGAATCGTGTGATGGAGCAGATCAGGCGCCAGTGCGAGCACGCGCAGGTGATCATGGGAGCCGCCATAAACGAGGCCTTCAATGATCGCCTCACCGTGACGCTCATTGCGGCGCGCAAGCGGGTGGAGTCTGAGACTGCGGGCGAAACAGGGGCGGGGAGCGGCGAGGATCTCGCGGCGCAACTATTGCCGCGTGCGAGCACGCCGCGGCCCGGCTCAAGGTTCGTCCCTCCGGTCCCCACGTTGCCGCCGGACCAGTTGCAGCAGCTCCTGGACAGGCAAGGCCGGGGCGGCTCGCGACCGCGTAAGGGGCAGGCCAAGCAGTGGCAGACCCAGTTGCCGCTCGAAATCGTCTCCAAAGGCCGCTTCGACAAGAGCGAGCCGACCATTCACAAAGGCGAAGACCTCGACGTGCCTACCTATGTCCGGCGCGGCGTGGCGCTGAACTGAAAAGCTCACCCATTTGCTGACCCCTGCGACGTCCTGCCGGCCCTTGACAATGTGTGCCCAGGGTGACGGCCATCAGTTGGGCGAAAAGACGCCGGCGGCCAACCGGTGCCGCACTACGCCTGCTTGACCTGATCCGCAAGCAGCCCCAAATCCTCCACACCACCACCAGAACGCCGGATTCATCCGGCCGCCCGGCAAGCCACACTGGGGCTGCCGGATGAATCTGTCGTCTCGATTAGCCTAGCCGCCCGCCTGATGCGCGGCGGCTTCCCCCTCTCCTCCTCCTCCTGAGGGGGCGAGGGGTGAGGTAGCTTTGAAGTCCGAAGTCCGAGGGCCGAGGGCCGAAAGAAGGCCGAGTTCCGAAATTCGAAGACCGAAACCCGAGGCCGAGGGCGATTCGGGCTTCGGCCTTCG
>SESG01030186.1_pt1 | contig 21377 bp, 18 predicted proteins | sample 3171421 | NCBI WGS metagenome assembly SESG01 (sample SAMN10866946, study PRJNA518727) | freshwater metagenome | biome: subpolar coniferous forest; feature: holomictic lake; material: water; isolation source: holomictic Lake 227, 6 m and 8 m depth | place: Canada: near Kenora, Ontario | collected... | reverse complement strand
ATGAAGATGCATGACAGTCTGTCCGGCGGCAGTGCCGTCGTTGATGCCAATGTTGAAGCCATCTGGCTTGTAATCCTTCAACAACTTTACCCGCAGTTCTGCCAGCAGGTCGAACAACGCCTCCCGTTCCTCCCTTTCGGCATCAACCATTGATGCAACGTGTCGTTTCGGGATGATCAGGGCATGGCCTGGGGAGACTGGAAAACCGTCCATGATTGCGAGTGCGTAACCATTGGCTACAATGATGCGGGTTGGATCGAGGGTGCAGAAGGTGCATAATTCATGAGTCAATGATTTTGTATTCACCGGCAAAAACCTCTTCTCTATGTTTTTCCATAAAAATGGCAGAGCGGGTCTGGAAAAACTGGACATTCATATCATACTCATCATGCAAATAAAATTAATGATTTCGAACCAGAACTGTCCAAAATAACCTATGGAAAAATTAAATAACATTATAATATACCAAACAAAAGGTCAATTTATTCCTGCCCTCGACTTGAAATCACATAGCGAAATCTGCCATGCTTCCCGGAAATTATTTCAGGGAAGGAGCACTTATGTATTCAGTAACGCCTGTGTTTACTCAGCTCATGGACTTCATGCCGTTGAAAACATTTCAGAGCTGTGTGGAACGGTACCGAGACAATTTCGGCATCAAGCATTTTACCTGTTTGGATCAATTCCGTACCATGGCTTTCGCCCAGTTGACCTATCGCGAAAGCCTGCTGGACATAGAAGCCTGCCTTCGAGCACAAAGCAAAAAACTCTATCACATGGGCATCCGCAGCAAGGTTTCGCGCAGCACTCTGGCGGAAGCGAACGAGACGCGGGACTGGCGTATTGACGCCGATTTCGCCCATCATCTGATCGGCATTGCCAGAAAGCTATACCTAAACGAGCCTTTGGCCGTGGAGCTGAAGAACACGGTTTACGCCTTGGATGCTACGACGATCGACCTTTGCCTATCTATCTTTCCCTGGGCACGCTTTAGGGAAACAAAGGGAGCCGTCCGACTTCATCCCCTGCTGGATCTGCGGGGTAACATCCCGAGCTTTATCCAAATCACCGATGGAAAAATCCATGAAGTCAACGTGCTGGATATTCTCCCTCTGGAAGCAGGTGCCTTCTATATCATGGATCTCGGCTACACTGACTTCTACAGACTCCATGCTATTACTCGGGCATCGGCGTTCTTCGTTAACCAAAAAGGATCTCTTTGCCGATATACCGGATGACCTAAAAGCCGAGCTTATTGAAACCATTCTCCAAACCTCCATGATAAGGGTTGTTTGGGTGATGGTTACCTTCTGATTTGAAAAGTTAATATAGCTTCGGGCTGGCTCACTGACATCATCTACCTATACGTCAGCCGAATTTTCCTATTGAAACGCCTTTTGAAATAATTTAATTTAAAAGCTGAAGACCAGCTAATTTTGTCTCTCTGAAGTATCAGATTATTTTTTGCCATGCCCCTTTGGGTGGCCATGCCTTCTCGAAGCGGACCCCTTTCTCGATTGCGTTGGCTACAGGCTGTAAAAAAGTTCGTATTTCTTCCATGATCGCTGAAAAATCTTCCGATATATCTAACATTTTATTTTTCCGAAGAAACGAAATCCATTGGGTTCGCTTATCTGAATGGTCGGCAAATTCTTTTGTAAAAACTTCTGCACTGGAATTAAGTGCAGTTTTTCTTCGCTGGCAGGTGGCCATGATAGATTCCTGCAATGCGGTTCCTTGAAATGAATATGTTTGGCTCAATATCCACATATCATAAAAATCCTTCATCCGACTGTTCAAATCTGCCAGATCAAGGGCAGCCTCAAACTTCTCGGCTACGATCGTCTCTATGCTATATGCTTTTACAACGGGCGGCTCCATATCAAGCAATGTGGGAAAGGTCATTTCTTTTGCGGCAGGAATAATTGCGTCACCAAACCCCACATCAATCTGCATAGGAAATATTGCCTTACCAAGGCTGGCTGTAAACATAAGCCGCATGCCTGGATACTCAGAATCAGCCGACATTACCTCAATATTAAGATCATTGAATTCATATACGATACCATCATTGAACGCCAATTCACCAATTTGTTGAATGGCAGCGGAAACAGAATCAGAATCCCGTTTCATAAGCCCAAGAAAATCAATGTCCCGCGTGGTTCGTGCAAGGGGAAACCCCATACCCACGAGCAATAATCCTCCTTTAAGAATGAATTCTTCATTGAAAGAAGACTGCGAAAGTCGATAAAGAAAGCGTTCGAGTCCATACTGGATCAGTAACGCCTGAAAAGGTTTCCCGCTTTGGCGAGCCATCTGTAGAAGCTTGTCTCTCACGGATGCCGCCATATTTTTTACGCTATCACTTTTCATGCGATCATGGCCTGAAGATACGGAGTGACAATTTTCTCGATTTTACAGATCTTCGCATATTCCATTAGCTTGGCCGGTTTGGCATCTTGCCGCTTGAAATACGCCCGCGCTGCTTCAATGGCAACGTCAATCCCCACAGCATTTCGCCAGCGGAAGCAGTCAATCACTGTTTTAGGTGCGTTATAAATCCGGACATCCTGTCCCATAATGTGCTGAACTTCGACACCGGCCAGAAACGCTGGATTACTAAAATAGATTATCTTGAGCGGTGGATAGATTGTTTTTGGTTTTCTTGCTTTTCGTTCTATCGCAATCCATACTTCGTGGGGGATCTGAGTCGTCAAGCCGTGAAAAGAAAGGGCAGAGATAAGACAGATGACGCCGTTGGGGATAGCTTTAGCAACCTCGACAAGATCAACCTCTGCCGAAACATCCATATCCGCAAGCCGATAAATTCCGCGTGAAACCGAAAACAACTTACCTTCATCCCGAAGACCGTAAAGAGTTCTTCTGTGAATCCCCTGACGAAAAACATCCTGGGTACGGATGATCCCTCCCTTGTTCTTAATGATGATGATAGCTCTTTCATTTGCGTTCTTCATGGGTGCATGGTACACAAACATCGGCAAAATGTCAATACTGCCGACGTTTTTTGACCAAAGATTTTTAATTGTTATTTACCTGCCTGTTGGTGATTCCTGTGTTGCTATACTATTTTTCGCTATCGCCCACAATCGGATTACATCTATATTGTGTTGTTTGCACTTTTGCTAAAGGACGCTTAGCCTCTATCACCATAACACATGTGGTTACAAATAGGATTTATTATAAGAGGATAAACGTTATGGGAAAGCATAACCAATCACCGCATTGGCTCGGCCATAAAAACGTCAATAACCGGATGGTGAATTACTAAGAAAAAGATTTGATCAGTCAGACAAAAGGCAATTACTTGATGATATTCGCTATTCTCCAGATTTAATGCGGCAGATCGCGCAAAAATCGGAGATTGCAAATATGCGGCAGTTTGAAGAAGATGTCATAAATACATGCAGATGAAGGGATAATGGGGTAGATTAGTATCGGAAAAAGGTCGGAGAAATTTTGGTGAACGAAGTTAGTGTCAAGAGTGTGATAAATTGTGATAAAATGAGGCCTGTTTTGGGGTTAATACCCCTATTATTTGGATGCGGGGGGCTAAAATTCCCTCCGTTAATGTGATAAAATCGTGATAGAATAACAGGAAAAGAGAGGGAATAGTTAGAATTGACGGAAATAGACAGAATTGTTTTTATGTTTATTTCTAGGTGCTTACGGGAAATCAGACCTTAGATCAAGGGGTTAAATTTTTGTTAATTCGGACTCAAAATCCCCCGCTCGCAAGGGCATCTCGGTTCGATTCCGAGCTCCGGCACCAAGTAAAAAATAAATAAATTCAATAGTTTGCGATTTTCAACATCACGAGCCTTATTCGTTTTAAGGAGATTGTAACTAAGGCGAAATAGATTTGTTTTGTTTGTTCATTATTTGCCGATCTCTAATCTCCATCGTCCGCAGTCTGTCCTTGTAAAAATCATTGCGGTTTTGCTTTTCCATGGAAAGGCTCGCATCTGTATTATCTGACCAACGACGGCACAGATAAAGACTCTCGTATAAGCGGCCGATTTTATATTCTCGGGCAATGCGCAGTCCCACAGCGTAGTCTTCACCATAGCTGACATTGGGGAACCCGATTTTGCGGATAACTGCCGTGGCAAAAGCACGGGGGGCACCCATTCCGTTTATTCGCAGCAAATTATTGTGGCCGTTTGCCTGTGTCCATTCACGATGATCTATCAGTCCCGGTGGAATTCGTTTCAGCTGCTCATTGACTATTGTATAAGAGCCAACAACCATCGCGTAATTTCCTTTACGCAAGGCATCAACAATTTTTTGCAGTGTTTGGGGCGAACTGTAAAGATCATCGGAATCAAGTTGGACAGTATAACGGCCGCAGAGTGGCGAATAAATGGCTTCATTCCAGCAACCGCCAATCCCCAAATCGCGCCGTTCCGGAATGATATGTATTATCTGGGAGTTTAGCGAAGCCATTTTTTTAATAAGTGGGGTAGTTCCGTCTGTGGAATGATTATCCACAATAATGATGTTAAAATTAAAATTTGTTTCCTGCTTCAGCGCGCTGTGCAAGGCATCATTGATTGTTTTTTTACGATTGAGGACAGGAATAACAATACTTGCCTCTACCGGAAATCGCTCCACTTCGCTTGGAGCTTTAAGCGTGCGTGCTTTTAAATATGAGCCGGTTAGCTTTAAATAGACTGTCGCCACTTTTTCCAGCTTCTTTTGCCGTGCGAGATTTTCCTCGGCCACATAGGCGAAATGCTCCTGAGTTTGATCCGTGCTTTTTGCTTTGGCAACTGCCCTTGGTTGACGGACTGTGTAGAGAAATTCGGGAACGCGCAAGATCGCATGATCAATAGATATTTTCAGGCGTAAATCGTAAAAAGCAGCATTTTCATCATTTGGCAACCGCCCATATTTCTGCAGGGCTGTTTTAATGGCCGCAATGGAAAAAAGTGAAACATGACCAAAATTAAAATCATCGCGAATAGAACCTTGCTGATGGTCTATTAGTGGATGGGGAATGAAATTCTTTCCCTTCTGCTCGATGAAATCGGCATAGACGATCCCAGCTTGCGTATCGCCGGCAGTCATAAACATCAGGCGTAGCAGCTGTTCATCGCATTGAACTTCTTTCCCGCAAGTAATTGTCAGCAGATATTTTCCTGATATCTTTCCTAAAAATGCAGAAAGATGGCGGATATTCTTGAACTTCAATATACTACCCGGCCATACGCTTATCGCCTCTTTTTCATCATCCACAACCGCAAGCAAAAACCCGCCAAATTTAAAGGTTAAATGCGTCATAAATTTTTATTCCAAAATGAACAACTCCGAATTAAGTAGTGGGGAACTGAAACTATCCCGATATGCTTTGCAATCAGGATAGCTCGACTTACTCTTCAAACTTCGCTATGCTCGTTTTCATAGAGTCTCACTAAAATCCGGACATCATCATGTTAAATGCTTTTTCCGCAGTATCGTTGGATAGTTTAACGTAAGAATTTTTTCTGGTGGCGGGGAACGTGTTTATATCGTCCACCATTTTATAGTCCACCTGGCCGGTTACACTTTTCGAACTCCAAATAGTTTTGCCGCTTTCTTTTTCTCGAAAATTTATTTCCAGTATCATCGTAGCCCGTTCTTCGGCAACCAGTGTGTTGGCGCGATAAGAAAGAGGCGATGTGCTGATATTAAGAACGCTACCCGTGATTATGGCGTCTGCCGTCTCCACGTTCTGCACAATTTTAAACCGGTTAGAAAGAATGAACTGATCGATAAATGCTGTGCGCACATAATTTTCCAGCTCCGCCTGTGAAGTCTTGTTCCCGAAGGCTTGGACATAAACTGTAGTAATACGCTTGTCGATGTAATCACCTTTAGGGGCAAAACCATAGCCGCAGCTGATTATAAGCGCGAAAAGAAGACAAGCTCCTACGGTTTTATTCAGAAATCTCCAGTTTTTTTTTCTCATAAAAGACACCTCTTTTTTTATTTGTGAGATTCAAATTTCAAAAACGAAGTGCATTGAAATTTGTAAATCGAATTAATGAAACTCAGATATTAAAAGCGCAGTGCAGTAATATCTGCAAGTTGAATTTATCCCGCGTGCGAAGCTTAGCGGGGCAATATAAATATCCGGCCCAGGGCGGAGGACATAAACTCCACCTTTGTTATTATGGTTTATGCCCGTGAAGGGGCAACAACAATGTTGACCAGTTTCTTGGATACGTAAATAACCTTCAAAATTTTCGCGCCTGAAAGCAGGGTGATAATTTTTTCATCGTTAAGCGCGATCTGCTTTATTTTTCCCTCGTCTTCATCTATGGCAACTGTCATGCGGCTGCGCAGCTTGCCATTGATCTGCACAACTATTGTCATTTCTTCTTCACTGGCAATCGCTGGATCAAACTGCGGCCAAGGCACATCAGCGGCAAGCGTTTTATGGCCAAGCATCTGCCAGAGCTCTTCTGTTATATGGGGCACAATCGGCACCAGCAGAATTACCGCTGTTTCCAGCGCTTCCCGCACAACAGCCAGCGCAATTGCATCATCTTTGCCTGGTCTCTGAATGGAATAGAGAGCGTTGACCAGTTCCATCACCGCACTGATGGCGGTATTGAAATGAAAACGGTCTTCGATATCTATCGTTACTTTACGGATAGTCTGGTGAGTTTTACGCCGCAGGGCTTTTAGCTCAGCTTCCAGATTGACGCTTGCAGACAGCGGATTGATTTCTTTGATGTCGTCGAAATAATCATCAAAGATGCGCCACAACCGCCCCAGAAAACGGAAGGAACCTTCCACACCCTGATCGCTCCATTCCAGGTCTTTCTCCGGCGGCGCTGTAAACAAGCAAAATATCCGCGCTGTATCCGCACCATATCTTTTTACCAGATAGTCGGGATCGATAACATTCTTCAGCGATTTAGACATTTTCTCGGTCTTGCCGATAATGACTTCCTGACCACAGATGTGACATTTACCATCGGCTGCCTGCTCCGGGAATAGATAACCATGCTCACTGCACTTCATTGTTTCTTTACAAACCATGCCTTGCGTCAGCAAATTGGTGAAGGGTTCGTCCACACCGATCACACCGAAATCACGCAACATCTTGGTGTAGAAACGCGCGTAGAGCAGATGCAAAATGGCATGTTCAATACCGCCTATGTACTGATCCACAGGCATCCAGTAATCAAGCTTCTTTCGATCCAGACCGGGTTTGACGTCACAATCCGGGCTGCAATAGCGATCGAAATACCATGATGACTCGACAAACGTATCCATCGTGTCTGTTTCACGCGCCGCTTTACCGCCGCATTTCGGACAGGTCGTATCGACAAATTCTTTCAGGGCAGAAAGCGGTGAACCACCCTCAGAACCAAAAATGATATTTGTCGGCAAAACAATGGGAAGATCAGACTCTTTGGCCGGAACAATGCCGCACTTATCGCAGTTAATCATGGGAATCGGAGCGCCCCAGTAGCGCTGGCGGGAAATGCCCCAGTCACGCAGGCGGTATTGGATAGTGCGTTTGCCTTTTCCTTGTGCCTCCAGAAAATCAGCGATGGCCTCCAGAACTTTGGTATTTTCCATACCATCGAATTTGCCGGAGTTGACTAAAATGCCTTCATCCACATACGCCTCGGTCATCTTATCCGCATCGAGATCTCTGTCTTTGGGCACAATTACAACAATGAGCGGCAGATTAAATTTCTTGGCAAACTCAAAATCGCGCTGATCGTGCGTCGGCACGGCCATGACACAGCCGGTGCCGTAATCGGCCAGAACAAAATTGGCAGCGTAAACGGGCATCTTTTTGCCGGTCAGGGGATTTTCGCAGTAGGCCTCCAGGAAAATTCCTTCCTTTTCATAAAACTCGGAGGTACGCATCAGTTTGTCTTGCTTTTTAACTTTTTCCACAAACCGCGAAACATCTTTCTCGATGGCTTTGCCTTTGGCTAATTTCGTAACCAGTGCATGCTCGGCGGCAATCAGCATAAAGGTTGCGCCAAAGAGAGTGTCCTGACGCGTTGTGAAGACTTTGATTGGTTCGTCAGAACCGACAAGCGGAAAGTTGACTTCGCAGCCGTAGCTTTTACCGATCCAATTCTTCTGCATGGTCATGACGCGTTCCGGCCAACCGGGCAGTTTATCGCAGTAGTCCAGCAGTTCCTCGATATAAGCGGTAATTTTGAAAAACCATTGATCGAGCACTTTTTCCTGAACTTCAGTACTGCAGCGCCAGCAAAGGCCGCTTTCGACCTGTTCGTTTGCCAGCACTGTATCGCACTTGCCGCAAAAATTAACCGTGGAGCGTTTCTTGTAAGCCAGACCTTTTTCAAACATCCAGATAAAAAATTGCTGTTCCCAGCGGTAATATTTCGGATCGCAGGTGGCTATTTCCCGATCCCAATCATAGCTGAAGCCCATGCGTTTGAGCTGCTTTTTCATGTGACTAATATTTTCATTAGTCCATTGGGCAGGATGAATCTTATGTTCGATTGCGGCATTTTCCGCAGGCAGGCCAAATGCATCCCATCCCATCGGATGCAAAACATTGAAACCCTTCATGCGCTTATAGCGGGCAACAACATCGCCGATAGTATAATTGCGGACATGGCCGATATGAATTTTACCGGAGGGATACGGAAACATTTCCAGCAGATAGTATTTTTTCTTTTGCAGGTCTTCAGTAACTTTGAAGGCTTTTTCATCCTCCCACTTTTTTTGCCATTTTTCTTCAATCGCGATTGGTTCGTACTTCATGATCAACAATTTCTCCAAGCCAAAATATTGTGCAGTTTGTCTAGCATATCAAAGGCGTGCTTTCAATCACTTTGTCATGTTGTCAGCTTTTGGATGCAATTACCCGCCAGGTTATGGAGCGCCGGTAAGGTTTGCGCGGAAGTCGTGGCGATTAATAAATTATTGAGGCCGTTATCTATGTGATCAAGAAATGCCGGCTTGTTCTTTTTTAAACCCAGAAAGCCATAGGCACCCAGCGCCTGCATCAACCGCTGAGCTGAGGCCTCCCAGAAATTATTAATAAATTTATCTAGGTTGTAATCAGGCTTCATTAGCTCATAATAAAAACTAAGCAATTCGCTTCTTTCTTCGGTGGTGAGGGTAACGTAAGGATCGCAAATCAGTGAACCCAGATCGTAAAAAAGACAACCTTTGCGCATCCCCTGAAAATCAATGAACACCGTCTTGTCGTTTTTAATCATGATATTCTGGGATTGAAAATCACGATGGATAAGGCAAGGTTCTGTTTTTTGCAAGCGTGCGCTGAGGGATTCTAATTCCGCCCATAAATCTTTGAGCAAAGATGGCGAAAGTTCCAGTTTGCAAACTTCCCGCACAAGATTTTCCAGAAAGTAATCATGCTCCCATTTGTAAAGTCCGGGGCCATAGCTTTCAGACAATTTGAAATCAGCAGGTAGCCTTGCAAGCGGATAGGCATGCAGGCGCTGGATTTGAATAAGCACCTGAAAATAATAATCGCGCCTTTTATTCCAGGGCAGAGTCCTCTTCGACCATAAATCAACATCACCCAAATCTGTAAGCAGGATGAAATGTTTTTTTATGTCCTGCGCGACAATTTGCGGCACGGATATATCAATGTCCGCCAGAAACTTGTTGATGTTCGCCCAGTAAGCATTTTCTTCCACTTCCATGCCATAATGCATAAAAATGAAACTGGTTTTATCCGCGAGATATACCCGAAAAAAGCTCCGGTCGGAACCGCCTTTCTTGATGGGGATCAGTTCGAAATCTACTACTCCCAGATAATTGTTTAAAAATATTTGTATTTCTTGAGTCATAAATCCTGTTTTAAAATATTGGAGCCATTAATGAGAGAAACTATCGCACTGTCATCGCGAGGCGACTCTCAGTTGCCGTGGCGATCTCAATGAACTGACAGATTGCTAACTCCTGTCCCGTTTAATTTCTCATATTCTTCAATCGTCCCTACATCATGCCAGTATCCATCGTCAATGACAATGCCCCCGACAGAGCGGTGATTCTCTTTAATCAGATCAACCAGCGGAGGGACAATAGACTCCACTCGCCCTGCTTCCAAGCGCTGTAAGAACTTTGTTTCGATAATATAAATCCCCGCGAAAAGACAGCTTTGAATGCCGGGATTATTCAGGGTATGTCGCATATCGCTGACAAATCCATCTTGATCAATGTTGACATTAAGCAGCGGGCCGCTACTGCGGAGTGCCAGTGTAACGGTTGATTGCAGGGCAAGATGTCTCTCGATTAGCGGAACAATGGGCATGTTGGTGATGATATCGCCATTATAAACAAGAATGCGCTCTTCACTTGCAATAAGGTCTTCAATGTTTTTAATCCCGCCTGCAGTATCTAAAAGAATCGGCTCATGCCGGAAAATAATCGGAATGTCCTTCCAGTTGCCTTCCGGAAAAGCCTCTTTATACTTATCAGCGCAATGATGAGTATTGACAATAAATCGCCGCACACCAATAGCGCGCAAATGCTCCATCGCATAAGTAATCATCGACCTGCCGTCAATAGGCAGCAGTGGCTTGGGCATTTTTTCGGTCAGCGGCCTCAACCTCTTGCCCAACCCCGCCCCCAAAATAAAAGCCGTACTTATTTGTTTAATTAACATATTTCTTCCCATATTCCGGATCAATCTTCACTAGTGCGGCCACAATAAATCCCGGAATCGTCGTGATTGTAATCCAGATAAAGAAATTTTTATAGCCGAGCATTTCCTGAATCCAGCCGCTGGCCATGGCGGGTATCATCATGCCCAGCGCCATAATCCCCGTACCAATAGCGTAAAATACAGTTTTATATTCGCCTTGCGAAACCATGATCATGTACATGGTGTAGGCCGTAAAACCAAAGCCGTAGCCGAATTGCTCCAAGGCCACGGCCGCACCGATTAACATCAGACTTTCCGGTAGCGCGTGGGATAGATACACAAAAATCAAATCCGGCAGGTGCATGATAAGCACCATCGGCCATAGCCAGAATTTCAAACCCTTCTTGTAAACGACATAGCCACCCAAAAGCCCACCCAGCATAAGCGCTACCACACCGACCGTACCGTAGATTACGCCGACCTCGGCGGTAGTCAAACCCAATCCGCCTTTGACGCGGGAATCGAGCAAAAATGGCGCGACCATTTTCACTAACTGTGCCTCGGCAAAGCGATAAAATAAAAAGAAGCTGATGACAATAAGAATATCTTTGCGCCGGAAAAATATGGTCAGAATGCGGAAGTATTCCGTAAGAAAGTTTTTTGATTTGTCCCAAGGCGCGCTGATGTCGGAAGCAGGCCTGGGCAGGGCAAAAAAATGATAAATGCACAAGGCCAGAAACACCGCCGCCACACCGATGAAAGCCAGCGACCAGGCTTGCGCGACAGGATAACCGTAATTTTCCAACACACCGGCGATAATCACCAGCCCACCTTTGGCGGCAATGGTAGCGACGCGATAAAAAATGACGCGCACACCAACAAAGGCCGCCTGCTGCGGCGTGTCCAAACCCAGCATGTAGAATCCATCGGCGGCAATATCATGAGTGGCCGAGCTAAACGCCATAATCCAGAACATTGCCAGACTATAGCGCACAAAGCTTGTCGTCGGCAGTGTCAGCGCGACACAGGCAAGCGACCCGCCAATGGCCAGTTGCATTGCCAGTATCCAGAAACGTTTGGTGCGAAAAAGATCAACAAAGGGGCTCCAGAGGGGCTTGATTATCCAGGGGATGTAGAGCCAGCTTGTGTAAAGAGCGATTTGCGTGTTGGAAAGCCCCAGCCTTTTATAGAGAATGACGCTGACGGTCATGGCAATCATATATGGGATGCCTTCGGCCAGATAGATGGTCGGTACCCAGAGCCAGGGATGATTGGTTTTTGCTGCCGCTATTTTTGCGCTGTTCATTTGCATTATTTATTACTCATATAGTTTCTGTAAATTTGCGCCGCTAAAATAATGCGCCAATATTTGTTCCGCCTTAAATCCTTTTTCCGCCATCACCGCCGCGCCTATCTGACACATGCCCACACCGTGCCCCCAACCACCGCCGGTAAGTGTAAAGCTTTCTACGGAACCATCAGCCGCGTTTATCTTCGATACAACAAAGGCGCTGCTCAAAAGATGGCTTACCGATAGCCAGCGGCGAATTTCGAGTTCCTTGCCAACTATAACATTCCGTTTGGAACCTTCAATTCTTAATTTGTAAATTCTGCCGGAAGGTCCTCTTCCTACGGCAACAATATTTTGCAGTTCGCCAAAATCAATACCCGACTTTTTGCTTATTATTTCTTCGAGTTCCTGCCTGGAATATGTGACCTGCCAGCGGTAAAAAGCAAGTGTTTCCTGATCAAAGGCGGGCAGAATCTTGCCAAGCAACTCTTTGTCGGTTGTATCGCAATAAGCCTGAGGCCTGCCCGATAGCCAGCCTTCGGCTTCCGCCTCCGCCGCAATAGGCAAATGCTGTTGAATATTGTCGGTAACACTCTTAAGATAATCCGGGGATTTGTCCTCCCATGCCGTTGAGAAAATATCCGTTTGTCCGCCACAGGCTTTATAGTAGCGGGCATCGCAAATATCTCCGCCGCTTATGAGAAATAGCCCTCTTGTGGCCTCAATTGCCGCCCGGACATTATCGGAAATGATTCTGGTTATCCCCTGATAACGCTGGCAATGATCATCGGCGCAAACATCAAATCCCTGATGATCGTTGACGTCCTGCCAGACGATAATTTCATTTTCGGTTTTTGATGAAGGATTAGACCGCACTGTTTTCTTTTTCTCCAGCATCGCCACAAGCCAGCTGCGGGCAACAACCGCCTGCGCCTTTAAAAATTCCAACGGCGCTGCGGCGGACATTTCCGAGGAAATAACACTTAGCAGGTAATCTTCCAGTGTGATTTCATTGATAAGATTAAATGAGGAATCAGTCGCTACTGACAAACACATATTGCCGCTAAACGATTGTTCCTGGCTTCTTTGCCAGTGGAAATTGATACCTATCTTGACGTTGGACACAGTAAATGTAGCATTATTCTGAGCCGCTAGTATTATCGTCTTGCCGCTTGCTATTTCCACTCCGGAAGGATCGCAAAGCGCCACTTCCCCTTGCCTGCCACTGACGATTATATTGCCGGATATAGGTTTTTCGTCAGCAAGAAGAAACCTGCCTCTTAAGTCTAAGCGGGCTTCTTTATAATTCTGCAACAGGGCAACTTTAATTTCAGGTTCGTAACGGAGCATGGTCTCTCTTTTAATTAATTTCCTTTATTTTTATGGTCAATGAACAAATAAGTCAAGTAATACCAATTAAGCTTTCAAATAATATTTAATGCTTGAATATTAATAATTTATCGTGTATAAAATTAAAAAAACGAAATGTCGGATGACTTTATGGTGCATATCTGGCCAATTGGTGGTGGAAAAGGCGGGTCGGGCAAGAGTTTCCTGACCAGTTCTCTTGGGCGTCTTTTGGCGGAATCGGGCAAGCGGACGCTGCTTGTCGATTTAGACTTGGGCGCGGCAAATCTGCATACCCTGATTGATGTGCCCTATCCGACAAAATCCCTTTCCGATTTCATCCGTAAAAAAAGTCCCCTTCTGCAAGATACCGTTTTGCAGACTCCCACTCCCAACCTCTTTCTTATCAGCGGCGCTCACGATAGTCTGGATATCGCCAATCTTGCGTATGAACAAAAGATAAAAATTCTTAAAGCGATAGCTAAACTTGATTACGATTGGATTTTGCTGGATTTGGGCGCCGGCACTTCTTTCAACACACTTGATTTTTTTCTTATTTCTCAATACGGCATATTTATCACCACCCCGGAGCCAACTTCCATTGAAAACGTTTACCGTTTGGTGCGCGCCATTTACTTCCGCCGGATTCGCCATAGCTTTGACACATTTTATTTTCAGCAACTGGAAAAGGAAGTTGCCCGTCAGTTTGGTGAAGACGCTATATATAAACCGAATTGCATGATGCAGGTCGTAAGAAGGCTACACCCGGAAATATTCCTTAAGCTGGATAAGGACATCAGTTCGTACAAGTTTAAACTGATTCTCAACCAGCTGCGGAAGCAGGATAATGTGGCCATTGGCGCTCAGATATGCCAAATTATCGAAAAGCATCTTGGCATTCATATTGAGTTTGCCGGTAATGTTTCTTACGACGATCATGTTCATGATGCCATTTGTCAACGCGTATCGTTTTTAGATCGTTATCCACACGCGCGGGCAGTAGCAGACCTGCAGAGGATCAGCAAACAAATGGTTAATTCAGCAGGTGAACAATTACTGATGCGCTACTCTTGAAATTTGGAGTTTAACAAATTTTTTAAGACAGGAGTTTCTATATGCAGAAAAGTTTCCCCGAGATGAATTACTATGAGATGCTCAATGTTAAGCCGGATGCGGCTTTCTTCGAAATTCGCCATGCCTATAAAGCTGCCCTGCAAATGTATCAGGCGGATTCCATGATCAGCCACTCTATTTTTTCTGAGGAAGAACGCAAGCAGATACTTTCCTTTATAGAAAAAGCTTATACTTCACTCATTAACGAGAAAGAAAGGCAAAACTACGATAACGAGCTTATCTCGCAAGGAGTTCTTGCATCAACAAAGTGGAAAATTTCTCCTAAAAAACCGGTCTATATTTATGCAGCAAACAGTAATTCGAGCATAAAAAATCTACCAAAGAATAATAATGAATTAAGAGAAAAGATTGCTCAGAATGAAAGTATATTAGAAATTATTGTCCAAAATCAAATCAGCGGTGCTGATCTTCAAAAAATCAGAAGCAAATTAGGTGTGTCCATTGAACATATTGCTCAGGAAACAAAGATCAGTACATATTATATAAAAAATATAGAAGAAGACAATGTAAGCAGCTTGCCCGCGACCGTTTTTCTCAAAGGCTTTATCAAGGCCTACCTGAAATGCCTGTGCCTGGAACCTGTTGATGGTATCAGCAATAAATACATGAGCTATCTGGCGTGCTTCGGGGAAAGGTGACGAAACGGAAGTTTCTGATAATTAGCCGCGAACCAATCTCATTTTAATACCCAGTCGCTGTCAAACCTGTAAGGCTGATTTACCGGGCATAATACCAAGTAAGCTTTCAAAAATTCATAGTTTTCTGAAAGCAACTTGGTATAAGCAGTTAATTGCCTGCAAAGCAATATAGGAATTATGATGGTCGAAAAAAAACCACCGTTAATTGAATTTTACAAAATGAGCGGCAGCGGCAATGATTTCATTATTATTGACAACCGTGATCTATCCTTGAATGTAGGCAATTTGCCTGCTTTTGCACGCAACATTTGCGCGCGAAAAATTTCTGTCGGGGCTGATGGTTTATTTCTCATTGAACCTTCCCAGAGCGCTGATTTCAAATGGCAGTTTTTCAACTCGGATGGTTCCATGGCGGAAATGTGCGGTAACGGCAGCCGTTGTGTGGCTCGCTATGCTTATCTCAAAGGCATTGCCCCCAGGAAAATGTCCTTTGAAACACTTGCCGGAATCATTTCTGCCGAAGTCAATAATGACGTAGTTAAGGTCAAGCTGACCGATCCCTCACCAGTTCAGTCAATCGAAAAACTCCCTTTTGATGATTGCCAATTTGCTTTAGACGCTGTTGATACCGGTGTGCCCCATGCCGTAACTTTTGTCGATAATCCGGAAACATGCAACGTTTTTGAATGGGGCCGTAAAATCAGGCGCCATGAATATTTTCAACCAAAAGGCACCAATGCCAATTTTGCCACGGTAATTGACCGGCATAAAATGAGGGTGCGCACTTATGAACGCGGCGTCGAAGATGAGACGCTGGCCTGTGGCACCGGCGCGGTTGCGTCGGTTTTGGCCGCCGCCTCGCGGGGACTGGTAGAAACGCCGGTGGATGTAATTGTCCAGAGCGGGGAGACTCTGCGGATTTACTTTACAAAAAAAGATGACCGCTTTTGTGAGATTTATCTTGAAGGCAGCGTAAAAATAGTCTATTCGGGATTGCTTTTTGAAGAAGCTTATTGTGAAACTCCAATGCCGAAAGCGTAGCGTAGCGGAATTGGTAAGTTGAACAATCCCGCGCAGCGGAGGGTATAATACCCTGTAGCTTGCTGCGGAATATGTTTCCAAAGTTTGCTTTGGGGTTCATACCCGTGATAAATAATTAATGCTGGAGGTTCAACTTGAAGACAGCCGAGCGATTAACAAAAATACCCCCATATCTCTTTATGGAACTCCGAAAAAAAATCAATAAGGCCAAGAGCGAGGGTGTGGATGTAATTTCCCTGGCAATCGGTGATCCGGTGGAAGCGACGCCCGATTCGATTATTGATGAACTATGCCGGAGTGCCCGCGATCCGCAAAACCATCGTTATCCCACGGATGAAGAAAAAGGCATGCTGTCTTTTCGCAAAGAAGTTGCCCGCTGGTATTTGGAACGATATGGCGTTACCTTAAATCCGGAAAATGAAATTCTGGGGCTGATCGGCTCCAAGGAAGGTTGTCATCATTTTGTGCTGGCGCGCGTCAATCCCGGTGATACGGTGCTTATGACTGATCCCGGATATCCTGCCTATCGTTCCAGTATTCTCATGGGCGAAGGCATCCCCTACAATGTGCCCATTTTGCCGCAAAATAATTATTTGCCGGTGTTGGAAGATATTCCGGCGGATGTAGCTAAAAAAGCAAGCGCCATGTTTCTTAATTACCCCAATAATCCAACAGGCGCCTGCGCCACGCTGGACTTCTTAAATAAGCTGGTCGCATTTGCCCGCGAATTTGACATTGCAATTTGTTACGATAATCCCTACAGCGAAATCGTCTTTGCCGGGCAGCCCAAAATAAGCTTTTTAATGGCCCAAGGCGCTAAAGATGTAGGTGTGGAGCTCAATTCCCTTTCCAAACCATTTAATATGTGCGGCTGGCGGCTGGGCATGGCTTGCGGCAATCCCGAACTTATCGCCGCCATCAGCAAAGTCAAAGAAAATACCGATTCCGGCATTTTTAACGCAGTGCAGTTTGCCGGAATTCAGGCATTGAAAGGTGAGGCAGGATTTATTGAGAAAATGCTCTCGATTTACGGCCGCAGGCGCGAGCTAGTTTTAAAAACTCTAAAAAAGATCGGCATTGATTTTAATCCGCCACGCGGTACATTTTATCTTTGGGTGCCCGTGCCCAAAGGCATGACCTCGCTTGATTTTACCAACCGCCTGTTTGAGAAAACTGCTGTTGTTGTAGCCGCCGGAACCGCCTATGGCAAATACGGTGAAGGCTTTGTCCGTATCTCGCTTACCGTGCCGGATGAAAGGTTACGCGAAGCGATGGAGAGAATAGAAAAGGAATTCAAACAGTAGCTTCCGTATCCTTCGTATAACTTTGTTGGCAGTTGCGCAGTCATCCTCGGCGTATTTTCATATACGCCTCCGGTGCCTGCTTGCTGCCGCCTCGTTCTACTTTGGATACAAAAGCCACTAAGAAAGATGATTAATTATGGAAATGGGTATTTTAGGCCTTCCTCAAAGCGGGAAGAGCACATTATTTGAAATCATGACCGGTGTCAAAAGCAGTACGCAACATAACGAAACAGTTGTGCGCGGCTTGGCGGCTGTTCCCGATGAGCGTTTTGATAAGCTGGTAGAAATTTACAAACCGGTGAAAGTGTCTCCGGCAAAAGTTCCTTTTGTTGATGTCCATGCTGTGGGGGAGCATCCATGGGAAGCCATCCGGCAGAATCTCAGCGGCACAGACGGTATTTTGCATGTGGTGGACGGCTTCTCGCTGCCGGATATTTCACTTAGTACCGATTCCTATCGCAAACTAGAAGACGAGCTGATTCTTGCCGATCTGTTAATTATCGAAAAAAAACTGGAGCGCCTGACCAAAATGTCCAAGAAGGCTCTAACTCCTCAGGACATAGCACAGGCAGAACTTCTGCCACGTTTTCAGGAATGTCTGGAAGCCGGGAAACCACTGCGCGCAACAGGATTCACCGCAGCGGAAATATTTTCCATGCGGAGCTTTTCTTTCTGGACAATCAAGCCGGAACTGGTTGTCGTCAATGTGGCCGAGGATAATCTTTCATTTGCTGACGACTTTGCCAAAGCCGCAAACATCACAGAGCCGGTTATGGGAATTTGCTGCAAGATTGAGGCGGAGCTCTCCGGGTTGGAGGCTGCCGAGCAAAAAGAATTTCTGTCTTCGATGGGGATTGCGGAACCTGCATTTGGCCGAATCATCCGTGGTGCGTTTTCTTTGTTGGGACGCATGTCTTTCTTTACAGTCGGCGAAGACGAAGTCAAAGCCTGGGTAATTCCACTTTCAACCAAAGCCCCCAAGGCCGCCGGTGCTATTCATAACGATTTTGAACGAGGTTTTATCAAAGCCGAAATTATGTCCTATGACGATTTCGTCGCCCATGGTGGATCCACGGCAGGGGTTAAATCAGCCGGTCGCCTGCGCCTGGAAGGTAAAGAATACATCGTCCAGGATGGCGATATTATCACCTTCCGCTTTAATGTCTAATAACAATTCTCGTGATTTATACCAAGTTGATATCAAACATTAAAAGGCTGATTTACCGGGTATAATACCAAGTAAGCTTTCAAAAATTCACAGTTTGTTTTTGAAAGCAACTTGTTATTACAGCACAAACGCCGGTTCATCGGCAACTGACTGGAGCAATGCAAGCGCGTCATTTTCCTGAGAGGCATCACCGCTTATACCCAACCATATACTACCCTCAGCGCCGCCCACTCCACCTGCCGCTACGAGCTCCGCGTTAGCACCAGTAAGCAGATTAATCGCATCAAGCTCTGTAAATATATCACCGGGAACAGGAAGCAGCCTCGGACCGTGCGTTCCTGGTTCGTTGAGCTTTGCCGCTAATTCATCAATATTTCCAGAAATGCGTTTTTCCAGACCGACAGGTATTAGCAGGCGAACACGCCTGCCGACAACGGCTTTAAGTGAAGCGCCAATAGTTCCTGCCTGCGGATGGCCGATTAAAATTGCGGCTCGTCTCCGGACTAAATCAACCGTATTGGCTCCCTTAAGAATGATGTCTCCCTCGCGCAGATCGTCGGTAACATCAAAAATGGTTTTGCCTTTTTGCCAGATGCCATCTTTAATTATAACATCGCCGAGAAATCCACTTTGGTCAGAAAGCATTCCGGACTTAGCTGTAGGGCGAGACGGCGGCAGCACAATCCCGCGAAAGAACCGGTTGCGCCGGAAGTCTTGCAGCTGCCCGATTAATTTCAGTAACTCCTCAGCCACGTAGCCATTTGTTGTACCTGCTATAATAACTACAGTTCCACCTTTGAGCGCCGTTATCACAGCGGCATGTTTCACAATGGCTTTCCCCATCAACCTTTTTCCGGCTGCCGGTGTGATAGAAAATTGTCTCATAGATATGCCCCCTTTTCTCTACTTTGTATAAACCAATTTTGAACAGAAAAGCAATAGATTTTGGATACAATTAATAAACTCAAGGGTTGAAGCGATTTAAAAATATTTCTTGACGTTTGCTCAGTTTTACAGGAAATATAAAAATAAAGGAGGCAACGAATCATGCTGAACCGCACCAACGCATTATTAATTATTATTGATATTCAGGGCAATCTTGCACAGGCAATGTGTGAAAAGGAAAACCTTTTTGCCAACAACGTCAAGCTGATTCAGGGTTTAAAAGCATTTAGCATCCCGATCATTTTCACTGAGCAAATTCCGCAAAAACTCGGCAAGACTTTACCTGTCATTTCGCAGGAGTTAAACGGCATCGTGCCGATAGCCAAAGAGGCTTTCAGTTGCTGGGATGATCGAAATTTCAAAGATCAACTGGAAGGATTAAGCCGCCGGCATGTGGTTATCACCGGTATTGAATGTCATGTCTGTGTTTATCAAACCGCTCTCGATCTAATGTCCAACGGCTATACAGTTCATCTGGTCACGGATGCCGTTTCCTCACGCACATCGGAAAACCGTAAAGTAGGCATAGACGCAATCAAAAGCGCCGGCGCGCATCTCACCTCAACAGAAATGGTTCTGTTTGAACTTTTGCGCACCGCGGCCGATCCGAAATTTAAGGATATATTCAAAATCGTAAAATAACTATCTACAAGGAGGTCTTTACCATGAAGAAGAATTTTTTGATTGGCCTTATTTCTGCTCTATTCATTTTCAACGGAAATTTGGTTATTGCCGACGGTTTGCAGAAAGGCGCTACCGTCAAGGCAATGAAGAAAAATGAGATCATTGCCGGAAAGCTTATTGCTATCAATGTGGAGAATGAACCTTTCACGATTATCCTCCCTACTGGCACAACACTCAAAGTTGAATTTAAAAATATTCAAAAAATTGAAGATACCGGATCAACGAAAAAGATAACACCAAGTTACTCTTATACAGAAAGCAATTACAAGATTTATCGTTTTATTTTCGTTGATGGCAAAACTGTTGAAGGGGCTGTACCCAAATGGCCAATCTTTGATATAGACACAGGCACGACAGGAATCCAGAAAAACATCTGGCTGGAACATATCTCTTTTATTGAAGCAGGCGGAGTTATTTCGGCAAGTGGTTCACTGAAAACAGGAGCAAAAGTTGAATACTCGCGCGATAAAAATATTGTCCAGGGAATTATTCTCGCCATTAATGTGGAGAAAGATCCTTTCACGATCATCCTCCCTACGGGCACAACACTCAAAGTTGAATTTAAAAATATTCAAAAAATAGAAGATACCGGATCAAAGAAAAAAATAACCCCAAGTTACTCTTATACAGAAAGCAATTATAAGATTTATCGGTTCACTTTCGTTGACGGCAAAACAGTTGAAGGGGCTGTACCCAAATGGCCAATCTTTGATATAGATACCGGCACGACAGGAATCCAGAAAAACATCTGGCTGGAGTATTTGGAATATATCAAGACCATAGATTAAGTTGACAATGATTGATATCATCCCTTGATAAGATTTAAGGAATATTAACAGATTATAATTGATAATATTTTTATGTTTGTGTATAAGGTTGCATAATTATTTTATTTCTAAGGTGATGTACGTGTTGCCGGGTGAAGGTAGGGCTACAAATTATGATGAGATATTTAGTCTTCGGGCTACTGAGTGTTGCGGTATTCTTCGCCTCTTCTTGTTCACATTTGTCGACAACGCCGACAAATACTTATTCTTCACCAGAGATTCAACCAGCAACGGATATTAAGCCGCAAGTTAAGCAGGATCCCCCTAATACTATTATCGGTGGCTCCCGCATAGATAAGTCGGGCAACCACACTTCCAAAGCGTATTTCCTTGATGGAGCTGAAGACTTAAATTTAGAGAACTACTATTTCGATATT
>SESG01019907.1_pt1 | contig 21378 bp, 21 predicted proteins | sample 3171421 | NCBI WGS metagenome assembly SESG01 (sample SAMN10866946, study PRJNA518727) | freshwater metagenome | biome: subpolar coniferous forest; feature: holomictic lake; material: water; isolation source: holomictic Lake 227, 6 m and 8 m depth | place: Canada: near Kenora, Ontario | collected... | reverse complement strand
CATTAGCTTAAACGGGGGGGGCAAAGGGTCGTTTTTGGTTATTATCGCGATGGCTTTTTTTGTTGCGGGCATTCCCATTATTGATACCTTGCTTGCCATTTGGCGGCGCTCAATCCGTAAGGAATTGGCTAAACGCGATGGTTCGGCGGCCGTTAAAATAATGCAGCCCGATAAGGACCATTTGCATCATCGTTTACTTAACTTAGGCCTTAAACAGCGGCATGTCACCTTTGCGCTTTATGCCGCCAATATTGTGACTGTGCTGGTAGGCTTGTCTTTTATGTTAGCCCATGAGCTTGCCACCGGGCTATTTTTAGTTATTTTTATTATTGCCCTCTATCTGCTTATCAAGTATGTGATACAAATTGAATTATGGGAGACCAATAAGTTACTCGCCAGATCCAATGGAAAGTCTGCACTGACACGATTTAATTTAATTTTTTATCCTTTGTTTGATTTGTTATGGATGTCCGGTTCCGTTTGGTTGGCGACTATCATTTCTTTATTTGGTTTTTCACCCTTTCGTAGTATGGGGCAATTTTCTTCTCAGTTACCTTTGTGGCTTTTGCCTGTTTTTATTCTACTATTTGCTTCCAAGGTCTATATCAGAAATTGGCGAAATAGTTTTTTTAAAGATTATTTGTTGTTGAGCATGGTTGTTGTGGCGGGTTCCACCGCCAGTTTCGCGCTATTGTATTTACTTGATGGGGATTCTGGTTTTTTGTTGATCAATCAACTGTCATTATTTTGTTTTTTTTCGTCAATAGGGATCGTGGGCATACGCACGCCGCATAGTTTTATTAAAGCATTGTCTATCGACAACCCAAGCCCTGACACTATTAGGATTAATGTTTTGATTTATGGCGCAGGTTGTCATGGTGGTTTATATTTGCAGGAACGTTATTTAAATTACGGTGATGAATTAAAGGCAGCCCGCATTGTTGGTTTTATAGATGACAATCCCCTTTTAAGAAAGCAATATGTTTATGGCAAGGTCGTGTTGGGTGATTTAACTGATTTAAAGGCGTTAATTGCAAAATATCAGATTGACCAAATTATACTGGCTGTAGACATTACTGATAATAACACCGCGCTTTTAAGGCAAATTGCCGGGGAACATGGTGTTAAATTAATGCGCTGGCAAGCCCAGACCATTGCTATTTAGCCAACTTCGTGGGAGCGACGCCTACGTCGCGAGTTGAAACGTTCTTCAGTTTCTATATGGATAACTTGCACCATGTTGTCATATTTGACTACAATAACCGGAACAAGGTGGGCGTATGATAGAAAAGACACGCCCCATTTCATGGATCAAAGCGGCTCGGAAGGATTTTGAAGGTTTTCCCATGCCAGTGCAGACAGAAGCCAACCGCACACTTACTGTCGCGGCGGAAGGTCGCAAGGCCGATAATGTGAAACCGTTAAAGCGCTTCGATAGCGGTATTATGGAAATTGTTCTGCGTCACCGTGGGGATGCTTTCCGAGTCATGAAGGAAGGCATCAAAACGCCAAAATATGAAATAGACCTTGTGCATGAACGCCTAAAACGATTGAAGGAGATACTACGATGAATGACGAACCTTTTGAAATAGTCCGTGGTAGCGGTAACGTCTTTGCTGACTTCGGCCACCCCAATGCAGACGTTGAGCAATTGAAAGCGTTACTGGCTGCCGAGATAATTGGTGTCCTTGATGACCGTGCGCTTACGGTGCGTAAAGCTGAAGACCAAACCGGCATTGCAGCCGCCGACTTTTCGCGCATCCGCAAAGTGAGGCTCGACCGCTTTACTATTGACCGCTTGATGACAATTCTTAAACGTCTCGATCAGGATGTTGACGTTCGGGTTACTGTCCGCCCACATCTTGCAAGTGTGACCAATCCACACCTTATATAATAGTCTTGTGGAAGAAGGGGTTTGAGGTGAACAATGACAACAATCCGTAAAACCCACACAACCGAATTTAAAACCAAAATAACCAAAAAGGTAACAGAGCCTGGTCATACACAGACGTATTTTTCATAAGGCAACGATTGGTGGCCAGTGTTTCAACGGCGTCTTGCTTAATGAAGGGCCTTACTTGTTTTGGGGCAACGGTGCCAACGTACCGATTGGCGTCGCTGGCCTGTGGTATTATGTGAAACCACCGGAGATATGGCGTAAGCACTTATCGCCCGGCTGGTGGATGGTGAAAAACGGTAAGGAATTGCGGATGGACTTGCATTGGCTTACCGACGCCGACGCGGAAAAACTTTCCTCTGAATTCGGTATAATTTATCTGGAAAAGGACTATTCGACCACGGTCAGACAGGAATACTTCTATACTTCGCCAGCCTGGGATGGATTGCGGAAATGGGTCTGTTCCCATCCTCGCATGGCTAACAAAGCAGCCGATGATTACCACATCGGTTGGCGCCACCGCATGGCAATCGAACTGAAAATGGGTTTTGGCGTGGAATGGAACGGGAAACCGAGTTAGCGTACAACCTTGCGCTTTTGGGACAAACTCTTTAGGTGGTGGACACGCTCGCCTTAAGCCTCGTACCGCATTCAGGAATAAGAACGGGAACTAAGGACGCATGAGCCAGACAACGCCAGACCAAATACCCGCAGTTTCTTTTAGTGAGGTCATAAAACTCATTGAAGTTGCGCGGCAAAAATCGTTTCAAGCGGTCAATACCGCTTTGATTGATCTTTATTGGCAAATTGGCGAAACCATAAGCCGCAAGATCGAAACTGCCGAATGGGGTGATGGCGTCGTCAATCAATTAGCGGATTACATCGCACGAACCCAACCAAATCTTAGAGGCTTTACCCGCCGCAATTTATTTCGGATGCGGCAGTTTTACGAGACTTACCGCGATGATGAAAAAATCTCGCCGCTGGTGCGACAACTGCCCTGGACGCACAACCTTATCATTCTCGGTCAAAGCAAACGCCCCGAAGAGCGCGAATTTTATCTGCGGCTGGCGATTCAGGAAAAATGGGGCAAGCGTGAATTGGAACGGCAATTCAAAACCGCCCTATTTGAACGCGCCGTTCTCAATCCGCCAAAAGTGTCACCACTGGTGACACAATTACACCCAGACAGTGCCGGCCTGTTCAAAGATACCTACATGCTGGAGTTTCTGGGTCTACCTGATAGCCATGCCGAAGCTGATCTACACATCGGTCTAGTGACAAGGCTAAAAGACTTCCTGATCGAATTAGGTCGCGATTTTTGCTTTGTCGGCTCGAAATATCCCTTGCAGGTCGGGGGACGGGATTTTGAACTTGATCTGCTGTTTTTCCATCGCGGGCTTAACTGCCTGGTCGCCATTGAACTCAAAGTCGAGCGGTTTGAACCGGAATATCTCGGCAAACTAAATTTTTATCTTGAAGCCTTGGATCGGGATGTCCGTAAACCGCATGAACAACCGGCTATTGGCGTCTTGCTGTGCGCTAGCAAGGATGATGAAGTGGTAGAATACGCACTGAGCCGTTCCCTGTCTCCGGCTCTCATTGCGGAATACCAGACCCAACTGCCGGACAAAAAACTGCTGCGGGAAAAGCTTCATGAGCTTTACCTTCAAAATGCTGCCAGGGAAGAAGGGTAAGCCCTAACCCCTGAAATTTTGGAAGTTATGTTAAATCATAGGCTTAACTTTGCCATACTTTATTAAAAATCCTATGGGCTTTAGTGACGTTTATTTAACTGCACTCACTGATCCGTATTTTGTCTCAAAGATGAGGTGAATTTGAAAAATATAGCCGGGAATGATGTGACTATTTTTTTATTCCGCTTTGAATTACGCGGGAGTAATGGCATCGACTTTGTTTTGAATGAGGCTATTGCCGAAGATATGTACCCAGATATAGATGAGAAAATGAAACCGCTCGTCCACGCCTGTTGCGAAACACTTTTACGGTACATGCACCTCAGTGTGGGTAACACCATTATGGATGGCAATTTTCTTGTTACGGGAGAATTTGAGGTCATGCTGAGTAAGGGGCTGGGACGACACTTTGCGCATGCTGAAAAGGAACGGTTATTCCAGGATGCTAAAAGTATTTCCGATCTTCTAGGAGAGGTTATGGACAGAAGAACTCAAGAAATGAAGAAAGGAAAACAACAAACCCCACACCCAATAGATCACACACCCAATCCCAGGAAGATAAAAAAAGGCCTTGAGCAACTGGGAGAAGCAAAATTCCTACAGGCAGAATTACAATGGATTGCAGAGGGACAGAAAATACGACCAGGATTAAAACAGTTGCATCCTGACGATTTACCCCCTGATGTCACCGCATCAAGGGGATATGACCATAGAGGGCATTGTTATGTTTTCGGGCATAAGAAATATGGGGAGCTGGGGAGGATCGTATTGATCAAGGTTCGTGAACAAGAAACGTTGATACAGGCCGATCTCTACATAGGACAGGAAAAGCCAGCATCCACTATCGCCAAAAAGAAAAAGACAATATTTGAGGAAGTGGTTGCAACTGTCAACGTCTGCCTTGATGGCCTCTAATCTGGGTTTCCGTATGTTTTCTTTACCGGGGGAAAAGATCTTTTGTCATTTTCAGAAGACGACTGCACCATTTCATTGGCGTAGACCGACTATGTGCATAGGACTTCTGACCACACGCTTATCAATAGTCCTATGCACTATTCTTGTTTATGCTTAAAACTCCTCTGCACGAGATTCTTTATCATGCTGCCAAATATTAGATAATTAACAGGCCAAGATCATTATGCGAGCCAAAATGTACAAACTACAATACTGTTGGTATCGTTGGGTTCCATCGGCTGGGTGTCACATTTAATCTAATTGCAACCCTTTGCGTGTCTTACTATAAGTGACGGGTTAAGTGACAATTTTTGACAGCAAATGAATATTGCAGCAGACTGTCACATAATCGAACGTATAAGTGACAGGTGAAACATGCTAATTGGCTACATGCGGGTATCGAAGATAGATGGCTCCCAGGCGACGGACTTACAGCTTGATGCGCTGGTGGCGGCTGGCGTTGACCCGAAGCAGTTATATGAGGATCAGGCTTCAGGAAAACAGGAAGATCGTCCTGGCCTAGTTGCCTGTCTCAAGGCATTACGCGAAGGGGATACGCTCCTCGTGTGGAAGTTGGATCGGTTGGGGCGTGACCTACGCCATCTGATCAACACGGTGCATGACCTGACTGGTCGAGGTGTAGGTCTTAAGGTGTTGACGGGGCACGGCGCAGCCATCGATACTTCGACTTCCGCCGGCAAGCTGGTCTTCGGCATTTTTGCGGCACTGGCCGAGTTTGAACGTGAACTTATTTCAGAACGAACTGTAGCTGGATTGGCTTCGGCCCGTGCTCGCGGCAGAGTAGGTGGGCGACCATTCAAAATGACAGCGGCAAAGCTTCGTCTCGCAATGGCGGCTATGGGGCAGCCGGAGACTACAGTGGGGGATCTCTGTAATGAGCTGGGTGTTACCCGACAGACGTTGTATCGACACGTTTCTCCAAAAGGAGAGTTACGGGCGGACGGTTTGAAACTACTCGGTAAAAACTGAATCTGTGACCCCTGCATGCTCTCTTTGTCGACCTTTCGTCAATAGCGCAGATAAATCCAGTGGAACTTTAGAGCCTTTTGTTTATTAGCACCCTACATCCAAATATAATCATGAAACTTGATAAATTGCAATTACTGCTTCTGAGCTGCATTCACCTGGATTCCCATCGCCTACACCCCACCGCCCTTCATTCCTTGGACACATCAGGCTGGGATGCCTTCGTGGAGCTGTCTCTCGCACACCGTGTCTTTGCACAAGTCCATACCCGACTGAGTCAACCAGATACCTCTCCTTTCGTTCCGATAGCGACGCTCGACAGGCTGAAGCATGCCAAGCTGAGCAACGCTGTACGCAACATCAGGATCAGCCAGCAACTGGAAGAGTTGCTGGTCGCCTTCGAAAAAGCGGAGGTACCTGTCATGGTGCTCAAGGGCGCTTATCTGGCTGAACACATCTACGCATATCCCGAACAGCGTTCCATGTCGGACATCGATCTACTCATACCTCCTGGTGTATTCCCGGAGGTTCGGGCGCTACTGCAAGAATTGGGATATAAGTCGCCAGATATGACTGGGCTTCGGCGTGGCAACGAGCTTACCTTTTACCGATCAAATGTCCCTGTCGATCTACACTGGAATCTCACCAATTGTATTACAGACCCCCCTATCGACGATGCCCCACTCTGGGAAAGGGCCGAAACAGTCCTGTTCAACGGCTTATCGGTGAAGGTTTTGTCAAAAGAAGATCTGCTGCTGCACCTTTGTATGCATACATCCTACCATCATGGATTCACAGGTGGGCTCTACAATTTGCTCGACTTGGCTGTTCTCTGCGCACGGGTGGGCCAAACATTCGATTGGATAGCTGCGGTGCGCCGGGCACAATTGTGGAACTGGGACCGAGGGACATATATTTGCCTCCTGCTCGCCAAGGATATGTTGGGTGCCCCCATTCCAGAAGCCGTATTGGATGGCCTTGTTTCCCAAAGCGTCCCGTCTGTCCCCACCGGCTTTGCTATGGAGTTTATCTTGAATACCGGGAATAATAATCTATCAGTGATACAGGCGTCGCGCTTCGATTACGGTCTGATGTCTGTACTTCGTGCTCTGTTTGCGCGTCTAAGGATTACCCGCCAAGAGCTAACCAACCGTTACGACATTACTGAAACGACGCAGTGGCTTATACCAGCCTATTATCTTCGTTGCCTCTGGGGCATCGCCCATAGGAACTACAAAAGCCAGTGGCGAATCGCGTTCCATGACGCTCAGATTAGGGACCAAATGGATAAGGCGACTGCTTTGATGCGTTTTCTGGAAGGCAAGTCAAGTTCCGCTGACGATTTGTAAAATCGTGTAGTGCGAGAACCAGCAAAAAGAGGGCTCCAAATTATTTAAAACTATTATCAGTTAAGGTAACTCCCAATAAATACCCTCCTACCTAGCCTGCATAGTTCTTGCGCTGGAGCGTGGGAACGATAGGGTGGGGGTTATTTTTGCGAGTTACCTAATGTGGTCCCGAAAAACGGATGTAATAGGTTCCTGTGATTTATGTTACTATTAAAGTTTATAGTTTGTACAAGATTCACCATCCATTTATGAATAACATTGAAAATTTTGATGCCGTAATTGAACTAATTCTTGCCGATCTTCACAAAAGCTTCCCTGTACCGATGGATGTTTGTGCAATTGAATACGCGAAAAAGGCGGGGGTGATTCCACCAGAGCAAGATGGTATTGAGTATAATGAACTTACATATCATGACGTTGCACAAGATGCTATTAAGTGGTTGATTAGTGAAAACTTTATTAGTACAGAGACTCTAAGCACAAATCCATGCAGTGCCAATTCATGTGTATTAACGAATAAAGGATTTCAGTATTTGCATAGTCAATAACCGCCAGCAAACATCTAATCTTATCCTCTACACCTTATATATAATGAATGAATAGTTGCTCAACTATCTGCGCTATATTGGGAGCAGGGAATGACGAGGATGGCAATATAGACAGTGATTCAGTCCAACGATGTGACTTGGCGCTTGAAATGCTTGCCAGCAATAAACAGACTCAATTGATTCTATGTGGTGGGTTTGGTGATCATTTTAATACTACAGACAAGCAACATTACAAATATCTCAAAAAGTATATTGAAAGCAAACTGAACAATATAGAAGCCCCTATTTTAGGCTATGTGGATAGCTATAATACGATTGATGATATACAAGGCATTAACGCGCTTCTTAAGCCATTAATATCGAATAATCATATCAAGCTTGTGATTATTACTAATGACTACCATGTGCCTAGAGCTTCTATATTGGCAAAGAAAATCATTACTTCAGAAAATGTAACCGTACAATTTTTATCAGTCAGCTCTTTAAAAGACAGTGCAATGCTTAACAGTAGATTGGAACATGAATTTGGTCGTATTAAACAACATTCAAATGATTGGTAAGTAAATATTTACAACAATAACCTACGCCTAATCCAATAATTCAGCGTACTGCGCAACTATCCCTTGCCATTGATAACGTCTAGCCGCAATCTCTGACATTTTTAAGCCATTGGCTAATAATGACTCTTTACTACAACTGACTATCAACTGCTTAAGCTCGTCAGCATCAGAAAAATACTCTGCGGCATTTTCGGTAGTTTCTTTATTGTAATCGGCGGCAAACGCAAAAATAGGCAAGCCTAAATACATCGCCTCCACTAATGACGGATTGGTTCCACCGGCACTATGACCATGCACATAAACCAGGCAATTAGAGCGCAACTGGTTCAATAGTGCCTGATCATAAATAGGATCAAGCAAATGAATATGCCCAATACCTGAATATTTGGCATAGACATCCAAACCATATCGGCTGGCTTGCCAATTGCCAACCAGAATTAAAGGCAGTTTATTTTGCCGGGCTACAGCCTCTAAAATAACATGAATATTATTTTCCGGCTCAATCCGGCAAACCGTAAAGGCATAATTGGCATCCAGGAATGGATACTGCGACAAAACCTCTTTAGATAAATGTGCGCCAACCGCATGATCGCCCCCATAAGCAATCAACGTGCTTGTAACGCCATATTCTGATAAAACATAATTCTGGATCACTTTATTGTCCGTTATTACAATATCGGCATACTTAACGGCCAACTTTTCAGAAAACCTTAAAAACCACTTGGCAAACTTACTCCATTTGTCTCGTTTCCATTCCATGCCATCGATATTAACAACGATTTTTTTTCGGCTAAGCAACTTTACAAACGGCAAAATAATACACCCGGACACGCCCAATATTAACAACGTATCCGCATAACGCATGGCTTTTAAAATGGCTAACATATCATAAGGGATACTCTGCACGCCATTGGCATTTAAAGGCAGATAAACCAGCTTGACATCATTGTACTCAGCCATTTTATGGCTATAACTCTTACTGCTGCAATACACAGTAAGCGCATATTTTTTACCTAAATAGTGTGTCAGGTATTCGGCAAGCGTCTCGAAACCGCCATAGATTGCAGGCACGCCGACGGTGCCGATGATGGCTATTTTTTTGTTTTTCATGTGGTTACCATAACCGTAATATATGGAGTCTGGGGAGTAATGGAACTAAGCGCTGGTTGACTACCTTCAACTGCTGACCCACGTAATGTTTTGCCGTTGCATTGGCATCACCATCTTGTCCAGAGGACGGATGCAATTGGCTCTGCAGACCACAGCCATTAATAGCAGCTTGGAACTTTTAGGGGATATTATTTTGACTATTTTCATAACTTTTTGTAGACAAAGAGACTTATACCTGCATATTTTTGATATCTGCGCTCCCGTAATGAGAGCCATAAATTTGGTAAGAAAAAATACATTGGCAGACCAAAAAGCATTTCGATAAAGCCAATACTCGACCGAGCTATTAACCTTAGCATATTGAGCTCTATTCGCGATAATATAACTGACTTGCAATTGTACTTTTCGAATAATTTCGACATCGCCTTCGGTGATATTAAAAAGAGATGCTCTGGTGGATAAAACCATTTGCTTTTGCCAATAGAATAATTTGTAAATTGCGTTCCAATTTCTGGCGTGGTTAAGATAATATACCCCCCCCCTTTAACCAAGTTGACCATACTTTCTATTGCGAATACTGGATCAGAGCAATGTTCAATAACTGCCCAAGCACATACGACATCGAATTTATTGCTACCAAGCTTTTCCGCCAAGTTCTCGCCAAGGTTTCCTTGGACAAATTTTACGGCTTTCGAAAGATCGTCGGGTAATGAATAATCAATGGCGGTGACTTGGTACCCAGACAAAGTTGCATAATTTGCGAAGGGGGAATTGGATGGTCCAATATCGAGAATAAGTCCAGTTGATTGTAATTTTCTAACAATTGATAGATATACCTTTGCGTAACGGTCTAAATTGTTGCCACCGCCTTTGTAAGTAGTGTTAAAGGAAGAATAAAATTCTTCCAGTTCTTTTTTGTTTGGCACTTCATCAACTAAAACGGATTGGCACTCCGGACATTCAGCACCTTTTCCCGCCCACATATTTGTGGTCGTTATTTCACTGCCGCAAAATATGCATTTTTTCATACTTTTCACACTGTTTTCGTTTGCCAAAGAGTCATGACCTCATTAAGTTTTTCCGAAGCGCGGCAGCAAAAACCTGGAAGGAAAAATCCTGGGCACGATGGCGGGCAGCATGGGACATGGAATTACACAAGTCTGAATTATCAGCAAGCGCCAAGACTCTTTCACATAATAAAGCAGTATCCCTTGAGTCCGCCACAAACCCTTGCACAGCATCGGAAACCAGTTCTGCTGGGCCGCCCACGGGCGGCACTATCACTGGTACACCAAACGCCATGGCCTCCAGAATTGTCAGCCCAAATGTCTCGATGCATAGGTCAACGCGTGAAAGATTGAGCATCAGACTGGCTCTCTTGTAAAAAACCGCAGGATTATCAATTCTGGGATGCACAGTCAGACTTAAAGGCTGAACCTTCCCAGAAAAATAATGATCAATTGCATCCTGTTCGTCATTGACCACCAGGTCAAAATGAATATCCTTTCGATGTTCCAGTATCGAGACAAGGGACAACAATTCAAGTATACCTTTATAATCACGTAAGTATGCAATCATCAGAATATTAAAAACGTTAGCCCGGCGATATTGATATACTGAATGAGCAGCTATTGCGGCAAACTCCTCATCCAATGCATTATAAATCTGTATGGCAGGGACATTTGCAATCGGCAATGCCACGGCATGTGCTTTTGAAACATAAATGTTTTTCGATGAAGTCAGTCTTGCGATCCAGCACAGAAATAATCTTAATGGCTTTGGCTTGATGGATATTTCATGCACATGGTAAACAACTTTTCTACCAGTCAACTTGCCAAAAAGTGCCGCACCAAATGGCAACAATGTATTGACATAAATGACAGCATTACTCTCAATCGATCGATCCATAAAAAGGGCAAGGAACAAGAAAAACTGGCTCAACAAGAATGTAAACAGGGTAATAATCTTGTGGCGTGAACGTAAATACCAATAGCGAGTAATCGGAATGCCGCATCCCTCAAGTATGCCGTGCCCAGATGAGCCGATAAACAGCTTTGTGCGCCTGTTATCACTACCAAGCGCCTTGATCACACCCCTTAAAACTCGCGGACTGCCGGAAGCATCATTAAGTAAATGGCAAAAGACCATCTCTGTCTTTGCCGCTCGCCCAAAAGTAACCGTCTTGGAATTATTCATTACGTCAGTGATTTTATTTTACGTGCCGGCACACCACCATATACCGTGTACCCATCATATATTCCTTCTTTTACCACAGCGCCGGCAGCAATAATGGAGTTATCGCCAATATGCACGCCATCCAGAATAGTTACTTTTGCACCAATCCAACAGTTTTTGCCGATATGAATTCCCTTGTGACTGACACCTTGTAGGCGAATCGGCAAATCCAGTCGATCAAAATTATGATTTTCAGAATGCATGCTGACATAGTTACCTGTAATCGTGTCATCCCCAATGGAAATACCGCCAGCACATCCCAGAAAACTGAAAGACCCTATACCCACATTATTGCCGGCAACCAATCCGCGCCCCAACGTTGCAAGTGAACCCGTACACTCAATTGAGGCACCGCGCCCCAATGAAAAATTATTGCCCAGAATAATGCCATCACGAGAGAGGGCATCCACATAGGTATCAGACGAAAACTTGGCAAAATGGCCGCATGTTATTTTTCCTGCGCTCTTCACCTTCGCATTCCGCCCCAGAAAAATACGTGCCGCAGGCCGTCTAAACACAAGCAAACCGCGTAAATAGTCAATACTTTTTTCGGCAAAGAACAGAATCAAATAGGACGACGGAACTGCAGGATCAATCGCAAAGCCTTCCTTCCTGACAATTGTGGCAATCCTTGAAAAAAACCTATTCATTGGCCAGCACCCTTTCATATATTTCCCGAGTCTTTTGAATGGTGGCATCCCAATGAAATTCGCCCTGCCTTTCCAAAATACGAGATTTCATGCCATCCAACACGTCAGGGTTATCAAGGCAATAATCAAGGCATTCCCTTAGCTTGTGGACAATCTCATCCAACGTAGATATTTCAATTTTGAAACCAACGTCTGCATCAATTAAATCGCCCATGCCAAAATGATCAAGCGCTATTGTCGGAATACACATTTCAAATGCCTCGAGTAAAACAGTAGGGTTGCTGTCCATCAATGAGGTGGTTATATGAACATCCGCTTCGCGCATGATCTCAAGTACCTGCTCTCGCATGACACAACCATGCCAAACGATCTGCTCTGCAACCCCCAATGCCTGGCTCATTGCCCTGCATTTTTCCTTGGTTGGGCCGTCACCGGCCACATGCAAGGTCCAGGCTTCACGGCGACCCAATCTTGCGACCGACTCTATCACCAGATTCAGTGCCTTCAATTCATCAACGCGCCCAACCCAGACAAAATTCAAATGGCTACCAGTCTTCTTAATGGATGACGCACGATTGATAATCGAGTTTTCCCTGATCACAGGACATTCAACATTCAGAAATTTCCTGAAGTTATTGCGATCCGCCTGTGTTGCACAGAATATCGCTGCGGCTGCCTGTGATGATTTTTTTATCTTGGATGAAAAACGCAGGAAATATAAGTTCGATAAATTTCTGGTCACATGGCGAAAATAACTCCCTCTGCCCAACAGGGGGAAGAAAATTTTGTTTAAGTCAGAAGTACCACCAACCGGTCCCCACACAAAGGGTATTTTGAGGTTCCACAACAAGCCCGGCTGCCTAAATCCTATAGGATTCAACTGATGAACAAGATCATATCTGCCATTTTTGGCCAACTTTCTTGCGGTCACCAAAACCTGACGTTGCCAAAAAGAAAAAGAAAATGCAAAAAATATCGGATTAACTTTTCTATTGAGCCAGTCAAAAAATAAAACCATCAGATTAGGTCTGACATAAACATAATGTACACCGGCTGAACCATTCGTTTCGATGAATTCCACCATTTCTGCATTGTTGCCCATTCTGTTACCTGACGTCCCATAGAGAACAGTGACATCGTAAAAAGCGCTTAACCGGGTTACAAAGTTCCATCCGACGCCATATTCCGAACCCAAGTAGGGTGAAATCGCGTAGGCTGAAATAAGTATTTTTTTTCGAAGAGGCATGGGCCGTAATATTTGTTCCAGATTAATTTTAATCTTGTGCGCCCATATGTAGAATATTCAACTACCCAGAGGGCACCCAAAACAGTTTACAATAATTATTTAGATAGTGATTTTTTAAACAATGGATGAATGGCATCTTGTATTTTTTTAAAAACTACCACCGGTTCCATGATATTTTTTATAAAGCGAAAATAAATAAATATAAACTTATCTGTCCATCCGGGATCGCGGCCTAAAACGCGCTGCCTAATCCTTGCTAAATCCTTGAATATTGCCTGCTGAAAACGACCGCTTCCGGTGATAGATTCATCATAAATTCTAATGGCACCAAAAAATTCAGGCACCTGTTTTATTGAGCAATCACTAACAGCCAAATCTGCCAACAACTCGTAATCCCAGCACGTTCGGTTGTTAGTATTGAAGCCACCGGCCTTTTTGTATGCCGCACTCCTGAAGAAGGTTGCTTGTTGGACTACTGATACCGTGCCAAACATATAAGAACGAAGATTCCATTTGCTACAAAATATTTGTTTTACGACTTGCCCCTGCCTATCAAGCACTAATCCATTCCCGTATATCACATCTAAATGTGGCAAATTGGCAAAACGGTTTGCTACAATCTGAAGTGCCCCGGGCAACAGTAAGTCATCCGCATTCAAATAGTAAAAGATATCTCCCGTGGCTTTTAAAAAGCCCTTGTTTAGTCCGTCAGCAGGGCCGTCATCCGGCTCGAATATTATAGTTGCCAGCCTATCCCGGTATTTCTGAATAATATCTCTACTGCCGTCAGTCGAACCCGCATCTACGATAATGTATTCAACGTCTGGATAATCCTGGGAAAGAACCGAACGAATAGCCTGCTCTATAAATTGGGCTTGATTAAAACTAATTGTGACAACAGAAATCTTCATCCTAAGCCCGACGCACCTGTACCCAAAAGATGGTTTTGCATTCTGCATTTACCATTGTCTTGCTCCGTTTATTATTGGAAAAATACCGCCGCTATTAAAATGCATACAATTCGCTCCAGAACAACAGGGTAGGGTGACAATCTATGGACACGATGTGCTACTTGCAGTCTCACTTCGTGTGATTTAGGTTTACGATCTTGTCCAACTAATTTTTTCCTTTCGTTTGCTTGGCGGTACACGAATGGAAGTTTCTCCGATGGAAACTCATACCTTCACAAACGAAAAACTCCCATCGACTCAACAAATCAGGGGAATTATCAATTGTATTTACATAACAATAATTCTCTCAGTCAATAATCGTCGCGTTAAATAACCAATGAGTAAAAGAAACTCAGCACCGTGTAGTTCTGCTGGTCCACCAACAACATACATTGTCAAAATCAAACTCAAAACGATCCCGAGTAGCAGAAGCGCGAGATTTTTTTTGATGGTGTTATTGGTGTTACTGTTGCGAACTGCAATATGGATTATTTTTAAATAAAATGTCAAATATAATAGAACACCGATCAAGCCTGTTTTAATTAGTATATATGCATAGCCATTGTGAACAGCCGGTATGTATTCATAATCAGAACCCGCCAAATTCATGGTCATATTCAAAAACACCAACGACCCAAATCCTTGACCGAATATCTTCTGTAGATCACTCCCAGACTTATATGTTTCTATAGTCCTGTATGTCTCAAAACCACGCCAATTGTTAGCAATGTCCTCATAGTATTCATAATCAGAAATTGTCACTTCTGTCAGGCTTCTGAGTATTTTACCAAAGAAATTTATATCATCGTCGTCGTCTACACCTATATTGGTAATAATGAACAATATCGTGGTCAATAAAGCGACGACCATGATAAAGCGTGTATTAACGCGGTGCAGGTATCCCAAGAGAGCCAAAGAAAGCATAAAAAGAATAACAAACTCAGTACGCGAATAAGATAATACGAATGACAAAAATAAAAACACTAGCGACAAATAGCGGGGCAAAAGACGGGGAAACAAATTACCAAGACCAAGCCTATTTTGAAATAACCCTAGAACCAGCGCTAAAACAACCAAATCGCCTGATACATAAGACTCAATGTATAGCGTAGTTAAATCCGCGTCAATTAATTCTGGATTTAATACGAATTTAGAAAGATGAATTAATGCCAATAAAATGCCAAAAAATATCATTGACTTCATTAGCGCTTTCAAGTCTATATGTCCCCATGCCAACCAATTCCCAAGATAAATAAGTGCTATTGGATAGAGCGTATACGCTATATCTCTTTCGATATGACGTTCTTCATGTCCATAAAACCCAGCCATGCCGATGACGAATATACAAATTAGAGGCCATGTAATTTTAATGTAGCTTTTTAATCCGCTCTTATTGCCAAATATCAGAAATATCAAAGCCAAGCAGACAATAAAACCGGGATATATTTGGGTCGGCAGTAAATGAATTGAGAGCAATACGGCATACAGCAATAATAATGGCTCTAACCTCATGTGGTTTTTTTGACCGCGATTATTGTGGACTAAAGACATAATTAGAATTTATAAATTTTAACAGGTAAGATTTGTATGAAAGTAAGGTTGGTAAAAAGCTGACGCTATCTGAGAGGTTAATGTTTCATCCAGCCGATAGGCAATTCTCTATCCAGAAGCAATGCCAGTTTCCGATTTGGCTCTGAAAAATACTCATACATCTCATTTATTAGTGCCCCATCATTTTCCGGTTTTCTGACTCCAGATGTGACATTAATTGCACGATAGCAAACATTAAAAATGCTTGATCGCATAAGTGTCGGCATAGTTTTATTAAGGAAATTCTTTATCTTGAGTAACGTGCCAATTCGAATCTGGTGACTCTTATTCTCAGGTTTAAATTCAAAATTCTTATAAAATCCGCTATCGATCCCCATCTGATTGCAAATTTTACTCATCAAACTATGAGGGTCATTAACCATTTCATCAAAAAAAATAATCTTAATCTTTGATTCTTCAAAGGCCTGAATCCACCTTTCAATCCAAATATGATATTCACTATGTGTAAGCGCATTGTTCAGAATTTCATCTTCCATAAATTGATTTAATTTTGCACGCTCAAAAAATTCACGAGCGGAAATATTTATGTTAAGTGAACCGACATTGTTTTTAGCAAATTCTAGTAGTGACAGTACTCTATCTACTGGGTTACGTAAAATAAAGACTATTGTAGGTTTTTTAGGTAGCTCACTTAAAACCTTTAATGCCGTTTGTTGGAACATATAATCAGGCGTTGCCTCTATACAAAGCTGCCCGGGTTGAAATTCTGGGAATAATTTTGAGTACCCCTCTAATCCTCCGGTTAGATAATTAGAGTCCATGTTAAAAAAAGGATATTCTGAATCCATCAAGTAATACGTTTCCTTAACCTGCGAAGTGGCGACGGACGGATGCGCCTGAAGCCATTTAAACAAAGAAGTCGTACCAGATTTCGGTGCCCCTGCGATTATAAGATTTGGTAATGACATTTTTTACTATTTCCTAAAGAAAAGCCCATCGATCATACCGCGTAGAATCGTAACACAGCCCATAAACACCGGTGCGTGTCTATTTTCAAAATTATTGTTCATTAAAAAATTCGATATTTTTGGTTAAATCTATACAGTAAATTTCCAATCACACGCTTCAGTCGCTTTTTTAATGTTATGCTAAACGTCCCCCGAGTTGATCCGGAAATTCCTGTAATTAAGGGCATTTCACGGAAAAGTCTATATTCATCGGGGTTCCGAAGTCTTTCTCGAATGACGTGTTCAATATATACATTAATGACGTCATCAGAATCTTTATAAGCACCAAGAAAGCGGCTTCTATAAAACTCGGATGTTATGTAAAAAATGTCAGTATACGCTATTCTACTTGGCGGCTTTTTTTGTTCAATAATAAGGCTATAGTTATTTTCATTAAGGCATTCTGCGAAAATTTTATCAAAATCACTTACTAAATAACGACCTGAAATCTTAATCCAGCGTGATGGAGCTGGGATTTCTCTAGTAAGCCAGCTATCTAGCATTTCGAATTCTTGATACCCCTTGCCTTTGATGTAGTATTTTGAAGGAGGAAATTTTCTAATGTGAACATTCTCGTATTTGAAAAAATCTTTATCGGACATCAAATCGTATGTAGAGTTTTCCAAAAAATATATACGACCATATTTTTTATAAAACTCAATAGCCTTAAGATACTCGGCTCTTCTACTGCTTGTATCTGTGTACTCAGTCCGTATGGCGTTTGGAATGATCGTTGCGGTTAAGACGATAGATGGATATTTATCAATGTGTTTTATTAATTCAGTCAATTTTTCTCCAATCTCTTTACTGCTACAACCACAATTTCTTCTCCACGATCACGGAAAGCAACTTGAATAACCCTTCCAACCAATTGTCGTATAAGGCCGCTTAGGCTTAGTAGGCGAACACCTGATTCAAGTGATTGACCACAAAGGCTTGCTTTACGTATAGCTGCACTCATACCGAATATATACCATGCGCCTCTATTGGTGGTTCGACTTAATTCCAATTCAAACCCGTTGTCTTTAAGTAATCTTGTAAGGTTCTTTAGATTAAATAAGGCAAGATGCCTAGGCGGTTCTAATCCTCGCCAATTGTGTTTAAAGTAGGCATGCCCAAAACTTGTAGAATTTGGAGTTAAACAGACAAATCTACCACCAGACTTAAGGATGCGAGCGCATTCAGTAACAAAGCTATGTGGATCAATTAAATGCTCTATAACGTTACCCGTATAAATAGCGTCGAATGTATCAGTTGGGTAATGTAGCTCACGTATGTCGCCAAGATGGCAAGGTATTCCTTGCATCTCTACCAAATTTTTACATTTCGGATCGAATTCGACGCCACTAACTTCCCATCCTAAATCTCGCATCAAGGCAAGCATGTCCCCGTTACCGCACCCCACTTCAATCAATCGCTGGGGTCTAGTAGAAGCAGGCAAGAACATTCCATTAATTGCGCAAGCATCTGCCCCAGATGGTAGGAGGTGAGCGGCCGACGCCAATATAAACTTTCGAATCGTCGATGCATGATTATAGCCAAAACGACATTCAACGTAGGACTTAATAAAATTACGGCGGATTTGGTGGAGTAATGAACGTAACCAGCTTACATTTTGAATGGAAGCAGTGTGAGTGTAGTAGGACTTATAAGCTATTGGCAAGTCTTGAATAGTAGGACGCGGTGATAGCCAAATGAGTTGGCATTGGTTTTCAGAGCATTGCATCATTGACCATTGTCCTGGCGAACCAAATACCAAGTCGATTATAGAAGCATAAAGGGGATGGCCAACATATCCGCACAATGGGCAGTTTCTGACAATTTCTGTATTAATACTGTCAGATGCTTCTGTGCTCATTAAAGCGACTCCAATTCGTGATCAAGGAATGCGTAGAGGTTTTCTTTCTCCAGTAGCAGATGTCTTGCCGCTATAACAGCCGGTAATCGATCTTCGTAGGGAGCTGATTTCAAGATTTCCCGAATACCCTCTACACAATCTGATTTATTTATATCTATTGGTATAAAGCTATTTGAGGGCAGGAACTTTGCGAGCTCTTGGCATCCATGGTAAAACGGCAAGGAGTAGCCAAGTAGGGCGTCGGCAACTTTCTCGCTCCAATACCAAGGCGATACGCTATTTTCAATGACTATTGAATAGCGGCAGTTGGCATGTACATCCCATTTATTTAATGCAAAGCCCTGGTACTTTCGAAACTGCTTCAGTTTTACGCCACGCCCCCAAATAACACAATCTATATCTGAGGCATCAATCTCTTTCAAAAATCCCATCCGGGTTTTATGGCCTTCAAGCGTATCGAGATCTGAAGCGATGATTCCAAGCGTGATTTTTTTATCTGGTAGAGACGCAGCGTTTAGGAAATCCCAAGTTTTACCTGTAAGGAAATGTACGTATGGTGGACTAGGTCGATAAATCCCCCCCCGCAAAAGTAATGATTCGCTGTTAGTGTAAAAACGGGATACTAATGAATGTTCTTCAGGTGTGTCATAGCCTAGAAGGTGTATATAAGCCTCTGGCTCCATATGAAGACCCCAAACCCTGTCGGGCTCAGGCAGATCAACCTTTGGCAATAAGCGTGAGCCGACTGGTTGATGGATTGAATTAAGTATCACGTAATGATCAGCATCGCCATCGGCTAAAAAGAGAGTGCTTCCCCACTGGCAAGAACCCTTTGGGGTCTGTTCGATGGTACGCTGCCATAAGCCAGGGAAATTCGAAAGCAGGCGAACGGTACGTTTGATTCCACGCAATGATTTTTCTTGAGGTGTAAGCGACTGGACTCTTTGAATTTTTGATTTGTACCAAATATCGGAGTATTTTGAACCCCAAATTTTTTGCAACAAGCGATTACGTAGATTGAGCAGCACGCCTTTCATTTCCAGGCGCAGATAAATATAGACGAGGATAGACAAGTAATATTTTCTCGTGTAGCGGCCCTAATCAGTGAGCGGTAAATCTGCTGTCCTATCCAGGCTAGAGGCACTCTCAACCAGCGTTGTTTTTGAATTCCAGCCAGAGTATCATCCTTAAATTCAGTGCGGACGAATCCTGACATCATCAGCACTGCGTTAAAGGCGGTGGTCGTGAGCGCCCAATAGTGTGTGATATCATTGTAAAGAGCCCTTCCGAGTACTGGGCTATCACCATTAGGTCCCCGTAAAATCAGTCTCCCGCCAGGGCGTAATACGCGTTCGCTTTCATGTAGGAAATCGAGCAAGATTTCTTTTGGCAGATGCTCATAGAAATCAAGGCCGACCAAGCAGTCAAATGAATTCTCTGGACAACTTCGCAAATCTTCTAATGCGTCCACCAACTTCACTCTTAATCCTCCTGCCGTGGCTAACGATATCTGCACATCCGATGAGTCACTACCCGTAGCATTTGTATAGCCATGCTCACCAAGCCAATGCAAAAAGATGCCAGGGCCGCAAGCCACTTCGTAAATAGCCGCATTGCGCTCTTTCGGTAGCCAAGGAAGCAAAATTTTATCATACATCAAAGAGTTTTGCGCCACCACCTTCATCACATCTTCAGGTGAATTTAAACCTCGGGCTTTGGCTTGGTATGAGTAGTATGCTGAAATATTCATAAGGTTTTATTGTAACTATATAGTTAAAAAGAACACAAATGCGTCCGCTTTGGGACAGTCAGGGACAGTTCAACATCCTTATCCCCAACGGTACTTGCGGTACAAATGGTCTTTCCTACGCATGGGTTATTTAGCTTAAAGGGTTTTATCAGCAAAAACAATTTGTTGTAAAATATAGCCTGAACATCAGCAATAAAAGCTGCATAAAATCAGCCTGTTATGCGAATCACCGCATTCACATTAATCTAAGATCAATGCGTTATATAACGAAATAAATTTACCGTACATTCATCTGATTGAAGTTAGTCTAATTAGCTTTTCTGAAAGTATATATGCCACAACCAAACGTAACATCTAAATTTGTCGATTTTAAGTTCACATCCTGATGCACGTTTCCTTCATCGTCAACATAATCAAATCGTATCAAGTCGGAATTATTATCAGGATCTGACCAAGTAAAAATATCTTTTGGATGGAAAACTCTGTGTGCATTAAAGTGAACAGCATTCTCTCTTCCTATTGGAAAACTAATGTAGAGTATCCCATTAGACTTTAGCATTCTCAGCATATTGTTATAACCCTTTTTATGTCCATTAGGATCAACTTGGTCGCCATATCTACCAAGTCCGAAGTGCTCAATAGCGTTCAGACATGATATTGAGTCAGAGATGTTCGGGCAGATACTGTTTTTATCCATTAAATCAGCTTGAAGATAATTAATATTTTCGTGGCCTGTGTTTTTAAGCTGACGCACGTCCATAATTTCTATTTTGCGAAAAGAAGCTACATGAGCAACAAATCCATCAATACGTGAGCCAATATCAATATGACGAGTGGGATTTGATTTATGAACAAATGTTGCAACAAGTAGGTCTTGATGAAAGTAATGGCCACTTGCTGATCCCGCCTGAGCATCATAATCCTGTAAGATTGGATAATTATGAGTTATTGTTCCGCCAAGTTTTTGAAAGAGGCGATATTGAGAAAGATATTTTGGGACGTATCTAATAAAACGTAGTTGTCGATGGG
>SESG01012598.1_pt1 | contig 21406 bp, 17 predicted proteins | sample 3171421 | NCBI WGS metagenome assembly SESG01 (sample SAMN10866946, study PRJNA518727) | freshwater metagenome | biome: subpolar coniferous forest; feature: holomictic lake; material: water; isolation source: holomictic Lake 227, 6 m and 8 m depth | place: Canada: near Kenora, Ontario | collected... | reverse complement strand
CAAGGGCTGGCCGAATCCCTTTGCACCCGTAGTTGAAGAATCATAAATTGCCCCTTTTCACCCATACCCACCTTTTTACCTTACCACTGATTTATGGAACAAGTCGTCATTGTCGGCACCGGATGTGCCGGTCTCACCGCAGCCATCTACACCAGTCGCGCCAATCTCTCTCCTCTCGTGCTGGAGGGGCGGCAGCCGGGCGGCCAGCTCACCACAACCACGGAGGTTGAGAATTTTCCTGGCTTTCCCGAGGGGATTGACGGCTCGGAACTGATCATGAAAATGCATGCCCAGGCCGAACGCTTCGGAGCCCGCTTCCAATACGGCTCCGTAGAAGAATACGAGCATCTCGGCGGCATCAACCGTATCAAGGTGGATGGGATTTGGATTGAGACCAAGGCGCTCATCGTCGCCAGCGGTGCTTCGGCTCGCTGGCTCGGAATCGACAGGGAAAAGGAGCTTGTAGGTCACGGCCTCACCTCCTGCGCCACTTGCGACGGTGCCTTCTACCGCAGTGTGCCGGTCTGCGTGGTCGGCGGCGGCGACTCAGCTTGCGAGGAGGCAGGTTTTCTGACGCGCTTCGCCTCCAAGGTCTATCTCATCCATCGCCGCGACTCCCTGCGCGCTTCCAAGATCATGGCTGACCGTGCGCTGGCCAATCCGAAGATCGAACCTATTTGGAATAGTGCCGTGGCTGAATACCTCACCGACGAAAGTGGTGAGATGTGCGGAGTAAAACTAAAGAATCTGGAGACGGGAGCGCCAAGCGAACTGGAAGTGAAGTGTGTATTTGTCGCCATTGGCCATACGCCCAACACGAATCCTTTTGTCGGCAAGCTTGCCATGGACGGGGAGGGCTATCTCACGCCGAAGCATGGCACGGAAATGAATCTCCCTGGGGTCTTTGCAGCTGGCGATGTCTCTGATCGCGAATATCGTCAGGCTATCACGGCAGCGGGGATGGGCTGTGCGGCGGCCATTTCCGCAGAACGCTGGCTCGCAGGGCTGGAGTAAGGGACGAAGCCACAATCGAAAACTGAGACTTCGCACCTGAACGCTGAATTTACAGAAAATTTAGGTGATCAAGGAAAGCTCCCGGCGTTCTCCTTTCAGCTTTTTTTCTGTTCATGACCATCTGTGATTTAACGCAGTTTTATTCACCCTTTAGCGGTGGAGTGCGTCGTTATGTTGCTGAAAAGGCGGCGCATCTGGAAGCTGCGGGAGATCGTCATGTCCTCATCGTTCCGGGGGCAAAAACAGCCCGTCTGGTGGAGGGGCTCCGCACGATCTATACTATCGAATCACCCTTGGTCTCGCGCACGGCCCGCTACCGCGCCCTGCTCAATCTCAATCTTGTGGAGGAGGCACTGGAGAGGGAAAAACCGGATCTCATCGAGTCCGGCGATCCGTATCAGGTGGCATGGAAGGCTATTGCTTCGGGACGCGCATTGGGCATTCCAACGGTGGGGTTTTACCATTCTCATTTCCCAGATGCCGTTCTGCGTTCGGTCGCTAAATATTTTGGCTCCATCTCGGTCATGATCGCGGAAGAAGCGGGCAGGCGCTATGTCACCGCCCTCTACAATCGCTTTGAACGGACGCTGGTTCCGAGCGCAGGTCTTTCCGATCTACTCCGCACATGGGGTCTGGACAATGTCGAGACCCTCGAATTGGGTGTCGATACCGGCGTTTTTCATCCCGATGCACTTCGCGGAGCTGCCGCCCGCGATCGCCTCGGCTGGCCTGCAAATCGCCAAATTCTGCTCTATGTGGGCCGCCTGAATCCCGACAAGAATGTCCGTCGCCTTTTTGAGGCATTCACCAAGCTCCACGAGGATGAACCGAGCCGCTTTCACCTGGCCGTGGTAGGGGACGGCATGTTGCGCAATTCACTCCTCCGGCTTCAGGAAGAGACCGGTGCGGTGAGCTGGATCCAGTATTGCGGCAGCGCGACGGAGCTTGCGGACATCTATCGCGCAGCGGATCTCTTTGTCCATCCGGGGGTTAAGGAAACCTTTGGCCTCGTCACGCTGGAGAGCCAGGCATGCGGCACTCCGGTCGTCGGCATTCGTGGCAGCTACATGGACAAGATTATTTTTAGCGGGCTGCATAACTGGTCGGTCGAGAATGATGGAGAGGCTCTGGCCTCCGCCATCAGAAGGGTGGCGACGGAGGATCTCAGCGCATCGGGACTGATGGCCGCCTCTTCGGTCGGGAGTCGCTACGATTGGAAAGCTGTGTTCGGCCGACTCTTTACGATTTACCGCGAGGTCATCGCCTCGTACAACCCATAGGGTGTCGTTTATTATGTCGTCCAGTTCACAAGCCTCATCCCTAACAGGGTATGACGCTGAACAATCTGTTGCTTCTGTCACAAGTGACTCCCCGCCCGCGATTGTGATCCGTCGCTATGAATCAAAAGATCGTGCTGCGGTTCGATTCCTTTGTTGTGAAACCGGCTTTCTGGGGAAGGCGATTGACCCGGTTTTTCAGGATCGCGAGATCTTTGCCGATTATCTGACCCGATACTACACGGACATTGAGCCTGAGTCTTCCTTTGTGCTGGAACATGAAGGCGTAGTCAAAGGGTATTTGCTCGGCTCGTACCGTCCCTTTCGTCAGCAGCTCTTCAATTTCTTCAATAACCTCTCCCTCTTTGCCCGGGGTATGGCGAAATATCCTTTCTACAATAAACCGACGCGCGATTTCATAGGATGGATTCTGCGAAATTCCTGGCGAGAAGTACCCACGACGCCAAGACGCTGCGCCCATTTTCATTTCAACATGCTGCCCGAAGTTCAGGGGATGGCCAGTACAGGCAAACTCATGAACAGCTACCTCGAACATCTGCGGAGCAAAGGAGTGCGACAGGTTTACGGGCAGGTTGTGACCTTCGAGACGAGACGCGGGGCCAAGCTCTTTGAACGCTATGGCTTTCAGGTGCTCGAACGCCGGGAAATCACGAAATATCGGAATGCCCATCCCGAGCCAGTCTATCTGACCACTGTTCTGAAGGAACTTTCGTAGCAAGGCTACGAAGGGGTTTAGCCTCTTTTCCCCACTCCATGACCGATACCGAGGCTGCCATCGTACTCAATCTGCTCCCGCAGGTCGGCCCTGTCCGTGTGCGTCGGCTGAGCGAACGGTTTGGATCGACAGCAGCTGTTCTCGAGGCAAAGGGATCGGATCTCCGCAATGTCGAGGGGATCGGCCCGGAGGTTTCTTCTTCCATCATGGATTGGCGCGATCATACCGATCTCGATACGGAACTTGCCCTGGTTGAAAAAGCGGGCGCCCGTGTGCTGACTCAAGCAGATGCTGAATACCCCGCCCTGTTGAAGGAGATTCATGATCCCCCCATCATCCTCTACATCCTCGGGAAGCTGGAGGAACGCGATCAGCGCAACGGTATTGGTATCGTCGGTACACGACGCGCGAGTCACTACGCGACCGATGCCACCAAGAAGCTTGGCTATCAGCTCGCCTACTCCGGGCTGACGATTTATAGCGGCCTTGCAAGGGGAATCGACACGGCAGCGCATCAGTCGGCATTGGCAGCCAATGGGCGCACGGTCGCCGTACTCGGAAGCGGACTGGCCCATATTTATCCCGAAGAAAACATCCCTCTTGCCGGGAAGATCGCCTCTGGTGCGGGCGCGGTGATCAGTGAGTTTCCCATGAACATGACTCCCACGAAACAGACCTTTCCCAAGCGCAACCGCATCATCAGCGGTTGCTCCTTCGGGCTTTTGGTTGTGGAGGCGGGACTCAACAGCGGTGCGCTCATCAGTGCTCGGGAAGCTGGCGAACAGGGACGATCCCTCTATGCCGTGCCAGGTCGCATCGATCAACCGGGCACCCTTGGCTCGAACCGTCTGATCCAGCAGGGGGCCAAGCTTGTGATTGATGCCGGGGATATTCTCTCCGACCTGCCGCTGCTCTTTGCTGCCCCTCCCGAACTTCAGAGTAGCCGACCAAGGATTCAATTGCCGATGGAGGATCTCCTTGTTTATGAGGCTATTGGTGATGATCCCACACCGATGGATGCGATTATTTTGAAATCCGGTTTGCCTGTTGCGACTGTCTCTTCTAGGTTGCTCGCCCTTGAGCTTGGCCGTCATGTCCGTACACTGCCCGGCAACCGGTTCATTAAACTGATCTGATACCTAACCGATTTGATGTCTTGAAAGCCTTCGGCCTTCAGCCTTCAGTCTAAACTCCTTCCCAATGTCCAAAACGCTAGTCATCGCCGAGAAGCCGAGTGTTGCCGCCGACCTTGCCCGCGCGCTTGGGGGAAAGGCTAGCCGTGCCGAATTCTTCGAGGTCGATGACTACATCATCACTTCTGCGGTGGGACATCTGGTGGAACTCTCCCTCCCGAATAAAATGACGGGAGGGCGCGGTCTTTCTTGGAAACTGGATGCCCTGCCGATCATTCCCGAGGAATTTGAACTCCAGCCGATCGCCCGTTCTTCAGACCGTCTTGGCGTGGTCAAAAAGCTGCTCAAGCGACCCGAAGTCACCTCCGTCATCAATGCCTGTGACGCTGGCCGCGAAGGAGAGTTGATTTTTCACAACATCATCCAGCTTGTCGGCTCGAAAAAGCCAGTGAAGAGACTCTGGCTCCAGTCGATGACACAAGGGGCTATCCGGGAGGGTTTTGCCCAGCTCCGCGACGAGGAGGAGATGAGGCCCCTTGCCGCCGCCGCTGTCTGTCGCTCTGAAAGCGACTGGCTCGTGGGGATCAACAGTACCCGCGCCCTGACCGCGGTCAACTCGGGACAGGGAGGCTTCCAGCTTACCCCCGTCGGACGCGTCCAGACACCGACACTGGCGATTCTCGTCGAGCGGGAAGAGAAGATCAAAGCCTTCCAGCCAAAGACCTACTTTGAAGTGCATGCCGAATTTGCCGTGGCTGCCGGAAGTTACGGCGGACGGTGGTTTGACGAATCCTTCAAGAAAACCGAGGGGGATGAACAATCCAAACCAGAGCGTCTCTGGGATCATTCGCGGGCCGAGGCGATCCGGGCCAAATGCCTCGGAAAACCGGGCGTCATCGAGGAGAGCAAAAAATCCACCACCCAAGCCTCGCCGCTTCTCTATGATCTGACCACCCTGCAACGGGAGGCCAACGGCCGCTTCGGATTTAGCGCCAAGCGGACACTCCAACTCGCCCAGCGCCTCTACGAGCATCACAAGGTGCTTACCTATCCCCGAACTGATTCGCGTTATCTCCCCGAGGATAACATGCCGGCGGTGAAATCGGCGTTTCAATCCTTTGAAGACAAAGCGCTTCGCAGCCACGCCGAGACGGCTCTCAGGAACAATTGGGTGATCAAGACCGGCAAGGTCTTCAACAACGCCAAGGTCAGCGACCACCACGCCATCATTCCGACGGGTGCTTCCATCGCCGGACTGGATGAGACCGAGGCCAAGCTCTTTCAAATGGTTGCCCAGCGATTCATCGCGGTCTTCTATCCACCCGCCCGTTTCGATGTGACCACCCGCATCACACGCGTCGAGAAGGAGCCCTTCAAGAGCGAGGGGAAAGTTCTGACCGATCCCGGTTGGCTGGCCGTTTATGGCAAGCAGGCGGCAGGTGAGGATGATGCCAAAACTTTGGTTCCAGTTTCCGGCACCGAGGGAAATCTTGAACCGGCACGCACGGATTCCGTTGAGGTGCGCGAGGCGCAGACCCGTCCGCCAGCCCGTTTCAACGAGGCCACCCTGCTGAGCGCCATGGAAGGGGCCGGCAAGCTTGTCGAGGATGAGGAACTCCGTGAGGCGATGAGCCAGCGGGGGCTCGGCACTCCGGCAACCCGTGCAGCCATCATCGAGGGACTGCTCGGGGACGGCTATGTGCTGCGGGATGGACGCGATCTCTCGGCCACCAGCAAAGGAATCGCGCTGGTGAATCTTCTTCGGCATATGGGCGTTGCCGCGCTCACTTCTCCGGAAATGACGGGGGAATGGGAGTTCAAGCTCAAGCAGATGGAGGCCGGTGCATTCAACCGTCCCGAGTTCATGGAGGAGATCCGTACCTTCACCCGCGACATCGTTGCCAAGGCTCAGGGATTCACCGACGAAGCAGAGGGGGCGTTTCCCGATCTTGAAGTCCTCTGTCCCAAGTGCGGAAAAGGCTCTTTCAAGGAAACAGTGCGTCAATTCAAGTGCCGCAACTGTGATCTCAGCCTATGGAAATCCCTCGCCAGCCGTCCCCTGGAGCGCGCTGAAATCTCCGAACTCCTGACCAAAAAAATCGTCGGCCCGCTGGAAGGCTTCCGCAGCCGCTTTGGCAAGCCCTTCTCTGCTGAACTGGAATTTGATCCTGAATTCAAGCTGCGATTCGTCTTTGGGGAACGCGAAGGGGATCCCGCAGCCGAAGAGGCCCTGCGCAATGCCGAGATCATCTGCGACTGCCCCGTCTGCAAGAAGGGAAAAATCCGCGATGGCTCCACAAGTTTCGTCTGCGATCAATCCATCGGTGCGGAGAAATCATGCGAATTCCGCATGGGCAAGACCATCCTCCAGCGATCCATTCCACGCGAGCAAGTCGTGAAGATCGCCGAGACCGGCAAGACAGACCTCATTGCAGGCTTTGTCTCCAAGAAGGGACGCAAGTTCGCCGCGTACCTGAAACTCGATGGAAAAAAAGTCGGCTTCGAATTTGAGCCCCGGAAAGAGGGAGAAGCCAAGGCGCCCAGAGGAAAATTTGGCAAGCCTTTGAAGCCGAATCTGACGACCGAGGCTGTCGCTGCCAAGGTGGAAAAAATCAAAAAGACTCCGGCGAAAAAACCTGCGGCGAAGAAAGCTCCCAAGCCCAACAAGGCCGTCGTAACCGCTGAGTAAATCGTCCTGAGTTGAAAAGCCAGGTGGGTTGAATGCTGGGCGAGACTAAAACGCTCTAAAACTTCTTCCCGGAACAGCCGCACCCACCGCCACAACCCGGCTTCTTACGCTTCGCCAACCATCCGCGCACGAAATAGAGAACAGCACCGGCAACAAGCGCCAAGGCGATGGCTGTCTGAATTTCCGGTGTCATGATTTCAATGTAGCACAGGTTCCGGCTCTTTCAGTTCCTGATTTCCTGCCGTAACGGATGCGTAGCAACGGCCGGGCAAGCAATTTCTGATGAATTGCTGTAGCCCCTCAGTGAAAGCCCAGCAATTTCCCTCCCTGATAGATCAGCAAGGAGGCAAGGTAGGCCGTGCCGGTCATGTAACAGAATTGAAAGAGGGGCCAGCGAAGACTATTGGTCTCACGGCGTACCACGGCCAGCGTGCTGATGCACTGCATCGAAAGAACAAAAAAGACAAGGATCGAAAGACAGGTGAGGGGTGTATAGACTGGAGAGGCGTCCGGCCTTTGCTGTTTGCGAAGGGTTTCGCCCAGCGTATCGGGGGAATCCCCGTGCTTCCGCTCCACATTGTAAACCACCGCCATGGTGCCGCAGAAGACTTCCCTTGCAGCCTGCGCCGCAATGAGGCCGATGCCGATCTTCCAGTCCATGCCCAGCGGGGCGATGACGGGTTCCAACACATGACCAATTTGCCCAGCAAAGCTTTGCTGGAGTTGCTCGGCCCTTGTTGGTTCCGGTGCTCCCTTTTCCACATGCGCCTTTGGAAAACTGGCCATAAACCAGAGAATGATCGAGATGCTGAGGATCACGGTGCCAGCACGCTTCAGAAAGATTCCCGCGCGTTGAAACATGTGCGCGATAATCTGCTGGAGGGCAGGGAGGCGGTAGGGAGGCAACTCCATCAGAAAGAGCGGGGTTTCACCCTTGAGGATGGTTTTTTTGAAAAGCCATGCAAAGAGCAATGCCGCCGTGGTTCCGAGAAGGTAAAGGGCCATCATAAGACCACCCTTTTCCCAGACACTGCTTGCCGGCATCAGCGCCGCGATCATCAGGGCATAGACCGGGAGACGCGCCGAGCAGCTCATGAAGGGGGCAACGAGGATGGTGACCAGGCGATCCTTGGGGTTCTCAATCGTGCGGGTGGACATGATGCCGGGAATGGCGCAGGCATACGAACTCAGCAGCGGGATGAAGGATTTGCCATGCAGGCCGACCTTGCTCATCACACGATCCATAAGGAACGCCGCGCGCGCCATGTAACCCGTGTCCTCAAGCAGGCCGATGAAAAAGAAGAGGATGAGGATCTGCGGGAGGAACACCACGACTCCGCCCACACCCGCAATGACTCCATCGGTGAGGAGGTCGCGCAGGTCGCCGGGAGGGAGATTTGCTCCCACCGCTTCGGCCAGCTTGTCGAAACCAGCATTGATCCAATCCATCGGGTATTGTGCGATCGTGAATATGGAGACGAACATCAGCGTCATCATCACGGCAAAACAAACCCACCCCCAGACCGAATGGGTCAGGAGATCGTCGAGTCGGTGGGTGAGCGTGTCACTTGCATAGTTTCTCCCCTGAATGGCATGGCAGAGGTCACCGATGCGGGCATAACGCGCAGCCACGAGCGTCTCCCTCCATTCCGGAAGTTCACGATCCAGCATGACCCGATGCGCAAGGGCGACTCCGAGAGCTGGGCCCGCACCCAGATCCTCCGCCAGTACGGGGGTCTCCTGATCCGAAGATGCCAGAAGAATAGCCGCCTTCATCCGCGCCAGCGGATCACGGGGTATCCGGAAATTTTCCAGATCGGCCGGCTGGATTCCTCCCCAGACCGCCGCCACGCCATCCGTGGCCCGTGTCCAGAGGGCAGGCAGATCAGGCCTCCAACTGCTTCGTGGAACCTCGGCACGGCTGAGTGCGAGACGGAGCGGGAGAAGGGAGTCCTTCCGGGTCGCCTGGATGGGAATGACCGGCACACCGAGCTCTTCGGATAGCTTATGCGTATTAACAGGCATTCCCTGCGCCTCGGCCACATCGACCATGTTCAGGGCAACGATCGTCGGCAGCCCCAGTTCCAGAACCTGGGTGATGAAGTAGAGATTGCGCTCGAGATGAGAGGCATCGATCACGCAGAGCACCCGTTCGGGACGGGGTGTATCCTGACGGAGCCCCAGCAGCACATCACGGGTGATGCGTTCGTCGGGTGCATGGGCGCTCAGGCTATAGCTACCTGGCAGATCCAGCAACTCGATCCGCTCTCCATGCTGGCCGATGAACTGGCCTGATTTTTTCTCCACCGTGACACCGGGATAATTTCCGACTTTTTGCCGCATCCCGGTCAGCCCATTGAAAAGCGTGGTCTTGCCGCAATTGGGATTGCCGACCACGGCATAAGATTTTGCATAGACCTCACCCGGCGGATGATCCGGGGCAAGAAAAACCTGGGTGTATTCCTCCTTGCGGGGAATGACTTTTTCCAGCATTTCCAGAGCTTCCACGGGGGCAACTTCGCCGAGGATGAGTGTCGTCTCGTCGATGAGTACCTGCGCTGCATCACCACGACGGATGCTCAGATCAAATCCCCTCAGACGGAACTCCAGCGGATCGCCCAGCGGCGCGGCCCGGACAAATGCTATCCTCGTCCCGATCAGAAGCCCCATCTCGCGCAGTCGGGAAGCCAGCTTCACATCGAAGGGAAGACAGGTAATCACGGCACTTTCACCGGGTCTGAGCGAAGAAAGTAGTGTCATTTACAGTGAGCGGGCTGGTTTCGGCCAGGGCGATTGTAGTTGCGCGAGATTGAGACGCAATATCATTCTGCCTCGAAGCGCGTGCTCTAATAGCGGTTGGTCATTATCCTTTCGGCGCCTTGTCGCGCTGCCCTTTTCTTCCGGCAGTATTGAAATTCTTGCAGGTTCCGAGCAAGCGAAGCATGTCGCAGCGTCCCTCGATCCGAAGTGCCTTTTCCGTCGGTGAAAATCCCATCCGACGCGTGATGCAGTTCTGCATGATGTCGAGGTTGGGATCTTCAAACTCCACGATCTTGCGACAATCGACACAAACCAGATGATTATGATAAGGGCTCTTTAGAAAGTTGGGATCATACAGTCGCTCTCCCCCCCCAAACGAGATTTCACGCAGCATCCCACTCTCCACCAGATGGAGGATCGTACGGTAGATCGTCGCTCTGGAAGCGGATGAATCACTCTTGCGGAGCCGCTCGCAGAGCTCCTCAGGGCGGAAGTGTTCCTGCGTGCGAAAGATCAGGGTCGTGACGGCTTCGCGTTGCTTGGTAAAGCGCAACCCCTTGGAGGCAAAAAATGCCTGAGCCTGTCCGAGTACTGCCTTGAGCGAGGGTTGATCCATAAATGGAGACAATGCGTTTCCCCGGAGACTGGGTCAAGGCGTCAGAGTAGATGCAATGGATCCTCGATTTGTTGAACTCCACTCACGGCTTTGCTAAAAAGCGGACTCTGGATTTATGACACACTCGCGGTCCCCGTTGGCTTGCATGCTCTTCTGGGTTCTGCTATACAAGTAACAGCATCAGGAATGCCTTTGGGTGAAACCAAGGGCTGCCAACCGGGGACGGAGAAATCCCGCGGTGGCTGGAAGGCGCAAGCCCTCCGATGTGCAGCGGGAGAAATCCGCTGAACAAAAATCTCTCCAGGCTTATCCAAAGCGCCCTTCCTGACCGGAACGGCGCTTTTTTGTTGTCTGGGTTTCTGGTGTCCCAACCCACACATCACAAACATGAGCACCAAGCCCAAACTCTCAGTCAGATTCGTCACCAAAAACCCGGATCACCATCTCTGGAACAATAACGGCACCTGGTGGTGCCACTATACGGAGCATCTGCCCGATTACACCAAGCGGCGCGTGAGAAAGAGCCTGCATACCAAGGATCTCAGTATAGCTCGGGTCTTGAGGGACTCACTCCTACATGAGGCAATTTCTTTTGAAGAAGAAGTGCCCCTACTCATCGCTGCATAATCCACAGTCAGCGGTAAAAACCCACACGGCTTCACGAGATAAAAGGGAGGAGATCTTTAAAATCCACTCCTTTTCCAGACATCCGTCGGGCTGAGATAGTGGCGCGTCTCTCTCGGAACTTCATGCAGTTGATAAGATTAAGGATGCACACCCCATAGTCTGTTTGGCTCAGGACCCAGAACAAGATTTAGAGTTCCTCCCGCCGCGATCTGCGCGTAGTCGATCCAACAACGGGTAAGCGGTCGACCGTTTAGCGTGGCCGACTGGATATACATGTTGTCCGCTGAATTGTTTGTTGTGGTGATCGTGAAGGTCCGCCCTGCCGTGTATTTCGGATCGAGATTGATCGTCACCTTGTCGAAGAGCGGAGTAAATATCTCGAAGCGTGGGTCGCCTGGACACGACTGTGCCAAACCCGCTGCGGCAAGCACAAACCAAGCCGACATCTGTCCCTCATCTTCGTCCCCGCAGAGTCCACGATAATCCGGGCCATACGCTTCGTTACAGATACGGCGCACCCATTTTTGAGTCAGCCACGGAGCACCCGCACGATTAAACTGAAATGGAATGAGATGACTCGGTTCATTCGAGGGATTGTCGAAGTCGTTCCATTTCGAAAGGTCGGGGGTGCGGTCAAAGAAATCAGAAAGTTTGGCAATAAAAGCTTCTCGACCACCCAACAAATCCATGAGACCGGGGATATCGTGCTCAACGTGCCAGCCCCACTGATAGAGGGATCCCTCTGTCGCTCCCTTATTGTTTGTCAGCCCCTGCCAGGGAGACCATTTTCCCTCTTTATCCTTCGGGCGGAACCATCCTTTCCACTCGGGTCGTGAGACCAAGCCGTCTTTATCGTAAGTCCAAGGTACGGATGGGTCGAAAAGATTGCGGTAATCAATCGCGCGCGCCTTGTATTTCACCGCATCATCCTTTTTTCCAAGGGCCAGCGCCAGTTGTGAGAGATTCCAGTCTGCAAACTCATTTTCCATTGTTGATGAGAGGCTCTCGGGTGCGTAGCCAAAACGATCCAGCCCCGCAGTCTTCACTGCGTACTTATAGGCTTTGTTAGCATCATAGTTCCGGATTCCTTTCTGATAGGCATCGTTAATGACGGTGATGGACGGGTGGCCGTTCATGCATCCCGAGTAGGCATTGAGCATTTCCCATCGGTTGAAGACCTCAGTTCCATTCTGTTCAGCCAGTTCGATCCAGCTATTGATGACATCATTGATAATACCCGGAGCGATCAGCGTCAGCAGTGGATATTCACTTCGATAGACATCCCAACCGCTAAAGATCGTGCGCTTGGTAAACTCGCGCGTTGTATGGACTCTGCCGTCTCCACCGGGATAATCCCCATTCACATCGGCGAAGATGCGTGGATCAATCATCGCGTGATAAAGTGCAGTATAGAAGGTGGTTTTCTGCGCCTCTGTGCCTCCATCGACCTTGATGCGGTTCAATTCCTGATTCCACGAGTCATAAGCACATCGACGTGTCGCATCGAAATCCCATCCCGGAAGTTCCGCAGAGAGGTTGGCCCTGGCGCCCTCCACGCTGACATAGGAGAGACCCGCCTTGAGGATTACCTGTTCCCCTTCCTTGGTGGAAAACTCCGAGTAGAATCCGAGATGCGCTCCCCCCTGCTGTCTTGCCCCAGGCAGGACGCGGGCTCTGCGGCAGGCTGCTATAAATTCAACGTTGCCGAGAGGATCATGCCCTCCTTTGCCAGCCGTTTCGATCCCGACCGGTAGGTCGGCACTCCATACTCCGGTGTTAACTAGCGGTTTGCTGAACTCCGCATGGTAATAGACTGTGAAGTTGGCATGTCCACTCCCATGCCCCCATCCTCCGCCCTCCGGCGTGCAGACGATTTCTCCCTCGATCGCATTTTCCCCAACCACTTTCACACTCTGGTGCAGGGAGGTTCCCCCGATGCGTCGTGAGAGGTCTATCTGAATACGGGAGCAGGTGCTATTGGGATAGGTGAACCTGAGCATCCCACAGCGCGGGGTGGCTGTTGCTTCAGCCCGAATTCCGTACTCCCCAAGAGTCACTGCATAGTAACCCGCAGCGGCAACTTCGCTTTTTTTATCAATCGAGGACAGGTATCCGGTCCCAGATTTGCCGTTTTCTCCCCACCAAGTTTTGAGGGGGCCTGTTGTTGCCATCACAAGGAAGTTGCCCAGATCACCGTACCAACCGACTCCGCTCAGATGGTTGAAGCTAAATCCTTGGACCGTGCTATTGGTGAAGGAATAGCCACCACCATTATCACCCCCAGAGATCGTGTCGGGACTAAGTTGTACCATGCCAAAGGGGGTCGTTGCCCCCGGAAAATTCTTGCCATGAAAGGCATTCTTATAAGTGCCCTCAAAGCTTCCTGCGCCGATGAAGGGATTGACATAATCCGCAGGTTCCTTTGCCCGGAGCACGGGAATTAGCAGCAGCAATGCCCAAATAGCTCTTTTAGTCATCAACGTGAGTATGATTCGAAGATTCAATCCGAGGTCCTTCTTGATCAAGGACTATACCTCTGCGCCAGCGGCAGCCTGCGACCCATGCCAAAGGCGCGTCCAGTCACCTTGAGCCCCGGAGCTGCCTGCTTGCGCTTATATTCGTTGCGATCCACCAGTCCTGCGATCTGGCGCACGAGAGCCTCGTCGTAGCCTCTGGCAACGATCTCGCGGACGGGAAGGTTCTCCTCCACATAGAGTGCCAGCACGGCATCCAGCAGATCATAGGGAGGCAGTGTGTCCTGATCGGTCTGATCAGGACGAAGCTCGGCACTCGGGGGCTTCTCGATCGTCGAGGTAGGAATGATTTCTCCGTTCCGATTGATCCATCGCGAGAGTTCATAAACAAGCGTTTTGGGGAGGTCGGAGATCACCGCCAGTCCTCCGCACATGTCGCCGTAGAGGGTGCAGTATCCCACCGCCAGCTCGCTCTTGTTACCGGTTGTGAGGAGCAGGCTTCCAAATTTATTGGAAAGCGCCATCAGCGCCACCCCTCGCAGACGCGCCTGAAGATTCTCCTCGGTGGCATCCTTGGGCCGCCCGGCAAAGATCTCCCCAAGGGATGATTTCATCACTTCAAATGCCTTGGTGATAGGTATGTTAACGCATTGTATATGAAGATGATGTGCCAGCTCCAATGCATCGGCGACGCTCCCTTGCGATGAATATGGCCCCGGCATGGCTACACCCGTGACATGCTCCGTTCCAAGTGCCTCCACAGCCAGCACGGCAGTCAGGGCGGAATCAATGCCCCCACTCAAGCCCAGCACGGCACTCGTAAATCCGCATTTATGAAAATAATCCCTCAAGCCCAGCACCAGAGCGTCATGGAGTTCCCCGATCTTGTCATGAGGCGGCATGACTTCGACCCGTCGGGAGTCCAGATCCATATCCACAACCACCAACTCCTCTGCAAACCCAGCAAGGGCCTTTTGGCAAGTCCCCTCGACGGAAAGTACCATCGAATGCCCGTCAAAGATGAGCTGATCATTGCCACCGATGGCATTGCAATAGACGATAGGCGCATTAAGTCGTTCTGCTTGATGCTGTAACATCTGCGTGCGCAAGGAGGGTTTTCCAAATTGGTATGGCGATGCACTCAGATTCACCAGGATTTCCGCTCCCTCGGCAATCAACTCCACTGGAGGATCAACGCTGTAGAGTGGTCCGGGCAGATACTCGGGTGTCCAGAGATCTTCACAAATCGTGATTCCTATCCTCTTTCCCGCCACCTCGATGGGCGAGGAGGGGGCACCCGGCTCAAAATAACGCGCCTCGTCAAAGACATCATAGGTGGGCAGCAGTCTCTTGTGGATAACAGCCGGCACCTCACCCTTGCGCAGAATGGCTGCGGCGTTGAAAAATGGCTTGCCGCTACCGCTCTCATTGCGATCGATGAAGCCGACGACCAGGGGTACCTCTTCGATCTGATCATGAAGATCGGCCAGCGTCCGGAGGTTCCTTTCCACAAATTCTCCCGCAAAGATCAGATCCAGGGGAGGGTACCCCGTCAGAGCCAGCTCCGGAGTCAGTACCAGCTCTGCCCCGCGACCAACCAACTCGCGGTATGCCGTAAGAATCCGAACCGCGTTGCCCGCGAGATCCCCGACCGTCGTGTTAATTTGGGCCAATCCGATGTTCATTCCTCTGTATTACCAGAAACCCCACTGGCGTGTGGCACAAATGTAAAGGCCCAGTAAAAGATTTGCTATGGCATGCGCCGTCACGCAGACCGTGAGGCTGCGGGTGCGGATGGCGATCAGATTCAGCAGAATGCCAGTAAGTAACGCGGCGGGCCAGTCAACGGACGAATGCACGAGCATGAAGGCCACCACAACCGCCCAGAAGCTGAACCGCGTCGCCGAGCCGAATGGCAGGGCAGTAAAATCCTCCCGCACCAGATAACGGAGCAGAAATCCACGCCAGAAGAGCTCCTCCACCAGCGGCACCACGAGAACGAGGCGCACAAAACGGATTGCCAAGACCCATCCCGTGAACCCCGGCACGGCATTGGGATCAAAACCCACCAGTCGATGCGGTTGTTGGAAGAGCTCCTGCGGTGCCACCCAGAGGCCGAAAATCAGCACGCCTACACCCACACCAATCGAAAGTTTAGTCGCAGTTGTTCCGCTGAAATCATAACTCTTCCAGAACCAGAGCAACGCCCCCGCGCAGACCGCGGACTGGATCGGATAGATCCAATACATCGGCTTCATGGCGATGCCGGAGAAGCTTGTCATGCCGAGCGACTCCGCGCCGGATACCGCCATCAATCCTGCCATGAAAAGGAGAAAAGGGAGGGTGTAGGCCAACAGATCTCTGGAAAGAAGCGAAGCACCCAGCTTGGTCATCGCTCTTGGGTATCAGTGGTTGTTGGAAGATGGAAGTGGGTAATGAATCTGCTTTGCCAAAATGTGTGGGAATGCCGACCATGTGCTTGTTGTAACCTCTGCCTTATCCTCAGCCCCTTCATTCCTGTGAGCAAAAAGCTTCCCTCCGACCTGTTCCCCTTGCTCGGCTCCCATGTCCCGACCATCGGCGGGGTGGCCACAGCCATCGACCGAGGGATCGGAATCGGCTGCACTTCGATCCAACTCTTTGTGAAGAACAACATGCAGTGGTTTGCCAAGCCGCTGCCGGAGGCCGATGCAAAAGCTTTCACGGAACATCCACTGCGTCCCAGACTCGGCCCCGTCATCGCCCACGCAGGCTACCTCATCAATCTCGCTGTGGAGGGAACCGAGAATCATGAGAAATCTCTGCGCTCGCTCTCCGATGAGATGCTCCGCTGCGAGCAGCTTGGCATTCGTTCCCTCGTCCTCCATCCCGGTTCCCATCTTGGAGCGGGCATCCGGCACGGCATCGCATGTGTCGCACGCAATCTCGATCGCCTTCATGCCGAGCACCCCTCGTTGAACACCCGCATTGCGTTGGAAATCACCGCGGGACAGGGGGCCACGCTCGGCTCGCGATTTGAAGAAATTGCGGACATCATCACCGCTGTTGCCGATCCCTCACGGCTGGAGGTCTGCTTCGACACCGCCCATGCCTTTGCCGCCGGATATGACCTTTCAGCCTCAGAAGGTGGGGAGAAAATCTTTGCGGAATTCCACCGTATCATCGGGATTTCACGCCTCTCCGTACTCCATATCAATGATTCCAAATCAGCACTCAGTTCCCGCGTGGATCGTCATGACAATCTGGGGCAGGGAAAGATCGGTCTGGATGCCTTCCGCTGGATCATGAACGCGCCAGAGTTGGCGCATCTGCCAAAAATCCTGGAGACCCCGAAGGGAAAGGATCTGGCTGAGGATGTTGAAGCCATGGCCCTGCTGCGGGGATTTATTGGTTAGCGGTTCGTATATTCAAATTGATTTTCTTCCTTGGCTTTTTTTAGACTCCATACTTCATGCATTACGAAAACAACGACCGAGACGAACGCGACTCTTCTTATTCACAGGCCTACCGTCAGTATTCCCGTGATCAGGTGCTGGCCACCCGTGAGCTTGAGATTGAGCGAAAATTTTTTCGCTTCGAAGTGCGCGAGAATGACCGCGGCCGCTTCCTCCGCATCACTGAGGAAAATCAGGGGCGCCGCAACACCGTGATCGTTCCTGATTCAGGCTTTGAAGCCTTTGCCAAAGTAATCACCGAAGTCTTGGCCGAGCAGGGATAAGCTGTCCGGAAAAGGTGAGGGGTGCCTCTCTGTCCTGAAAAAGCTCTCCGGGAAACCAATTCATTCCTGTTTAAGTGGACATCGCGGAGCCTTTCACTTATGCCAGCAGGACTCCTCCCTCGCCGCGCCAGTAACGCTTGCAGGGAAAAGGATTTCTCCCATGGCAACCGTTGACACCCCCACTTCTCAGCAGGCACTGAACATGATCCTTGCGGCCATCGGGCTGCGTGAATCTGAATACAAAGGCAAGGTCACCATTGAAGGTAAAGACCCCGTGCTTGCCTCCCGACACCGCTTCGGCGAGCTGATGGCGGCGGCTCAAGCAGCCTTTGGCATGGCGGCGGGCAATATCTGGGAACTACGCGGCGGCAAGCCGCAGGATGTCACCACCAATGTCCGCAATGCCGTGCATCAACATCACGGGGTTGCCTTCATGCGCCAGAATGGACGCCAACTTCCCTTCACCGACTTCGGCTCAGGAGTCGGCGTGGATTCGCCGATGAGCGCGGAATTTTATCCGACCCGCGACGGCCGTTTCGTCAAGATTGAGCTGTTTTATCCCCGCCTGCGCGACGCCATGTTCAAGGTGCTCAAGTGTGCCCCGACACAACGCGCTGTCGAGGCCGCCATCATGCAGTGGGATGGAGAGGCTCTGGAACTGGCGATTCGCGACGAGGCGGGTGCCATCGGCATGGTCCGCACCGCGGAGGAGTGGCTTGCCCACCCCGTTGGTCGTCGGCTTGCAGCCAAACCGGTCGTAGAGATCGAAAAGATCGGCGAGAGTGATCCGATCCCTTTTCCCAAGCTCTCTGCCAAGAGCTCCAAGCCCTTTGAGGGCATCCGCGTGCTCGACTGCACCCATGTCATCGGCGGACCGGTCACGGGACGCACCTTGGCGGAATTCGGGGCCGATGTCCTGCACCTCTCCAAGCCGAATTACCCCGACCACATGAACTGGCGTCTGGAGACCGATATCGGCAAACGCGCTGCCTACTGTGACTTTGACGACGAGGTGGATACGCGCAAATTCTTTGCCGCACTCCAGAAGGCCGATGTCTTCACCTGCTCCTATCTCAATCTCGACAATCGCGGCATCTCTCCGAAACGCCTCGCCACCAGCCGTCCCGGTATCGTCTCCCATGAGCTGCGCTGCTTCGACTTCGAGGGTGAGTGGGCCAACTTTCGCGGTTTTGACATGCTTGCCGTGGCCGTCTCCGGCTATGTCGATGCCGAGGGGGCCGTCGATGCGCCGATCATGCCGCTTCAGGTTATCTTCGCCGACTACCTCGCCGCCTATGTCGGTTCCGCCGCCGTGGCAGCAGCGCTCCATCGCCGGGCCGTCGAAGGAGGCAGCTATCAGGTGCGCGTCTCCCTCACCCGCATGTGCATGTGGGCCAGTGAAATCAGCCTGCTCGACGGCAGCGCCATGGACGGGGCGCTCCCCTTCGGTGACATCGTGAAGGAAACCGATCTCCCGCTGGCCAAAATCAACGGCCCCTTCGGCGAACAAACCTACCTGCCGAGCCTGATCGAAATGCCCGACATCAAGCCCGGGTTTGTCCGTGGCACCCAACCCCTTGGCTCCTCATTGCTGGAGTGGATTGATTGATGGGACTACCTTTTGAAGGGTTTCAGCTGGGTCATCACGGCCAGCATCAAAAATAATAAAACATGTATCCACCGCTGGCGGATGCGGCTGAGCTTGGAAGCATTACGGAATAAAATTAGCCTTTAAGCCCATTAATTAAAAGTTGTTCACACGGAATCTCCCCTTGGAGAATGTTCCTACCAAGCCTCTGAAAGCTTGAAATGGGCCTTACCGGAGCCTATCGGCTCTGGCGCCTTATAAACACTGGTGTTCCACGGAATAGGCAGCGAGAGATCCCCTTCGGAAAAGGTGCTTTTACCCTCGCTTATCACCTGTTCCACATGGGCCCACCATCAAAAAAATCACAGTTCCACACAAGTTATTCACAAACAGTGAACAGCACTCTGCGATTGGCCGTAAGTCGCTTTGCCAGCAGTAGATTATCCCTATTCACAAAGATCCCTTCACTTGATTGCCCGCCTCGGTGGGTTGGGGTGTGTTCTCAGAGCCTGTCTGAAAATTAGGAAAGGTCGCACGCGAGCAAGGCGCCTGCGAGAGAGAATCCCCTCTGCGGGCTTTGACCGAGCAGGCAACGCGGCACTTCCTAATTTTCAGACAGGCTCTAAAATCCCTCTTGGGTTGATCTTTCATTCAGGCTGCCGCAGGCAGGGCAGTGAAGCAGCGCGGCTGTCGTCGTATCTGTATATCGGGAGCCGCAGATCCGGCAAAACACACGATTTTGGGCGATGGCTTTGGAGTGGCACTTACGGATTATTTCATAGCCAATCCAAAGGATCAAAATCCCTGTCAGAAAAAGCGCGAGATAGAGACACACAAACCATGAGAGTGTGATCGAAATCATGGTTTTGCAGCCGCTGGGGAAGGTGTTGAGGATGCAGCTGGCACTCCCCAGAGCATAATGACGCGGCCCCAACCGACCTGCTCTGCGGGCTGAAACCTTTGGGCGTGAATCCAGACGCTTCCCGCCTCGTCCGTGGCAGGATCGCCGGAGGATTCGAGCTGTACGCAATGCATCGGCACCCCCTCTTCGCTCACGCCCACTTGATAGAGTGCGGGCTGGGCCATAGGGGTGAGGGCAAAGGGTGTTTCCTGCGACGAGGTCTGCCGCAACCGGGTGGCGAGATCATCCTGCCATTTAACAAGTGTTGCTGGCACGGAAAGCGGGAGATTCGCTTTGCTGGAAGTTAAGCGGACAGGTTTATTTTTCACCATATCCGTCATTTGAGGAAAAAGCGGCGGGGCGAGTGATCCCTGCGTTTCTTCGGGAAGCGGGCGCAATGGTGGCGGCGGTTCCTCGTAGCTGGGTCGATACTTCAACGGTGGTGGCGAGGGAATTGCATCCTGCGTATCATATTGAGGGGAGAAGACAGCCGGGTCGTTTGCTGCGAGCCATGGAGCAAGCTGGCGGGCGGCAGCCGAGTCAGGTGGGATGAAGTAAATCTGGGGTGAGACCGGCTGGCTCGGCAGCGGAGTGGTGTAACTGATGGAGAAGAGAAAAATCATGGCTGCCTGCAGGATGGCAGCAATCAATATGCAGCCCGGAAGGGCGAGCCGCGGCGCCTGACGAACAGGCCATTCAAAAAGAAGATGAGCAAGCTCCCCGAGCTCTTTGAAGTCTTTTGGGAGATGAGGTTCCAGACTCCCGCCAGCACCGTGACGGAGCAGGCTCATGATGCCGGGGGTGCACTGGTGGCAAGCACCACGGTAAATCCGCAGTGCACTCCAATGGTCATGATCTTGACAAGCAGATCATAGGGAGCAAGCCGGTCTGCCTTGATAATGAGACTGCCTGTCTTGCGCACTTTGTGCAGTGCCTCTTCCAGCTCGGTCGGAGTCACAACATTATGATCGTAGTAGATCTGGGGAAGGGGAGCACCCGTCACGCTCACCACTTGTGGATCGTGCTGGGGGAGTAGCATGAAGGGGGAGTCAGGCGCTTTGAGCGCGACACCGGGCTGCAGGACAAAGTAGCCCCCCAAAAGCAGATAAAACACCAGCGCAAGCAATGCCGTGAGAGCTGGAGCAAGCAGGAGAAAGGGGGCGCCTGCGGCATTGCAGCGGGGAAGCCTCATGCAATCGGAGGCGTGGTGGGCTCTGCCGTGCGCAGGGTGCGGTCGGTCAACAAATTGACCACTTCGATTCCTCCCCGCTCCATGTCGTGGATGATATCGTTCACACGCGATGTGAGGTAACTGTGTCCCAGGAAGGCGGGTATCGCCACAGCCAGTCCAGCGGCGGCATTGAGCAGACTCTCATAGACGCTTCGCGATAACTCGGCGGTCGTGGCATAACCACCATGAGCTGAGAGGATCAGAAAGGCATCCAGCAGTCCCAGGATGGTACCAAGCAGTCCGACTAGGGGGGCGACATAGGCGAGGGATGCGAGGATGGGAAGGTTTCTTTCCAGCTTTGGAATCTCAAGCAATGCGGCATCCGCGGTGATCGACTGCAGCACGGCCCTCTCCTCGGTCGGACGCAATAGTGCCGCCTGCAGAATCCTGGCAACCGGTCCATAGGAAGCGGAACATTCACCGAGGGCTTCCTCCATGCGGTGCTTGCGAATCAGAAGAGAAATGCCTCCCAGAAGTTCACCAACCCGTATCGAAGCCTTGTGGAGATAGATCAGCCTCTCAAAGAAAACTCCCAGCGCCACCACACTACACAGGAGAATGATCCACATGAGCGGGCCACCTTTTTGCAAAATCTCAAGCATGGGAAGATCCTAAGGGTGAATAAGCGCTTGCGGAAAGTAG
>SESG01009353.1_pt1 | contig 21407 bp, 19 predicted proteins | sample 3171421 | NCBI WGS metagenome assembly SESG01 (sample SAMN10866946, study PRJNA518727) | freshwater metagenome | biome: subpolar coniferous forest; feature: holomictic lake; material: water; isolation source: holomictic Lake 227, 6 m and 8 m depth | place: Canada: near Kenora, Ontario | collected... | reverse complement strand
CGAAATTATTGATCGACAATCGCACCGTTATTAATAACCACTTAAAGCGCGCTCGCGGTGGCAAGGTCTCCTTCACCCACTTGATCGGCTACGCCATGATCAAGGCGCTACGCCAGATGCCAGAAATGAATTGCTTCTTCACACTACAAGATGAAAAACCAGCGGTGGGCCATCCAGAACATATCAATCTTGGCATCGCAATTGATTTCACAAAATCAGATGGGACTCGGCAGTTACTTGTTCCATCGATCAAAGGTTGCGAAGCCCTAGATTTCGCGCAATTCTGGAGCTCATACGAAGATACCGTGCGCAAAGCTCGCAGCGGCGCTTTAACTGTTGAAGATTTCGCGGGCACCACAGTCTCACTTACTAACCCAGGAACAATAGGAACGGTTCACTCTGTACCTAGATTGGTATCTGGCCAAGGCTTAATTCTTGGCGTTGGCGCCTTGGATTACCCAGCCGAATTTATGGGAGCAAGCGAAGAGACGCTAACTGAACATGGCATTAGCAAGGTAGTAACGGTCACTAGCACCTACGACCACCGCATCATTCAAGGCGCAACTTCCGGTGATTTCCTTCGCCGAATCAGTGATCTCTTGCTTGGTGGCGATGAGTTCTACGATGAGATTTTCGCCGCTCTTCGAATCCCTTATGTGCCTATTCGCTGGGTCAACGACACCAGTTTTGATAAAGAAGATCAACTCGACAAGGTAGCCCGCGTTCAGCATTTGATTGATGCATATCGAACAACGGGCCACCTGATGGCTGATATCGATCCGCTGGAATATGTGCAGCGATCTCACGTCGATCTTGATGTTGTCACTCATGGCTTAACGCTCTGGGATTTAGATCGAGAATTTGCCACTGGCGGATTTGGTGGCGAACCAATCATGAAGCTTCGAACCATCTTGGGAATTTTGCGCGATTCATATTGCCGCACTATCGGTATCGAATATATGTATATGCAAGATCCTGCAGAGCGCCGATGGATCCAAGAGCGAGTTGAAGTCGGTGCCCCACGCACCCCACGAGAAGAACAACTACGAATCCTTCGCAAGCTCAACAGCGCCGAAGCTTTCGAATCCTTCCTTCAGACAAAGTACGTTGGCCAGAAGCGCTTCTCGCTAGAAGGCGGTGAATCAGTAATCCCATTGCTCGATGCCGTGATCTCGGAAGCAGCTGATTCGGGGATGGTCGAAGTTTGTATCGGCATGTCTCACCGTGGTCGCCTAAATGTCTTAGCAAATATCGCGGGCAAATCCGCCGGCGCTATCTTCCAAGAGTTCGAAGGCCACTACGCCGAAAACCAAGTTCATGGCTCGGGCGATGTTAAATATCACCTTGGTACCGAAGGAACTTTCACCGCTGAATCTGGCGCCACCACAAAGATTTACTTGGCTGCTAATCCTTCTCACCTGGAGGCAGTAAATCCTGTTCTTGAAGGAATTGTGCGCGCTAAGCAAGATATTTTGAATGTGAAAGAGGCATACACAGTTCTGCCGATTTTGGTCCACGGCGATGCCGCCTTCGCTGGCCAAGGTTTGGTTGCGGAAACGTTGAACCTTTCGCAATTGCGCGGCTACCGCACCGGCGGAACGATCCATGTAATTATTAACAATCAAGTCGGCTTTACTACTTCACCAGTCGCCGCTCGCTCTTCAACTTATTCCACCGATGTGGCAAAGATGATTCAAGCACCGGTCTTCCATGTAAATGGCGATGATCCCGAAAGCGTTGTTCGTGTAGCCCGCTTAGCATTTGAATACCGCCAAGCCTTCAATAAAGATGTTGTGATTGACATGGTTTGCTACCGTCGCCGTGGCCACAATGAGGGCGATGAGCCAAGTTTCACGCAACCGCTGATGTACAAGATGATTGAAGCCAAGCGCTCCACCCGAAAGATCTACACCGAAGCCCTTATCGGACGTGGCGATATCAGCGTTGCCGAAGCTGAAGAAGTTCTTCGCGACTACCAATCTCAACTTGAAGCGGTCTTTAATGCAGTTCACAACGTTCAACCCGAAGATCCAATCTTCACCGTTCCGCAAACTCCGACGCCAGAAAGCGTAAATACTGCGCTCGATGAGGCCACCCTTCGCAGGATCGCGGCAACTCAAATTGCAACCCCAGAAGGTTTTGTGATCCATCCAAAGTTGCTGCCACAACTTCAAAAGCGTACCGAGATGTTGGATGAGGGCACGGTCGATTGGTCTACCGGTGAATTACTCGCCTTTGGTTCTTTGCTGTTGGAAGGCCACCCAATTCGCCTTGCTGGCCAAGATGTCGGCCGCGGAACTTTCTCCAACCGACATGCAGTAATAGTTGATCAAGTATCTGGCAATCAATGGACACCACTGCGCGGTCTAATTTCCGATGCCAATCAATTCTTTGTCTTTGACTCACTTCTATCAGAGTACGCCGCCCTAGGTTTTGAATATGGCTACTCCAATGAACGCGAAAACGCTTTAGTTCTTTGGGAAGCTCAGTTTGGTGATTTCGCCAACGGCGCCCAAACCATTATTGATGAGTTCATCTCTTCAGCGCTACAAAAGTGGGGCGAGCGCTCCTCTCTTGTAATGCTCTTGCCACATGGTTACGAAGGTCAAGGACCAGATCACTCTTCCGCTCGAATTGAACGCTACTTAGCGCTCTGTGCCGAAGGAAATATGACCGTTGCCCAACCATCTTCGGCCGCCTCCTATTTCCATCTGCTGCGCTGGCATATGAAGAACCCAGCTCGTCGACCAATGATTATCTTTGAGCCAAAGTCGATGTTGCGACTCAAAGCCGCTGCCTCTGCGATGAACGATTTCACCACGGGAACTTTCCGCCCATTGATCGGTGACGATTCGGTTCACAACGCGACGCGTTTAATTTTCTGCTCCGGCAAGATTTATTACGACCTAATAGCCGAGCGCGCCAAGCTGGGCGAAATCAGCACTGCGATCGTTCGTATTGAACAGCTATATCCACTGCCTACAGATGCCATTGCGGCCGAAGCGGCGAAGCATCCGCATGCCAATCTGCTCTGGGTCCAAGATGAACCAGCGAACCAAGGCCCTTGGCCATTTATCGCCTTGCACGCCGCCGAAGCGCTCGAAGGGCGAGGACTTCGTCCGGTCTCCCGTCGCGCCACCGCCAGCCCCGCAACTGGAAATCATTATGTCCACGAAGAGGAACAAAAAGCGCTGCTAATGGAGGCCTTCTCGCGCTAATTCGGCCGGAAGTTTTATAACTTTGCGATTTGCTTAACTAACTGTATTTCTCGGCTATCTCTTCTTTTTACCCTTTCGGTAGCGAACCATCACCGCGCCCTTGATCTCGTGGGCTTCCAACCAGCCCCAGTGTCTGGAATCCGTACTGGCCGCAGAGTTATCGCCCTCGACCCAAAAGCGTGGCAGCCCAAATTCGACCGGTTCGATCTCCTTGATCCGCTTTATCTGCAAGAAATCCAGCTCGCCGCTCTGCCCTGCGCGCTGGACCAATACCGCCCTGCCCATCAGCCCCCGGGTCAACGAGGTACTGAGTCCAGCTGGCCACCAACTGGTTAGCAGCCAATCTCCTTCGTTGTAGGTAGGCGACATGGAGTTACCAACGACGGCAATTCGCCGCAGACCGCCAATTCCAAAGTTCGCACTCTCCATAGGGGTAGTAGTCTCACACAGTAGATTTTTATTTATCCAGTAACCGCACCCCCAGCTACCGAAAGGCACATCAGATATGAACGGATCAATTTCGGCAAAATTCGCCGCACTAATTGCACCAAAGGCAATCGCCTTCGCCCACTGCGATCTACCTTGCGGCGTATATGACCCAGCACAGGCAAAGATCGAAGCGTTATCTGTAAAGGCAACTATGGAAAAGTACGCTGCCTCTTCAGATCCTGACTTCAAAGCTCGCGCCGTTGCCATCAAGGAAGAGCGCTCTGAACTGGTCAAGCATCACCTCTGGGTCTTATGGACCGACTACTTCAAGGCACCTCACTTTGAGGCCTACCCACAACTAAATGCTCTCTTCAACGAAGCCACAAAGCTCGCCGGTGCCGGTGGCACCAAGGGCACCAATGATGTTGCTGTAGCAGAGAAGTTGCTCACCAAGATCGATGAGATCGCCGAGATCTTCTGGGCGACAAAGAAGGCTTAACTCTTTAAAAAAGTAAAAAACGCTCTTGCTGGAATCGGTTACCACCGAAACTCGTTAGAGCGTTTTCTTTTCTGCGAGCATACCTTCAGCGGCGGTGCGCGCCATAAACGAGACCCGATCCACAATCTTGCGTTGGACCCGCGCGCTCGCCAGCAACCTAGTTTCGTGATTTATTTCAGCATTAAAAGTTAGCAATGGACCGGCACTTTCGATACAGGTTGCATGCGCCCGAATCTCATTTCCTACACCTACACCAGATAGGTAATTAAGCTGAAGTTCAACGGTATGCGAAGTTTCGCCTGGTTCGAAAAATTCCTCCAGTGCGGCAGTGCAAGCGATCTCCATTAAATTTATTAGCGCACTTGTCGAGATGACCGGAAGATCACTGATATTGGCCGCGACGCAGGTATCCCCAGGGCGAACCGTTAGCGACGCCATTCCCAGCGCCCCAACCAATTTCTCGGTGTTCACGGTCTTAAACCTAACGCCATTTTCGTAAGCGCAGTTTTATTCGATCGGAAAGTCTCGCCGAATTTCATGCGAAGTTTCGATGATCTGTGTAACCCCATCCACGGTAATTTCAGTGCGGCTGTATTCGGCAAAGAACTGAGTTTGACCGATGAACTGGGAATTATGCATCGCGATCATCTGGTCGGCCAACATCTGGGTCTGGTCAAAGATCTTGGCAAAGAGCTCTTCTGGGGCGGTTTCACAGCAGGATCTATTGAGTAACGATTGCAATAACTCAAGCCCGGCACGTTCGTTGGCAATCACACCTTCGCAAGGCGGACACTCCTGGAGGTGAACTTTTACCGCTTGAAGTTGATTTCCATCTGCAATTTCATTATCTAAAAAGAGCAGCATCGCTGCCATGATCTCCTCGCAGGGAGTTTGGTGAGGACCGCCGCAGCTCATAGCGCTGGCTCCTTTCCAAAGCCGCGCTCGCGGGCATAATCAGCCAACGACTCGCGCAGTAACTTTCGTCCACGATGTAACCGGGACATAACGGTGCCGGTCGGAACATTTACGATTTCGGCAATTTCCTTGTAAGAAAAACCCTCGACATCAGCTAGATAAACCGCCATCCGAAATTCTTCAGGCATTGCGGCAAGGGCGTCTTTAATATCGCCATCGGCTAAATTTTCAAGAACCTCATCTTCGGCCGATTTTCCTTGGTCGCTGGTATGACTAGCGGAATCAAAGATCTGCCAATCTTCAAGTTCACCTGATGCGATCAACGGTTGGCGTTGTGCTTTGCGATATGAATTTATAAAAGTGGTGGTGAGAATTCGGTAGAGCCAGGCTTTTAAATTGGTGCCAGGTTCGAATTGATGAAATGAGGTAAAAGCCTTCGCGAAGGTGTCTTGAACCAAATCTTGGGCATCATGTGGATTCTTGGTATAGCGCAGGGCTGCGGCATAGAGCGGGCTGGTGAAAACTAAGGCATCGCGTTCAAACCGAGCTTTGCGCTCGGAGATGGATTCGGTTTCACGATTGACCGGAAGCAGCGATTTACTCGCCGCCAGTTCTAGTTCGGCGGGCAGCTCGGAAGATAGTTCAGGGGTGATTTCGGTTGGCATCAACATTAAGGCTACTGCCATTTGCCTCACCTCACCCTTCAATTTTTACTGAACATCTGGCGCTAACTGACTGAGAATTGCGCCATCTGAGTGCGGCAATGGCGATTGCGACCGAGAACTATTTAGAGAGCGCACCATTTCGAGAACGATCGTCGGGCGTTGAATATTCCCCTAAAAGGCTCGTGAGCGTGATCAGGGAGTTAAAAGAGGGTTTCGGGCTCCCCCAATTCAATCTCCGCAATAAGTTCTGGCCCACTATTTCTGGCTGAGTTCACCTTGGTTGAGACCGGAACTGCCCGCAGTCCGCTGGCTGGATTATCGAACTCCAGAAGCAACTTAAGTTGGTCAACCTCTTTAAGAGCTGGGTTGAGCCATTGCTCCCATCTTTGTTTCGGCAGAAAAGTTGGCATTCGATGATGAATCGTTGCTAAGAAATCGACCGCTGGCCTGGTTATCAAAGCGGCGCTCTGATGGGACTCACCATTTTGATCGACCCACTGATCCCAAATTCCGGCAAATGCCAAGGTAGGTTGATCAGGATTTGTGGAAGATATGTAGAAGGGTTGCTTAGTTTGGTAGCGACCAAGTTCCGTCGCCCATTCGTAATAACCAGTTGCCGGAATTAAACATCTGCGAGATTTAAATGCCGACCGGAAGGTTGGTTTCTCAGAGACCGTTTCGGTTCGGGCATTGATCGCCTGCGATTGCGATTTTAAAGCTGCTTCGGAATTTTTACTCCACGGTGCGATTAGCCCCCAAGAGACGGTCGCTAACTCTCGGGCAACAACACCGGTAGAAGTAACTCGATCGCGAATAATATAAATATCTTTTGTTGGCGCAATATTCCAATCAGCCGGCAGGATGGCACCAGTTAGGCCAGCGGTGATCTCAAACTCTTCGATGATTTCATCGGGCAACCGCGATAAGGCATATCGACCGCACATGGGAAGGAGAATACTTCCTCAAATCGGCAAATATCCCCCCTGAGGTAGGCTTGCCGCTATGAGTGAACACTGGCCAGCACCCTTTCGCGGGTTGAAACCAGTTTCCGTCACCGTCGTTATACCTGGCTCTAAATCGGTTACTAATCGCGCCTTGATCTTGGCCGCCCTCGCTAACTCGCCATCCACCCTTCGAAAACCGCTTCACTCTAGGGATTCTGAACTGATGATCGCCGGGCTGAGGGCGCTTGGCACCAAAATAATTTCGTTGCCAAATGGCGATTTAGAAATCTCACCGGCAAAGTTTTTTGGACCTGCAGCAATCGATGTTGGTAACGCCGGCACGGTGATGCGTTTTCTCCCACCGCTGGCTGCGTTAACAACTGGTTTGGTTCACTTCGATGGCGACCCCAGATCGCATGAGCGACCATTGGGGCCAGTAATCAGAGCGTTAGAAGATTTAGGAATCAGTATTGAACATGGCTCGCGCTATAGCCTGCCGCTGACCATTAATGGAAGTGGAAAAGTTAATGGCGGATTCCTGGAAATTGATGCCACTTCATCGAGCCAATTTATCTCCGCGCTCTTACTGATGGCACCAGCCACTGAAGAAGGCATCACCATAAAACACATTGGTAGCTCATTGCCCTCACTACCCCATATTGAGATGACCATTCAAATGTTGCGCGATTTCGGCGCCACCGTTTCAGTCACTGATTATCGAAGTACGGGCAGCTATCAATGGCGCGTTGAACCAGGCGAACTTCACGGCTTAGATCTAATTATTGAACCTGACCTATCCAATGCGGCGCCGTTCATGGCGGCAGCCATGATTTGTGGTGGCGAGGTTCGAATCACGGATTGGCCAAAAGTCACCACCCAACCGGGTGATCAACTCCGCAAAATTTTCGGGCAAATGGGAGCAAGGATTGAATTTGCCAGCGACTCCGGTAGCAACTTTCTATCGATTAAAGGCGATGGCGCCATCAGCGGAATCGATGTTGATCTCCATGACGTCGGCGAACTGACCCCTTCGATTGCAGCCCTTTGCGCCTTGGCCGAAACGCCATCATCGCTACGGGGGATCGGGCATCTGCGATTGCACGAGACCGATCGGTTAGCGGCACTAGCTGCTGAAATAAATGCGCTGGGTGGCGACGTTGACGAGGAAGAGAGCGCGCTGCATATTTCGCCGGCGCCACTTCATGCCGGCATCTTTCATAGTTACGAAGACCATCGATTAGCTACAGCCGGCGCCATTATCGGACTTCGCATCCCTGGTATTGAGGTAGAAAATATCGCCACCACCAAGAAAACCTTGCCTGATTTCCCTGGCGCTTGGGCACAACTCTTAGCGGAGGGAAATTAAACCGGTAATGGCTCGCCATTCGACAAATGAAGAGGATGTTAGATCTCGGCCGCCCCGGCGCACCAGGCCACGCACCAAAGATCGCCCCGACTACTCTAAAGCTCAAGAGGGCATGGTTATTGCGGTTGATCGCGGACGAACCACTTGTGTTTTAAAAGATAGCGAACAAGTTGTAACGGCAATGAAATCTCGGGAGCTGGGAAAGAAATCAGTTGTGGTTGGTGACCAGGTCGGCATCGTCGGAGATATCACCGGTAGTGAAGGTTCGCTAGCGCGCATTGTCACCGTATTGCCAAGGCGCAATGCGCTAACCCGAACGATTGATGATAACCCCGGCGAAGAACGCATGATCGTTGCCAATGTCGATCAGATGGCAATTGTGATAGCCGCCGCAAATCCCGAACCACGTCATGGCTTTGTTGATCGGGCTTTGGTCGTCGCCTTTGATCAAGGTATTAAACCGATAATTATTTTGACCAAAAGAGATTTGGCCGATGGCCGAGAATTCTTGGCTGCTTATGATGATTTAGATATTGAAATTCTTGAGATACAGCGCGGCGCCGATTTAACTAAAATTCGCCAAGCTTTCCGAGATAAGCGCACCGTCTTACTTGGCCACTCGGGGGTAGGAAAATCAACGCTAGTAAATGCCATAGTTTTAAGTGCTGACCGATCCACTGGTGATGTCAATGATGTCACTGGCCGCGGCCGGCACACCTCCTCGAGCGCCGTAGCTCTAAAGTTAGATCCCGGAACCGGTTCAACACCTGATTCTGGTTGGGTCATTGACACCCCCGGTGTTCGCTCCTTCGGAGTCGCTCATATCGAAATTCGCCGAGTTATGGGCGCTTTTAGTGAGTTTGCGGAGATATTGGAGCGCTGTCCCAAGAATTGTTCCCACGATGAAGAGGGCTGTGCCCTAAATACCTGGGAGGGCTTTGATGAAAGAAACCGCTCGCGGTTAACAAGTCTGCGCCGCCTACTTACGGCAAAGTAAAAAAAAGGCAAAACGAAGGCAAGTAAAAAGCCGCTCAAAAGTTAGTCGATCCTTCACCATTTCACACGATCTGCCACCTACGCTCTCGCAAGCCCCTTGGGGTAGCCTTTGCCAATGCCGCAGACCCCCGCAAAGGCCACAATCTCCGATCGAGATTTAGAAAGCGATTTAGCCCTTGCCCATCGATTGGCAGATTTAGCGGCCGAGATCTCGATGTCGCGCTACCGAGCGTTAGATTTAAAAATCGAAACCAAACCTGATTTAACTCCTGTCACCGATGCCGATAAGGCGACCGAGCGGGCTATTAGAGAATTACTTGCAGTTGAAAGACCCGATGATCTAATTGTCGGGGAAGAATTTGGCACCCCAGAGTTAACAGGCAATAAGTATTACTGGGTAATCGATCCAATTGATGGCACCAAGAACTACCTTCGCGGCGTACCAACGTGGGCGAACTTGATTGGCTTGGCACAACCAGATGGCGAGATTGTTGTTGGCGTCGTCGGATCACCCGCGCTATTTCGCCGTTGGTTTGCTCGAAAAGGTGGCGGTGCTTTTCTATCGGTTAATGGTGGCGCGCCGGAGCAAATTCACGTATCGGCAGTTAAGAATTTAACAGACTCCTCGATCTCTTACTCGGACCTAGAAGGTTGGGGTGAACGTCGAGCTCCATTTATCGAAATGCAGCGCCGAATTTGGCGCACCCGCGGTTTGGGGGACTTCTGGTCCCACATGCTTGTGGCTGAAGGCGCCGTCGATGTCGCAGTAGAGCCGACCCTGGCACTTTGGGATATGGCTCCCTTAGATATTGTGGTGCGCGAAGCCGGGGGCAAATTTACGAATATCGAGGGCCTTTCTGGCCCACACGGTGGTAGCGGTGTCTCAAGCAATGGCCTTCTTCACGACCAATTTCTAGCAGGGATCAATGGTTAAATGACGCTAACTTCACTGCAAGATAAACTCACAGCCTTTCAAGAGAAGCTGGGCGTTAGCCATCTAAGTTTCCTATTAATTCTAATAGGTCTGCAACTTGTATTCCTCTTGATGTTAATTTTGTTGCTGCGTCGTAAAGATCGAAAGATACTTTTCACCAAATCAAAACCAAAAGCTGAATCTGACGAGATTACGGGTAGCAAATCCCCAGAGGAAGGCGAATCCGCTGAAGTCACTGCCACTGAGCAAGAGCCTTACACGGATCGCTTCGAAGTCATCGCCATGACCCCGGTGACCGATCCATTGCAAAACAGCGGTGTCGTTTCAAAGCAAATTAATCCAGGATCTAACTTTCTTACTACTGAAGATATTCTCGCAATCTTAAATCTTGTAGTAACAGCGCTGCCTAACGCGATCACAGCAGCTATTTCGATGGTGCTGCTCAGCGATGAAAATTCCCAACTGGCGTGGGTCGGAGAACCAAAATTAAATGCAGCGGGATTCGCAGGAAAAGTGAATTTTCAAGGTAACAACAAGAATGTGCTCTTTGGTGAGGTAACTGCCATCGCACGAAGTACCACCCAATTTCATCCGGAGATCGCGTTAGCAATCGCAACCGCCACCGCCAACGGAAACCAAGTTCGACTAATGGCAATCGATGGCTTGGGCTACTTGGCGATTGAGTTAAAACAGGTTAGTTAAAGATCTATCCAACCTTGCGGAATTAAATCAGTAACTTTCTCTGGGCCCCAAGTGCCTTTGAAATAAGGGTAAACCTGAGGATCGCCGTGAATAACACCTTCGAGGATTCGCCAACTTTCCAGCACTGAGTCAATCCGAGTGAAGCGAAGGTGATCGCCCTGCATCGCCGCACGTAAAAGTCGTTCATATGCCTCTTGGCGATCTCCGAGCGCGGCGCTAAATTCCACATTTAGTTGGACGGGGATGGTAGATAAATTATCTCCAGGTGCCTTGGCCAAGAGCTCGATATCTACGCCGTCATTCTTGCCTAAGCGAAAACGCAGGATATTGGGCGAATTCTCTTGAGCCTCGGTAAACAATAATCGAGGTGGGTGTTTGAATTCGACGATCACCTCCAAGGTGCTCTCCGTCAAATATTTACCAGTTCGCAAGTAAAACGGAACTCCAGCCCAACGCCAGTTATCTACATACATTAAAGCGGCGGCAAAGGTTTCGGTGTGCGAGCCAGGGGCAACTCCCGGTTCGTCTAAATAGCCAACGTACTGGCCGCGAACCATATCCTCAGTTTTCACCGGCGAGATCGCACGAAAGACCTTTAACTTTTCATCTTCCATAAATTGGGAGCGAAGATCTGAAGGTGGCTCCATCGCGATCAAAGCCAGTACTTGTAGCAAATGGTTTTGCATCACATCCCGAATGGCACCAACGCCATCATAAAAGGTACCTCGCCCTTCGATACCAAAGTTTTCGGCCATCGTGATTTGAATACTATTTATATAACGGCGGTTCCAGAGCGGTTCCCAAATCGAGTTAGCGAAGCGGAAAATCAAAATATCTTCAACCGACTCTTTTCCTAAGTAATGATCAATTCGAAAGATTCGATCCTCGGGAAGGGTGCGCTCAAGCGCGGCTTGCAGCATTTCCGCAGATTCCAAATCGCGGCCAAATGGTTTTTCAACCACCAAGCGAGCGTTCTGCGTAAGCCCTACTGAAGCTAGCCCCTGAGTCACCTGCTCAAAGAGCGAAGGTGGAATGGCCAAGTAAATTACCGGCGTCTTCTTGCCTTCAAGCGCTGCCGCCAAATCTTGGTAGACCTTAGGGTCTTCATAATTTCCAACAACTAACGAGAGCTTGGCATCTAGTTTTGCGAGAATTACCTCATCGACATTTTCAACGTTAGCGCGAATGGCATTGAATGCGTTGGATACAAACTGATCATGATCCCATTTAGTGGAAGCGACTCCGACAACGGCAGCTTCAAGGGCTCCCTTACGCTCCATGCTGTAAAGGGCTGGGAAGAGCTTCTTCTTAGCTAAATCACCGGTGGCGCCAAAGAGCACCAAAACGTCAGCCTCTTCGGGAGTCTCGACCTTTTTAATCATTACTCAATACATCCCTTGCGTTAGTGATCTAACTCAGCAGCGCTGCCAATTAGCTTTACTTCTTTGGTTCGATATGACCGCCGAATTTCTTTCTCATTGCAGAAAGAACCTTATTTGCATACAAATCATTCCCGCGCGATGAAAAGCGACCCATCAAAGAAGCAGAGAGCACATTTGCCGGAACTCCTGCATCAATCGCAGTTTGGACGGTCCAGCGACCTTCGCCGGAATCAGAGACCGCCCCGGTATAACTTTCGAGTTCTGGGTCTTCTACATAGGCCTGAGCGGTTAGGTCGAGCAACCATGAGGCAACTACTGAGCCTCGACGCCAAACTTGAGAGATCTGCTCAAGATCTAAGTCATAAGTCGTTTCGGTATGTTCACCAACTGCAGTTGGATGCTTGATTCCGCGGCGAGCGGTATCTAGCAAGTTGAGACCCTCGGCATAAGCAGCCATTGCGCCATATTCAATCCCGTTGTGAACCATCTTGACGAAGTGACCCGCACCAACTGGCCCGCAGTGATAAAAACCCTGTTCAGCAGTTGAAATAGTTTCGGGAACTCCAGGAGTGCGCTCCGCTGCTTCAACGCCTGGTGCAAGTGCCAGGAAGATGGGGTTAAGGCGAGCAACTACATCAGCATCGCCGCCGATCATCAAGCTGTAACCACGCTCCAACCCAAATACGCCACCACTAGTTCCAACATCGACAAAATTAATTCCCAAATTCTTCAACCAAGCCGCGTTAGCGACATCATCGCGATAGAAAGTGTTGCCGCCATCGATGATTGTTGAACCTGGCGCTAAGTGCGCAGCAACGGCTTTAATAGTTGCAGCCGTTACTTCCGCTGGAACCATAACCCAAACAATCTGTGGATTTTCCTCGTTGTTGTACTTTGCTAAATCGGCTAATGACGCGAGTCCGGTAAATCCTTCAGCGGCCAGGGTACTTACCGTGGTCGCGTTAACGTCATAGACGCTGATAGAAATTGGGCTCGCGCTATCCATATGCTGAACGATTCGGCGAGCGATATTGGCACCCATGCGGCCCAAGCCAACCATTGTGAATTGCAACGCTCCTGAAGTGTTGTTAGCCATCGCTCTCCCTTTCACTGCCTTAATCTTACGAATTAACTTAGATCTGTCAGAACAAAAATCTGGCCATTAAGTGAATTGCGGCGTAATAGTTCAACCGGCATCCCCTCCGACTTGGCCATAGTGGCCGCCAGCGCTGCCCGTTTCGCCTCACCCACGGCCAGGACATAAATCTGACTGGATCTCGCCAGTTGTGACAAGGTGATTGTGATTCGCTGTGCCGGTGGCTTTGGCGAATTAGTAACGGCTGCTGTGCTATTTGTAGAATCGAGTGTCTCAGAATCATGCGGAAAGCACGAGGCGACGTGACCATCTTCGCCCAAGCTAAGCAGAACGACATCAAAGCGACCCTGGCCTAATGCGGCCGTAAGTTGCTCGGAATATTCTTTGGCCGCCACCTCAATCGAAGAATCGGCTGGTGATCCCATTCGATGAAAGTTGCAACGTTCTTTCGCCAATTTAAAATTTGATATTAATGCTAAATCGTTGCGATCCGGATCTACGTTCGCAACAAAACGTTCGTCGCTAAACCATATGTGAACTTTGCCTTTTACTTCGCCTACTTTGGAATCCCGGTCAACTGCCTTTGCTCGATAGAGTGCAAAATCCAGCGCCTTACAAAGAGCTTGGCCACTGCGGCCACCCGTGATGACAATGTGAGCATCTCGATCGGCTTGCCAGGCATTCATAACTGCAGAAACAGTTCGATCCGCAGCAAGAGCAACAAGTTGCTCAGTAGATGGATCGAATATTCTGGTTAAGTTCATTAATTCCTTATGCGCCAGGTAGGAAGTAATGACCGTACTTAAGAATTACGATAGTTGCCAAGAGCGTATAGATAAACGCTACCAATACCGAGTCTCGTCCGGCATGCAGCCAGCCGCTAATTCTTTCGTGAGTTTCCACTTTTAAATTCAAAGTGTTATTCAGAATATTAATTCGCAACATGCTAAAAAATACTGTGACGGTGGAGACCGTTACCAGTAAGCACCAAGGACAGAATGCTTTAATGACAAAATATGATTGCGAGAATAACCAGAAGGCAAAAACCAAAGCCAGAAAATAAACCGAGAGCGCCGTTTTCATAAACCAATTGGGGAATCGAACTCGGCTCAATCCAGCCACAGCCAAAGTGATAACAACGGGCTCGCAGATCAGACCGATAAAGGCATTGGGAAAACCGAAGAGATTCGATTGCCAAGATTGCGCCACCTTGCCACATGAGATCACAGCATTCACATCGCAGGAAAGTTTGGCGCTGGCATTCTTTGCCAAAGTGATGGCATCGGCCGAAAGGACTAGCGAGGCGACCAGGCTGGCAAAGGATGAGACCAACATGGTGATGAAGGCCTTCTTATGCTGGACTATTTCAGCAACAGGGGGCAAGAACGACAATGGCAGACCACTCTCCGTTTGGCGGAGTCAAGGGACTCCTGGCGGTCAAATTCTAAAGGTTTAGGCGGGCGGGAAGGAAAAAAGGCACCTTCAGCGAGCTGAAAGTGCCTAATCTGACATTGGTAGCGGGGACAGGATTTGAACCTATGACCTCTGGGTTATGAGCCCAGCGAGCTACCGAGCTGCTCCACCCCGCGTCGGAAGTCCCAATCTTAGGCGATCTGGCGAGATAACCCAAAACGTCCGAAGGTGCAGCCTTACTTGCCGTTCTTTTGAGCAGTAATAGCAGCTGCGATCGCCGCCTTGAGCCGATCCTGAGCCTTGCCATAAGCGGTGAAATCGCCAGCTTTAAGTGCAGCCTGCGAATCGGTTAATGCGCTCTGGGCGCTAGCTAGCGCGGCCTTTAGGCTCTGGCTGATGCCAGTAGTGGTACCGGTTGTCGTGGTCCCGGTCGATGTATTAGTTCCAGTTGTTCCGGAATTGCCGCCAAAGACCTGATCAAGAGCCGCCTTCAAGCTGTCATCAAATCCAATCTGATCACCAAAAGAGACCAAGACTTTTTGAAGCAGTGGGAAGGAGGCCGAGTTAGAGGTAGCACGTACATAAACCGGCTGAACATATAAGAGACCGCCACCTACTGGAAGGGTCAATAGGTTACCCAGAACTACATCAGAGCCACCTTGGCGCAAGAGCGAGAGCGCTTGAGCAACTTGCGGCTTCGCCTCAAAGTTTGACGCCACCTGCGATGGACCTGAAATATTGGTCGATCGTGGCAACTGCAAAATTGTGATCTTGCCATATTCGGGACCAGCATCAGAATTAACTACCGCGAAGGCGGTTAAGTTTTGGCGACCTCCTCTAGGAACAAAGGAGGTTGTTAACGAGAAAGCCGCTTTCTTTTCGGTAGGAATTTGCAAGGTCAAGTAATACGGAGGTTGATTACCGGCATTGGCGCCCAGAGATGATGGATCGCTAGGCACGCGCCAGAAATCTTGGCCGCCATAAAAAGCGCTCGCAGTTTCGACGTGATAGGTACCCAAGATGTCGCGTTGGACGCTAAACAAATCTTCGGGGTAACGAATGTGGGCCAAGAGCGCTGGCGAAATCGCACTCTTTGGTTGGACCGTACCTGGGAAGGACTTGCTCCAAGTCTTCAAGACTGGGTCGGAGGTGTCCCATTGATAGAGCGTTACGGTGCCGTCGTAGGCATCAACCGTCGCCTTTACTGAGTTGCGAATGTAGTTAACGGTCTTGTTATCCAAGGCAGTTACCGATGTTGAGCTATTGGTCAGCGCATCAGTTGTGGCGCCATTTAGGTTGGTCTTCTTCGAATATGGATAACCAGCAGATGTGGTGTAACCGTCGACGATCCAGAGGATTTTGCCATTCACGATCGCAGGATATGGATTGCCATCCAAGGTCAACCAAGGTGCAACTTTCGCAACTCGATCACGAGGGTTTCGTTCAAAGAGAATCTTTGAATCCGAGTTAATCAAGTTAGAGAGAATAATTTTCTGATCTTGATATTTAATGGCGAAAAGTAGTCGGGTAAGCAAGTTGCCCATTGGCACCCCACCCTTACCGGTATAGGTGTAGTTCTTCTGACCGTTTGACGAATTGTCATCTGGATAGTCCAGCTCAGTCGGTGTAGCGGTCTTACTTCCACCAATAATCGAATAATCTGGCACGTTCTCGCCGAAGTAAATCCGTGGTTCAAATTTCCCCAAACCATTTGTTGGTGGAATATTTCCAACTACAAAACTTGGCTTGCCATCGGCATCAACGGTATTTCCTGCGGCTGCAACAAAACCAAAGCCGTGGGTGTAAACCAAGTGGTCATTAATCCAGTTTCGACTGGGATTACCGGTGATGTTTAGTTCGCGAACCGAGACAATGGTGTCGCGCTGTTGGCCGCCGATTGTGTAGCGATCTACATCCAGAGAATCTGGGAAGGTGTAATACGGCTTGATCTGCTGTAGTTGGCGGAAGGTAGCCGAGACCACATTTGGATCAATTAAACGAATATTAGAAATTGTGGCGGCATCATTGGTTAGCTGGCCCGCGGTCGCTGTGCTTGTCGCTTGGTAGTCCACAACCTTTGCAGCTGAAACGCCATAAGCGGCGCGAGTAGCATTGATATTCTGCTGGATATATGGCGCCTCCTTTGACGATTCGCTTGGCTTAACCTGGAATTGTTGGATGACGGCTGGATAGACACCGGCAATCAAAACGGAGGAGACAACCATCAAAGTCACGCCTGCTGTTGGAAGAATCCAAGAGCGGCGAACAATGTTGGCGAAGAAAAGCAAGGCGCAAATTAGCGCGATCCCGGCAAGAATTGCTTTCGCTGGTAGAACGGCATTGACATCGGTGTAGGCCAAACCAGTAATTAACTTGCCCTCTTTTAGCGCTAACGCATAGCGATCGAACCAATAAGCAACGGCCTTCAATAAAACAAGGACACCCAGCAAAACTGAGAGTTGAACTCGCGCCGCTACGGTTGTGCGATCTTCGTGCACCTGTGGGCGAATGCCGCCATAAAGGTAATGAACAACAGATGCCGCAATAATCGAAATCACAATTGTGGAAATTCCCCAACCGATTAGCGCTTGCCAGAACGGCAACTTAAAGGCAAAAAATGAAATATCTAACCCAAATTGGTGATCCTTAGTTCCAAATGGTGTGGAGTTCTTAAACTGCAACCAAGATTCCCAAAGCCTGCTGCCCGAGCTGCCAGCAAAATAGAAGAGGACGAAAGCGATCGCAATCACGGCATATCGACGTAGTGGTTCAAGTTGGGCGCGGTAACGTTCCAGATTGTCGGCTTCGATTGTAAGTGGGACATAAATTGGACGATTTCGATATGCGATCACGACGTTCGAAGTAATAAGCAAAGAGGTAATCAATCCGAAGCCAATAAAGAGTTCGCCCTTTGTAAAGAGCACCTTGCGCCAGACACTTGTGAATCCAACTGATCGGAACCAGAGCAGGTCGGCATAGAAGCCACTAAGCGCCACCAAGATAATGGCCAAGACCACCAAGGTAAGAATTGTTAACGGCAGCGGTCCCCGGCGTTTTCCAGATCCGGCACCACTAGCTGCTCGGCCACGGGAGAAGGGATTTTCTGGAAATTGAAATGAACTCATGTTCTTACTCTACCCAGATGGGGAAAAGGTGGGCTTACCGAGTTAAAAATGCGAAGCTTTTGCAGCGCCAAACGGTTTTCAATAACTAGCGGTGGCAGCTTGGAAAGTTGGCAGAGTTATTCATCGTCAGGACGCTTAGCGCCTGGCTCAAACTCGCTACCGGGACGACTTTAAGTCCGGCCGGAGTCCGGGTGATATCGCGACAATTTGCTTCCGGCGCCAAGAAAAGCTCAGCACCAGCCCGCCGCGCTCCAATCAATTTCTGATCAATTCCACCAATTGGCCCCACAGCGCCGAAATTATCGATCGTCCCCGTCCCCGCGATGCTTCGGCCCTTAATAAAATCAGTCGGGGTTAATTTGGCAAGCAGCCCGAGCGCGAAGATCAACCCAGCGCTTGGCCCACCCGTCTCTTTCAGGGCAATCTTGATATCGGCTCCTGTAACACCGGCGGCAATTTCGGGATTTGAGCGCTTAAGTTGCGCCAAGGCGGCGATCGTCGCCGACTCTTCCGAGGCGCTCATCTCTTTTGCCCCTACAGATTTGGCTGTCGCCGAACTCTCGGCTTTTGGATAGAGCGCCGCTCGGGGCAGAACGACCGAATCCCCGACGACCCAATTGAAGATTAACTCTGGGCCAAACATTTTCGAATCTGGGTTAGAGACTAGAACTGAGGTCGAGAAGAGCTTGCCAGGATGGTTAAAAGTTTTAGCGTGCGCAATTTGGATATTTGACCCGAGGACATTTTGCGCTGGGCCAGGCTTAATTATTACGAATGGTAATGGCGCAAAGAGCGAGAGCAGAAGTGCAACAACCATGACAACGCCGGCGAAAAATGGAACTCTCCGATTGAAGATCATGGAGCTTTGAGTTTACTTACTCTCGCCGGTCGGCTCATCAATCGACCTATCGATTGACCCATCCGCGATCACACTTTTGGTATCTCTAAAACTCTCCTGAAAATCTTGAAACTTAGAAACCGAGCGATTGGTTTGGTTATCGAATTTATCTTGAAAGCGTGAAACCCAGAGGACATAAGAGAGTGCACCTAAAACCGCAACAATTGGAACTGCCCACCAGATCAGCGCCGAGAAGGCGGTGGATGAGGTGGCGGCGAGGTTCATGGGCTAAGCCTAGCCAAAGTTCGCAAACTGGCATTTCACCTTAATTTTGGGAAGTTTTTCCCACCTTCGGTGGTTATGTTAGGAGTACTGACCTAGGAGGTCTCGTTCTTTTCGAGAGGTAGTGAGATGAGCGGAAACTTTGGCTTCGTCCCAAATGATGGGGATGAAGAGAACGAGGGTGCGGATAACTCCAGAGCGGGGCAACCCAATTTTGATGCGCTATTTCAACAGTTCGCTAACTTTGGCATCTCCCCACAAACTCTCTTCGCCGCTGGCACTGGCAACAATCCGCTAATTTCTGCCGAGACAATTCGAGAAATTGCTCGAAAATTTATTGCAACACAGAATGAGGAATTTGTTAGCACGGCAGATTCTCAGAAAATTATCGAAGCGCTTAACATCGCAAATATCTGGCTAGATGGCGCCACTTTCTTCCCAACCCTTACTCAAACTTCGCAACCCGCCTCGAGCCGTCGCGATTGGCTCGACTCATCTCTGGCTGGATGGCAACGCTTAGTCGAACCGCTGGCCGAAGGAATGGCAGCGGCGCTGACCAGCGTCATCACTGATTCTGGCGCCCAATTTGGCAGTGAGTTTGGTGTTCCCAAAGGAGTTGAGACCACACCTGAAATGCTTCAAGGTATTGGGCTTTTACTTCGCTCCTTCATGGGCTCGATGATCGCCACCCAATTAGGGCAATCGATCGGCCTGCTTGCAACTAGCGTTACCGGTTCACACGATGTGGCTATTCCCCTGTACGAGAAAATTGAGACTCATCTGATTCCGCAAAATGTTAAAGCTTGGGGCGAAGGACTGGATATCCCAGAAGATGAAATTCGCATTTACTTAGCCTTGCGCGAAGCGGTGGCGGCACGACTATTTACTCATGCCCCATGGCTTTCGCAATATATTTATGATGCCTTTGCTGCGTATGGAAAAGGGATTCGCGTTGATCTAAATTCGATACAAGAACAAGCCGAAAGCGCAGTTAACTCTGGCGAATTAGATATCAATAATCCAGAATCTATCTCTTCGGCAATCAGCCAAGGTTTATTCACGCCGGAACAATCCCCAGCGCAAGATGCGGCGCTGGCAAAACTAGAAATGATTTTGGCGTTGATCGAAGGTTGGATTGATCATCTTGTAACTTCAACTGCAACCGATCGGATTCCATCGCTACCAGCGCTGAATGAAACTCTCCGAAGGCGTAGAGCTGCGAGCTCGCCAACGCAACAACTTTTTGCCACGCTATTAGGACTGGAAGTGTCACCGCGAATGATGCGCGAGTGCGCCACTTTTTGGGGTCAAGTTCTGGAGCTTCGAAGCGTTGAAGTGCGCGATTCTCGCTGGGAAGACCCTGCGCTACTGCCTACCTCGGCCGACTTGGGTGATGTTGAAAAGTTCCTGACGAGCACCACGGTGCCAGATGATCTTTCGGGTTTAATTTAACCGCGCTACAAATTAGCAATTACTACAAATTAGTTAGCCTGGGCATAAAAAAGCGAAGCCCCCGGGCGCACGATTCTTTATCTGCCTTCCCCTTGCAGACAATGAACGGTTATCCGAGGACTTCGTGGCGTAAACCTATGACATGAACTGCGCTTTATCAACTAGCCACGAGCGCATGGACAAAATATTAATCAGATTATCTATCTCACAAGAAGTCAGTTGACAATTTGATTTCGTTACAACGCGGGAAGAGGCGTAGCCCTAAAAAAGCTGCTCCTCATTCTCGGAGCGTCACATGCATTATTTTGCCAGCGGGATACCATTAATTTTCGATTATCTGCCGCACGCTGTTGATAAAGTTGTGGAGAAGTAGGGGATAACTTTAAATGTCGGTGGAGAACTTTTTTCAAAGCGAGCTCTTCCTCGATATCTTGCGCCCCGTGTTAACGCCAACAACTAAACCGCCAGCAACTAACCCATCAGCGCGGCGCTCGGATACGCCCGGCAACGCCACCCCCTTGGTTCCCAAAAAAAATACCCCGAAAGACTCAAGCTCAGGCGAAAACCCTAAAGTTGATCTCGATACATTGCCGCCTCACAAGGTGATCCGAAGCCCGCGCCGCAAGCGCAGCATCAGCGCCTTTCGCCGCAATGGCCTGATCGAGATCCATCTGCCGGCGCGAACCTCAAAACGCGATGAGGCGAGCCTGATCCCCGAAATGATCGCTCTGGTCTTAACCCGAGAATCCAAGCAGCGGCGCACCGAGGCTGCGCTAGAGCAGATGGCGATCGAACTACTGACCGACCTGCTCCCGGAGTTCCACGAGCGCCCCAGCAGCCTTACCTGGCGAGCTATGCGCGATCGTTGGGGCTCATGTACCACAGTAGATCGGACAATTCGGATATCGGACCGTCTTGCTAGCGCCCCGGCCTATGTTTTGCGCTGCGTCCTCTTCCACGAGCTGATTCATCTTCGAGTTCCCAACCACTCAAAGGAGTTTTACACCTATTTGTCCCGATTCCCCGAGCTGGCCCAAGCCGAGGCCTACCTGGATGGCTACGAGGCGGGAAACCTTGAAATCCCCCTGATTGAGCGTAAACAGGGGTAGGGTGAGCGGGTACGCACGCTCAATGCGGGAGGCTCCCGATCC
>SESG01034472.1_pt1 | contig 21465 bp, 4 predicted proteins | sample 3171421 | NCBI WGS metagenome assembly SESG01 (sample SAMN10866946, study PRJNA518727) | freshwater metagenome | biome: subpolar coniferous forest; feature: holomictic lake; material: water; isolation source: holomictic Lake 227, 6 m and 8 m depth | place: Canada: near Kenora, Ontario | collected... | reverse complement strand
ATGACTAAGTTTGACGGTTCCTGGTCAATCCCCACCGGTTTCCCCACTTCTAACGGCGCGGTAGTGAATTTCAATATTTACAACGATAAACTTTATGTGGGCACGGCTCTCGCCTCGACAATTCAGGTGTTTGACGGCGTCAACTGGTTTAATACCAACAACGGACGGCCGTTTGTCCTCCCAGCTAATACCACGATGCAAAAACTCGCTTCATATAATGGCCGCCTATACGCCGCACCAAGACCCCCGGCTGTTAATAATTTTTCGTTTGACGGCAGTTCCTGGACTGCTGTGTCTGGATACCCCATCCCCGGCGTGCTTAACATTGGTCCAAGAAGCCTTATTTATGACGGGCGACTGTATGACTCCGGTGGCTTTTGGAATGAGACCACATATACCGCCAGTTCAATAGATGCTGATAACCGCGGCGGGGCTGCTGTTTTCGGCGGTAAACTATACATCGCCGGAACCGTCCAGTACGGTGACGCTACCAGGAATGGCAGTAAATTTCAATTTTTGAACCCTTTGACAAATAATACCTGGACCCCCGTTTATACCAGTGTCACACCCAGCATCACGCCAGATACAAGTTCGGCAGCTGAAGTGGTACTATTGCTCGCAAATGCTGATGCCGGCGGGAAGTTTATGAGCACTCCATATACTTATAACAACAAACTCTATATTGGTTATCCCAAGGGCAGGGTCAAGATTCTTACGCCGCCGGAAATGCTCATAAGCGCGGTGGATGGTGATACAAGCCTTAAGACTTTAACTGTGAAGGGCCTTAATCTCGCGCCTTCAATGAACACCACCACCTGCGGCGGCGGCTCAGGCGCCTGCACGGCTACCAACCAGGTGGTATTCTTCGGCTCCGACAGGGCCGGCAATATCAAGAATTATGGTCCCTTTGCCGTAATATATGACCCTTATAAAGATTCCCCGCTGATGATCTCAACGCCGTCGTATCCCGCTAACGGGTCGTCCGTCATGTACGCGAAGCCCGGTTTCAGCTGGGTGGGTATAAGCACCAAAACAGCCGCTTCACTGGGCGCGAACGCGCAGTACATACTGAATGTGGATAATAACAGCGACTTCTCAAGCCCTGAGGTTATCCTTTCCACGGGCATAACGGTTTACAGCACCACCGATTTCACCGTGGACGGCTTTATACAGATCACCACGCATACGCTGACCGACACAACTTATTACTGGCGCGTTGCCACAAAGACCGGCATAAGCCAGGGGCAATGGAGTCAGGTTTACAACTTCAGACGTGATACGGCTCAGCCGGTGTTCTCTAACTATAAAGTCCTATCCGCCGCAGGCACGCCAGTGCTTGAAACCGATATGATAAGCCTTATCGGCGGCGTCACCGTGCAGGTGGATGTGCGGGATACGGGTTCCGGCCTGGCGGTTTCCTCCGGATCTGTGCCGGTGGGGTTGACCGGCGCCACAAGCATGGATTTCACCAACAGCCTGGGCGTGATGTATTCCACCAACGCCGGCGCCGGCTGGATACACGGTGATTGGCAAACCATAGACCTGACCTCCGTGGTGAGCGGCAGAAGCAGTGATATCCGCTGTATGATTGAGTACAAAAACAATCTTTATGTTTCCCTCACCTCAACCTGGTACGGAAGTGTAGTCGTTTACAACAAGACTACCGCGACCTGGAGTCTTTTAATTGATGGATTTAGTACTTCGGACGCTATGATATACGCGATGGCGGTGTATAAAGATAACCTGTACATGGCGACAGCCAACTGCAAGGTTAGGAAGTATGACGGCACCACCCTCACCTCTACCGGGCATGAAAATCTGGGTCCATGCGCCAACGCTACCTATCCGAATACGGCGTGGGTGGCCTCTTTTGCCGTTTACAACGATAAACTTTATGCGGGCATGACTACAACGGATGTCGCCACTATAGCCCGGAGCTATGTAAATATTTTTGACGGCACTAACTGGGTTACTTCTAACGGCGGAAGATCTATAAACCCCGACGGCAGATATATCAACAGCCTGGGACTTTATAATGGCGGGTTGTGGGCGGGGCGCCAAGTGGGAGCCGATCAGTTTACTCTTAGCGGCAGTTCCTGGACCGCCGGACCGCCGGCTTTCCTTAGCCGAGGCAAGCAGTCAAGTCTTGTTTATAACGGCAGATTTTATAATAACTGGGGCTTCTGGAATGGCAGCACATACGATACGACCATTAATCCCTACGGTCTTGGCGGTGTTTACGACGGCAGGGCTGTAGTGTTCGGAGGTAAGCTCTACACTACCCGCGTCGAATCCGGCACCATAGGCAGTTATTTCCAGTTCCTTAATCCTCTGACGAATACCTGGGGCGTTGTTTACCCCAGCTTTATGCCGGGCGGTCAGGGTAATCTTCCTTTAAATGATCCTGATGCGGTTGCAGCTGACACGGTGGGAACTATTGCCGGCGCGTTCGTAGCTTATGATAACAAACTCTATGTGCCTTATCCGAAGTCCAGGCTGAAGGTTCTTTCATCGCCGGTTATATCTATAAACGCCGTAGACGGGGAAACAGGCGTTAAAACTATAACCGTCAATAACCTCAACTTTGTGCCTTCCCAGAACAGCAACACCTGTAACGGCGCGGCCTGCTCCGCCACCAACCAGGTGGTATTCTTCGGTTCCGACAGGGCCGGGAATATCAAAACTTACGGGCCCTATGCCGTTATGATAGACCCGTATAAAGATTCGCCTTTGCTTATTTCAACGCCGTCGTATCCAGCCAACGGGGCTATGGTGGGTACTTCAAAGCCCGGCTTCAGTTGGATAGGCGTAGAAAGAGTGCTGGCTTCCTTGCTGGGAACGAACGCGAGCTATAAGCTTGAGATTTCACGGTTGCCGGATTTCTCGTCCGTGGATGTAGCCCTTTCAACGCCTATGATCGCCGGCAGCACCACGATACCCACCGTGGACGGCTATATAGGACTCAGCACCCATACGCTATTTGAAAACACCACCTATTACTGGCGCGTGCGCACCCAGACGGCTGTGGGTAATTACGCGCCGTTCATAAGCACTTTCAGTTTCTTTGTGGATCTGACGAAGCCGGCCGGCACTGATGTACAAGTGAATATACCGGGCTCAGGGTTTACGAGTGTTACAACCGGCATCTCACCTCTGGCTTTGGGGCTTACGGTACAGTTCACGATCACTGACGCCGGTTCCGGCCTTGCGCTTTCTACGGCCTCGCTTGACCAGGCCGGTGGCATAAGCGTTTTCTACAGTTCCACTTCAGGTAACGCCTGGAGAGGCGGCGACTGGACCGCGCTGAATGGCGGCGTGGCTCCATTCGGAAGCCTGTTGCCCAAGGCCGCGGCCTCTTACCGTGACAAACTTTATGTAGGGCTTACCGGCGGTATTATAGGCGTGTTTAGCGGGACAACTTGGGGGGACATCTCCAATGCCGGTTACCCGCCGCTGACTGATACCAGCGATATCAGCGACATGAAGGTTTATAATGACAGGCTATATATAATAAATGCCACCGGCTATGTCGGCTATCTCAGCGGCACCGCCTGGACCAGCCTTGGCCGCGTGGCGAATGGTACGACTCGCTTTGGGCCTTATTATAACGGGAAAATTATCACCCATTCTCCCGCTCTTTATGTTTCTAATTCGGACGCGAACTGGCTGCAGGTTAGTACGGGCGTAACTCCCGGTATGTCGGCATCTTATAATTCCGCTCTTTACGCGGGCCGCGTATATTTCGGTTACGACGCGAGTCCGACGCCTGATACTGCGATGTCTACTCTGTTTGACGGAAGAGGTTTTGTGCCATGGGTGGTGCCATGGGCGTCGGCCAGGTATACACGCAGCATGTATAATTACGACGCTAAACTCGGGGCTGGAGCTGCTATAGGGTTGCACTTATACAACCATGTGGACAACTCTTATGTGAAGTTGGTAGATACTATTAATAGCGGCGGCGCAGGAATGAATTACAGGTCCACGATATTTTACAATATGTGGACCGGCGCAACGCCTGCCCCTATATTCGTTTTTGACGACGCTAAATCTATTCAAACATACAATCAGAATTTAGGGACTGTGTTTGCAGGCTACCAGGGCAAGCTATATGTATTCAATGGTACAGGCCGGGGCTTTGTATATGAACCATTAAGCATCGCTTATACCGGCTCCGACGGCAGCAAGAGTTCCGATGTGCAGGCATACGGCTTTGACATGGTGCAGACCACAAATACCATTTCCTGCGGCGGCACCTGGCCCTGCGCCGCCACCAACCAGACGCTTATCGTGTTCTCCGATATGGCCGGTAATGTTAAGCGCTACGGACCGTACGCTGTTAAAGTTGACTATATGCAGTCTTCGCCGCTGGCGATATCCACGCCTTCCTGGCCCCGCAACGGCTCCGTTGTCGGTATTTCAACCCCGGTCTTCAGCTGGGTAGGCGTAAGCACCACAGCCGCGGCGATCATGGGCAGCAATTCCAGATATGAACTGGATGTTAACGAGTCTATCAATTTTGACGGCGTGGGATTCAGCACCGGCGCCTATATACAATTGGCCAGTTCAACCGATATTACCTGCGACGGGGCGCTGGCGCTTAACTCGGCGCTGAATGATAACACCACCTATTACTGGCGCGCGCGCGTCAGGACCGGAGCCGGCAATTTAGCGATCAACTGGAGCACTTACAGCTTCAGGACGGATCTTGTCCCGCCTTACGGTTCGGGCTTTACGATCATCAACCAGGTCGGAGCTTCGGTGGGCGAGGCCACATATATCGCGCTTACCACCCCGGCCACAGTGCAGATAACCCTGCAGGATGACGGCACCGGGCTTGCGGTTTCAAGCCGGTCTCTGCCGGTTATGATATCGGGGGATTCCTTTGCCGAGAACGCCTCGGGAGTCGGGGTTATCTATTCAACCAATAGCGGAAGTACCTGGATAGACGGCTCATGGGAATTAACCGACTTATCCGTCTCTGCTGGTCTTGGTACCACCGATTTTAACTCGTTCGTAATATATAAGGACAAACTTTACGCCAGCAACGGTACGCCTAATCTGGCTGTTTACAGCGGCGGAGAATGGACTAAAATGTTCACCAGCCTGGCGACTAACATCGTTTCCATGGCGGTTTATGGCGATAACCTTTATGTGGGTTCAACCAGCGGTATTATAACCAAGTTTAATAATACCAGTTGGAGCCTGACCGCGCACGCGACGCAGTATTCCGGTTTTGGCACGGTTAATACTCTTGCCGTTTACAACGGTAAATTATACGCTGGACTCAGCAGCGGCCGGGTGACGGTCTTTGACGGTACGCGCTGGACAATTACCAATAATGGCAACACCATAGCTCCGACCGCAACCGGCATCCAGTCCCTTGCCGCGCACAACGGAAAACTTTACGCCGCGCCCACCCCGAACACGGTCGGGATCATGGAATATGATGGCATCGCCTGGAAGCTTTCTCCCGGCGGCGCTACCATCAACCTTGTGTATGACATGATGTCGCATGACGGCTTATTGTATATTACCGGATTTAGCGGAATTTACTCGTATGACGGAGCCACACTGCGGACTGTAAGCGCCGTTGGCTACGGAGAGAGCCTTGCTCTGCATGAAGGCCGTATCTATATGCTCTCGCGGTCCGCCCCCGCCGGATTCAGCCGCGTGGCTTACAGGCACCCGGTTACCGGCGCGATCGTTACCTCGCTGCAATATCCATACACTACATGGGGTGAAGGCCATTATATGAACGGCCTTATCTCCTACGCCGGGAAATTGTACGCGGGCGCACCACTTGGTAATATCGCTGTCCTTTCGCCCTTAACGATGGTTTCCACCGCCGCAGATGGTGAAAAAGGGCCGGTCACGCTTGAGGCGCGCGGGCTTAACCTTACGCAATCCACCAGCGCGGCTAACTGCAGCATCTTGCCCTGTACCGCCACGAACCAGATCGCTTTCAGCCTTGGAGATCTGGCCGGGAATATAAGCGGCGCCGGCCCGTACGCCATCTTAAACGACTATATTACGGCTACGCTGGCCGCCCCGGTGCCCAACTCGCCTATCGGCGGCGTTTATGTAAGCACGCTGACCCCCGGTTTCGCCTGGACCGGACCCAGCACCGCTGCTGTAGCCATTATGGGCGTCAGCGGCAATACCAGATTTAATATCGAGGTCTCGGTTAATCCGGACATGAGCGCCCCGGTGATCAACTCGGTGGTTATAACTTCCGCGTTCAGCACCAATAATGTTACCGTGGACGGATATTACAGCGCCGCGCCGCTGGCCAATAATACCACCTATTACTGGCGCGTGAGGTTCACTAATCAGAATTCAGCTTATACCACTTCCTGGAGCGAGCCGGTAAGTTTTGTGACGGATAATGTGCAGCCTTCTATTTCGGGCTTTACGGTTAAGAGCACTGACAGCGACTGGCTGGCGGAAAACGCCTGGCTGACCCAGCCTACGGGAGTTTCAGCTAAGGTGAGCGTGTATGATCTGGCTTCGGGCCTGGCGGTGAGTTCGGGCTCGGTGGCGACGCCGGATCAGGACGGCTATAACCGGAGCGAGAATACTAACGGCTTCGGCGTGATCTATTCCACCTGCGCCGGCGCCACCTGGATAAGCGGCTCCTGGGCACCCATGAACGACGGCGACAGGATCTCAGCCGCCCCAAATACCATAACGGCTTTTGCCAGCTATAACGACATCCTTTACGCCGGAGACAGCCTTGGCCAGATCTATTCCCTGGGCGTCGGCTGGAACCCGGTCTCGGCAGGCGGGCCTCCTCTGCCACCTGTAACCGCTTTCGCCGTCTATAACGGCAGGCTGTACGCCGCCACTACCGGTGGCATCTATTGGACCTCTAACGCCGGAGTGGACTGGAACTTAGTGCTTGGCGCCGGCGCGGTTCCCTCGGCTGTATATTCAATGGCCGTTTATAACGGCAAATTGTACGCCGCCGGCTCAGTAGTTCCTTATGTGTACGCCACAAGCGATGGCGACAACTGGTTTAACGCCAAGAGCGGGACGCTTACCGGGCGCGCCGCCGCGCTTGCCACGTTTAACGGCAAACTTTACGCTTCGGAATACGCCGCCGCGGCCCATGTTTACTCGCTTGCCGCGGGCGGGAACTGGACCACGGCTTATACCGGCGGCAGTTACGCCGGCGGTTTCGGGCATTATAACGGAAATCTCTATGTTATGAGCGGGGCGAGTAACGGCGGCGTGAAATATACCGGGGCGGCCTGGACCACGCTTAGCGGAGCATGGGGCACCCAGCCGGTCGCCTACGACGGGCTTTTATACATTTCGACGGGTTCCGGGCTGTCGGCTACCACCGACGGCACAACGCTCAAAAGGATGAGCGCCGGTGCCGGGACTTCCGCCGTGGTCTTTAAGGGAACGCTTTATTCCACTTCGGGCGGCTATATCTATAAGCATGTTCCGCTGGCGGCTTCGCTTACCGGCACGGACGGAACCAACGATACCCACACCCTTTCGGCCGACGCCAGCCTGAATCTGGCACAGTCGGCTAACAGCCAGGTGTGCGGCGGCGCCGCGTGTTCCGCCACCAACCAGGTTATATTCACGCAGTCGGACCGGGCCGGGAATGTTAAGACCTACGGTCCGTACGCGGTATTGAACGACTCGCTCACCCGCACGCTGCCTCCGCCGGTGCCAAACGAGCCGCGCGCCGGCGTGTATGTCAATATGAAGAAGCCGACGCTTGCCTGGAGCGGGCCGTCCAGCGGCACGGTGTCAGCCATGGGCAGCAACGCCTCGTATAAACTTGAGGCTTCAAACAATGACCCGTCGTTCTCTTCAACTATAATAAAAGAGGATGTCTCCGGGGCGGTAAGCGCCAATTATCCGACCTTTGACGGGCTTTATACGCCGGTCACGGACCTGCCTGAGAACACAACCATCTACTGGCGCGTTCAGTTAAAAAACAATGTTTCCGGCTTTACAGGGGCCTGGGCCACCTCAACTTTTGTAACGGATTTCACCATACCCACCGCCGCCAACTTCACGGTTATCAGTTCAACCGGCGTGGAATGGGCCGACTCCAAGTGGTTTAATGTCGGTACGGGCATGGGGGCAAAGGCCGCTGCGATGGACGCGGTGCCGGGTTCCGGCCTGGCCGTTTCAACTTCTTCGCTCTGGGGCGGCGCGGATGGGCACGACTGGGGAGACCTCACTTCAGGGTTTAGCGTGAGATACACCACCACCGCCGGCGCAAACTGGGCTATGGGCGGGGCCTGGTCGCCCTTGAACAACGGCGACGCGGTGATCTCAGGCGCGACAGGCGTAAACGCGCTGGCTGTTTACAACGGCAAACTTTATATGGGAACCGCGGCCACCGACCGTGTGGCGAAATTTGACGGAACAGATCTGATAGATGACTTCAGCACCTTGGGCCCGGTTATTACCGGCGAGACCGGGATCACTTCGCTGGCCGTTTATAACGGCAATCTATACGCAGGAACTTCGGGCGGCAAAATCGCGGTATTCGACGGAAGCACCTGGCAAACCTCAAACGCCCTTATCACGGGGTCGGGGGGCGTAAACGCGCTGGCCGCTTACAACGGCAAGTTATACGCCGGTACGGCCGGCGGCAAGATAGCCGTGTTTAACGGGGAGACCTGGAATACGGCGGGCACGATCATCGCCGGGGCGACAAATCCAAATGTATCATCTCTGGCCGTTTATAACGGCAAGTTGTACGCCGGCATAACAGCCGGCGGTGTAGGCCAGGTGGCGGTGTTTAACGGCGCCGTCTGGGCCGTCTCCGTAACCGGGCTGCCATCAGGCGTGAGCTCAATGGCCGTTTATAACGGCAGGTTGTACGCCGGAACCAATGCCGGCAAAGTGGCGGTGCTTAACGGCGCCGTCGGCGCGTGGCTCGCGCCGGTTACGGTGATAACCGGGGCGAATATAATATCTATGGCCGTTTACAACGGCAAATTGTACGCCGGAACAAGCCCCAATTGCAGGGTGATGGTGTTTGACGGCGGGAGCATTTGGCTGGCGGCTGGCAGCAATCTTGGTATACTGGCGAATGAGACACATGTGAATTCTCTGGCCGTTTACGACGGCAAGCTGTACGCCGGAACCAGTCCCGGCGGCAAGGCGGGCCGGATGGCGCCGGTGGGCGCGAGCCTTACCGGCACCGACGGCACGGGTGATGAACAAACCCTGTCAACCTGGGGTCTTGATTTTAACCAGTCGGCCACCGCCGTCCGCTGCACCGGCGCGGGGTCCTGCGCCGCCACGAACCAGATAATGTTTCACGCCTCTGATCTGGCCGGCAATACTACAGCCTACGGCCCGTATTCGGTGCTGGTGGATACCACGCCCCCGACTGCCACTGCCACCGCTTTCAGCGCGAATTCCAGAACGCTTACCTTAACCGGCAACGGCGCGGACGCGCTGTCCGGGATCAAGGAATGGTTCTTTGAGGTCTCGCCGTCAGTGGATTTCTCATCAAATGTTTCAAGCACCAGTTACGGCATGGCAGGTTCCGCCGTGTTCCCGGATATGCTTGAGGCCACCGTTTATTACGGCAGGGTAAGGGCAAGGGATAACGCTTATAATGAAAGCGTCTACTCGACGCCGGTCTCAACGCAGACGCGCGGCTATGTGTACGTAACCGGCGTCAGCACGGCGCCTTTGACCGCTAAACAGGGTTCCCAGGCGACCATGATGTCGCTGGAAATGCGAGTAAATGCCGGACTGCCGCCTGCGGCGCTGAACCGGATAGCCGTTTCCTGGTCGGGCACTATCGCGGCTTCGGACATAACCTCCGTGAGCGCGTATAAAGATGTGAACGCCAACGGAATCGTAGACGAAGGCGATACGCTGCTGAATATTATCCCGGCCGCGTTCTCAGGCGCTAACGCCACCATACTTGTCAACCCGGCCATGCCTGTTACCGACACGCCGGTAAAGGTGCTGCTGGCCTACACCTTCGCCCCGGAAGCCACCGTCGGAGCTGAGGCCGGCATAAGGGTCAGCGCGGCTTCCGCTCTGCTGTTCTCGGAGCCCTACCAGACGGTGGGAACTTTCCCCATGATCTCAGCGCAGACCACCATACTGGACGGCGACAATAACCTTATAATACAGCCCACCAGCATAGCCCCGACGGTTACGCAGCCCGGAATAGCCAATGTGTCCATTATTAAGCTGGCCATGTACACGGATGTCGGCACCAGCCTTATAAACGAACTGAAGATCCGCCTGTCCGGGACCGTGGCGTCAAACGGCGTTGCCGGCGCCAGGCTGTACCGGGACAACGGCAATGTCAGGTTCGATATACTGGCCGACACGCAGCTCGGCAGCGCTGATTTCCTCAGCGATTACAGCGCCACGATCCAGCTGAACGGCGACGTTGTTAAGAGGACGGTTGGAACAACGCCGGTGTATATGTTCCTGGTGGTTGACGTGGCCGCGTCCGCCGAGGAAGGTTCTAATTTCAAGGTGGTGATAGACACATCTTCGGCTTTCACGCTGAACAACTCCACCGATATGCCCATAATGGTGCCCGATCCGTTCGAGTCCAACAGCGTGACCATACAGACCAGCAATATAGCCAGCGTGATCCTTAAGTCCGTTATACCGGAATACTTCGTGCAGGCCGGATTGTACGCCGTGGCGATAGCTTCGGTTAACGTTAACATAGGTATAGCGGAGATTAACCGGGTGAAGGTGAACAGGCTGGGCGTGTCCATAGATTCCGACATCAGATCTGCCAGGGTCTATAAAGACATGGTCCCTGACGGCGGCAACTTCAGCGAAGATTTTGACATGATGCTGGGCTCGGCCCCGGTTGTAGGCGGCGTGGCCACTATTGATATAACCACCGTAGCGGTGAGAGCCGGCACCACAACGCCGCTCTTCATCGTATATGAGATATCGCCCACCGCGGTAGGCGGCAATACGGTAGGCGCGGGATTCACCGGCACTCCCACCAGCACCGTTTACTTCCGCATGGGGGGCACGAACACTTCGTTCACCGGCAATCTGCCTTTCAACACCACCGAAGCGCCGATACGCGTTACGGTGAACCCGCTGCGCATAACCGGCGCGGCCGACCTGACCACCAATTCGCTTTACCAGGGCACCACCAATAACGCCCTGCTGATGCTTACCATGCAGTCAGAGCTGAACCCCGTTACCTGGACCGGGGTGACTATCAAGCGGACCGGCACCCTGCCCGATCTGCTTGTGGACGCGATCAAGGTGTACAGGGACGCCAACGGCACCGGAGGTTTGGAGGTGCCGGGCGACGAACTGGTTTCCTCCGGAGTGGACACCTTTGTAGGAGGGCTGTGCAATATCTCCTTCAGTCTGCCGCAGCTGGTGGATTCGGCCGGGTCCGCCTACTTTGTGGCGGTGGATATAAACCCCGCGGCTGAGCAGACCCTGGGAGTGGAGATAACCACCACCAGCTGGTTTACTATAACCGCGCCCAGTATTATCTCCACCAACTCTGTCCAGGCGCCGTACTTCTCCACGGCTACCCAGGTCAGACAGTACATGAATATAGTGACCATCAGCACGACTAATGTTATCCCGTCCGGCGGCGCCGAACCGGGTACCATCAATGTGCCTGTGCTGAAGCTGGCTTTCAAAACTGATGTTTCCACCGCACAGCTGCTGAAGCTGCAGTTTGCCAAGGGCGGCACGCTGAACGACGCTGAGATCCTGGCCGTCAAGCTTTATCACGACAGCAATAATGTCGGTTATTTTAACCAGAATAACATAGGCGCCTACACGCTGGTCTCGCCCAGCACGGTGAGCTTCGGCACTGATTCAAACCCCGGCATGGTTGCGCTGCCTATCCTGCCGTCCCCGGCCGGGCAGAAAATTCTTAAGACCCCGAAGTACTATTACCTGGCCGTGGATCTGGCGCCCGGCGCGGTGATAGGCCGCACCGTCAACCTGCGTCTGGCGAATAAAGACGCTGTTACGGTAAGCGCGCCCAACACGGTGGCGGAAACCACATTCGCGTCCCAGATGCTTTATGTCAAGGCGCCGCCGCAGCGGCTGTCGGTCAATTTTGAGAACAAGCTTTCAACCTGGGTAGTGCAGGGGCAGACGGCGGTGCTGGTGGCCAGCTTCACGGTGTCGGCTTCCTCCTACACCATAGACCTTAACCGGCTTGACTTCTCGCGCGGCGGCAACTGTTTTGACGCGGATGTCTCGGCAGTAACCCTTTACCGCGACAACGGCAACGGGGTCTGGGACGGCCAGAGCGAAGTAAGACTGCTGACGGGGAACTTCGCCAGCGGGGTGGTGTCGTTTAATCTGGCGGCCGCTCCGGAAACAATAGTGCAGAACGGGACCTATCTCTATTACCTGGTGGCGGATATCTCAGGCACGGCCACCTACGGCCGGACTTTCGGAGTGGACATGCCTTCGGCCGGTTATATGCGGGTGAATGAGCCGCACACCGTGTCTTCTATCGGCCTGCCGTTTATCAGCGCCCGCGCCATGATAAAGCCAACCGTTGACGTCGTGACTATCACCGGCAGCGACTCCGCCCCCACGCTTACCCAGGGCGATTCCAACCGCGTGATGGGCCGGCTGCGCCTGAATACCGACGCTAATTCCGCCATCCTGTCCACCGTGCGCTTTGATAAGATAGGCACCACTCCGGACGCGGATATTCTGCGGATAAAACTGTACAATGACGCGAACGCGGACGGCGTCCTGGATTCCAGCGAGACTATTGTCGGCACGCTGCAATCCCTGTCCGTAGGGATGGGCGTGATGGTGGTTATTCCGCCGCAATCCATAAACAACCTCACCTATCAAAATTACCTGGTGGTGGTGGATGTATCCAGCTTTGCCGTGGTGGACAGCAGCTTCAGTCTGCGCGTGACGCCGGTCGTGACCGCGCCCGACATCGCGCAGATAATAGGCGACACTATAACCTTCAATATGGCCGGGTCGATCATAGATCTGCCCGATACCATCTATATGTCGTTTACGGATATAGCCTCAAGGAGCCTCTATGTCGGCGCGGAAAATACGCAACTGGCTAAGATCTCTTTCTGGGCCGACAGGGACGCCGCTTACCTGACCGGGATGAAGTTCAGCGTCACAGGCACAGCCGGCCCCGATGACATCCCACTGATCAGGTTCTACCGCGACACCGACGGCAGCGGATTCTTTGATCCGAAATATGACGCGCTGGTGACCACCGCCGCCGTCTCATCCGGCGAGACCTATGTTTATCTGCCGGATCTGGGCGACCTGATAATAGCCTCAACGCGTACCTATTTCGTGGTGACGGATATTTCCGAGGCGGCTACCATCGGCAACACTTTCAGCATGAGCATGTCTAACGAGAACAGTCTGTTCGTGTCCGGACTGGACCGCGCGGCGTCTTTCTCCGGAGTCGGCACGGCGCTTTCCACCATCCGCGATCCCAGGGTGCCCACGCCGCCCGAGATCTACATCTACAGGGCCGACGGCACCATGTATGCTGAGAATGACGAGGCCTTTAACGCCTACAGGACCATGCTGAGCTTCCGCTGGGCCTCCACCGCGTACGCGGGGAGTATTGAACAGGTTTACTATTATGTGGGGACCAGCCCGGCTAATGATAGCACCACATGGATAGCCGCCGGCGGGGCGCGCGATGTTTCTATACGGGGCCTTAACCTGCTTAACAACGGGTCCTATATTATTTCAATAAAGGTGAAGAACTCCGTGGGCGCTTACTATAGCGACATCGTTTCCAAGCGCCTTATAGTGGATACCGTGGTGCCGACTCTGCCGGCCGGCGCCGTTTACACCAGCGCGGAGGCCGGTGACCTGCTGCTCAACTGGGTCTCGGCCACGGTGGGCATATCGGGGATAGCGTACTACGTGGTGGAATCGCGCCTGGGCAACAGCCCGAAATGGGTGACTGTCAGCACCACCACCGAACACTTTTTGGCTATCAACGGCACCGGAGCAGCGGCGTCCGCGGCCGGCCGCGCCCCGGGTGCTTATTTCTACCGCGTCTACGCCGTGAACAACGCCGGAGTGTCCGGCGGCCCCAGCGACCAGCTGTCGGTGAACATCAACCTGGAAGCCCTGGCCGTTATTTCAAGCGCCAGCGTTTATCCTAACCCGTTCGATTCACGCAGGCAGAACGGAACCATAGCTTTCACGCTTAATAAGGACAGCGAGGTAGCCATAACAATTTACGACGCTTACGGGCGGAAAGTAAAATCTCTGGGCTTTTCCGGAATTGCCGGAGCTAACGCCGTGGCCTGGTCGGGAGACGGGCCGAACGGCAAGGTTTCCATGGGTATGTATATCTGCGTGATAAAAGCCGCGGGCGTCACCAAGATCTTAAAGATAGGCGTGAAGCACTAGTTTGAAAGTTTTAGTTGGTCCGTCTCACCGGCGGTCTACCCCAACGTTAAACTGAGGGGGGAGGCCGGTATCCAGCATCAAGAATGCCTGGACCCCGGCTTTCGCCGGGGAGACAGTACGCAGGGAATTCCGGGGACAGTCCAAATCGCCGGAAAGATGACTTGGTATTAGCTTTTAAGGCGGAGGTGTGACCCCCTAAAGCCGCGTTAGTCAGGGGGGGAAAACAGGAAAATACGCAATGTATCCTTTGTTACAGTGCCCGGTTTCTCAACAGCATGCCGTCTTTTCATTGGGAGAAATAGGGCGCTGTGCCTATTTTATCCGCAGGACATAAAAAATTCACAATTTCTTCAGGATTCATCAACAATCGTCCGGTATACTATTTGTATGGTAGGCTGGAAAGGTATCCTGAATAAGCACAGAAAGACTAGGTGTGGGTGGAGGTACAGGTAAGAGCGAAGTTCTATGAAAAGAGAGAAAATGGCTAATAAGGCGCAATGCGCGCGGACTGCCTTTTTAAAAAGGCGGTCATTGTCGTTTGCTCTTATCTTCTCAGGAGTTTGCGCCTGTGTCCCGCTTAATCTCTTTGCCCAGGCTGGGGCCCCTGGCGCTATTTTTGATTTTGGCGCCGGCGCGCGGCCGCTTGCCATGGGCGGCGCTTATTCCGCCGTGGTGAAAGAGGCTTCTTCCCTTTACTATAATCCCGCGGGTCTGAGCATGCTGAGCAGCCGCAATGTGTCGCTTATGCACGCCACGCTGTTCGAGGGTATGAGCTACGATTATATAGGTTACGCCCAGAGCTACCGCGGCTTCCCCGGCGGCTGGGGCGCGCAGGTACTCCGTTTTTCCGCCGGCGCGGCCGAGGGCCGGGACGAATACAACCTTCCCACCAGCGCCTTCACCTATACCGAAACCGCGATGGCTGTCGGCACCGGTGTGCACGGAATTTTCATGCCTTCGCTTTCTCTGGGCGCGTCAGTTAAAGTGCTTAACAGGGCTCTGGCCGCGGACAGCAACCGGCTTATAGGTTTTGACATGGGCGCGCAGTACGGCCCGCTTATGAGTGACAAGCTTTCGCTGGCCCTGGTGATGCGCAACTTCGGCAGTTTTGCGATGGGGGACACGGCGGATAAGCTGCCTTTCGGCTTTAAGGTGGGCGCGGCCTATCTTTTAAGTTCCAATATTTCTATCTGCGCGGATTTCAGCGGGAACGGAGAGATCCAGTTCGGCACGGAGTACGGCATTGGCATAGGGGCCATACGCCTGGGCTATGACCGCGATGCTTTTTCGTTCGGCGGCGGGCTGAAATTTATGAAGTCCTACCAGCTTGACTACGCGATGTTCAAACATCCCGTGCTGGGACTTTCCAACAGGATCTCGCTCAGCTACTTCTTCGGCGGAGTGGCCGCGCCGCCCAAGGTGCGGGTTTACGCCAGCGAATATATCAAGAAGGCTGAAAACGGCATAAACGCGCGGGACTACTCCTCCGCCTATACCAGCGTGGATATGTCAATAGGTATGGACCCCGCCGTACGCAATGGCGTCTGGGGCGAGAAGTTCCGCAGGCTTGACGCGGTTGTAACCGGGCTTAAACTTAAGGAACTGCCGGGCCGCCAGAAACTTCTGAAGGACAGCACGCCGCAGGCCATAGAGGCCGGCCGCTCCATTAACGAATATCTTGAAGGCAACAATGATAAGAGCTCCCTGCTGGCGCACAGCGCCATGGGTTATCAGCCGGGCAACGCTTTCTTCTCGGACTTCCTTACCGTGATGAGCGGGCTTACCCGCACCGAGGTAAAAAAGGACGAGATACTGCCGCGCAACACTCTGGCCAAGGAGAAGCTGCGCAAGGCCGAGGCTTTCTTCCGGATGGCCAACTATGACAAGGCCGCCAAGGAATGCGAGCAGGTGCTTATGATAGAAGAGGATAATGAGCTGGCCTGGACGCGTCTGGGTTCGTCTTATTACGCCTTGGGCGATCTGCAGCGGGCTAAGCAGGCCTTCCTTAAGGTGCTGGCGATAAACCCGAACAATGTCTCAGTGCGCGACTTTGTGCTGCTGCAGGGATGGACAAAATAGATATATGGAACCGGAACTTCTGCTGCTGCTGGGGATGTGCGTATTCGGCCTGGCGGCGTCGGTGTTCGTCGTTTTTAAATTCTCGGATATATTCCAGCTAAATATGGGCGCTACAAGGGAGCGCCAGTCGGAAAAGTTTATAAGACAGATCACCAGGGCGCTGGGCATTGCCGAGAAAAGGGTGTTTGACAAGGCCCGCCAGCTTGAGGCTTTATCGCGCAGGCTGGCCGCCTCCAACCTCACGCTTGAAGATCTTAACAACATGAAGTCCAAGTTCCTGTCAATGGTCGTGCACGATGTGCGCACGCCGCTGGCCGCCATCAGGGGCTACAGCGAACTTTTCGCCAAGAGCGTGGAGACTGAAAAACAGAAGCGCATGAGCGCCAACATGGTTTCGGCCGTGGACAGGCTCAACCTGCTGGTTTCCGACCTGACCGATGTGGCCATGATAGAGGCCGGCAAGCTTAAAATTGAGAGGAAGCCGTTCGCCTTCGGGAGTCTTGTCTCGGACCTTATGCCGTCCATAGAGATAAACGCCGGCAACAAAGGCGTAGTGCTTAAATACGACCGGATAAATCCCAAGGCTGTTATAAACGGCGACACCTTCAGGATTTCCCAGGTCCTGCAGAACCTGCTTAATAACGCCATAAAGTTTACGCCCAAGGGCGGGGTGGTTGAGGTGAGCACCAGGCCCGAGGGACGCAGGCTTGTGGTGAGTGTTAAAGATTCCGGCATAGGCATACATCCCAGCGAGACCAAGAGGATATTTGAAAAGTTCTACCAGGCTAAGTACCAGAAGGATGTTAATCTGCGGAAGCAGGGCTGGGGGCTGGGACTTTCTATAGCGCACGAGATAATTATGCAGCACGGAGGAGAGATAGGGGCGACCAGTCAGGGGCTGGGCAAGGGTTCTGTTTTCTGGTTCAAGCTGCCCGCCTCTTTTTCCGAAATGCGGATCGGGGGCTAAACTTAAAGCTGCGGCCTTTTATGGGCCGATGCGGCCTGCGGTGGATTGGGCGGCTTGCGGGGGACTGGAACGCAAAACCAGTGTCGGCCACACCGTGGCCGCACTTCCGGACCTCAGTCGCCGCGCTACGCAAGCGGCTCCTTCCGGTACGGTTTTGCTAACCCAGATCCCCCGCAGGCCGCGCAGATTTTTTGTTTAAGTAAGTGAGTTGCGAAAGCGGGCGTGTCACATTTTATTAACTTTTCGGTAATACTGTTTACACCGCTTAAATAAGATAATATGGCATAGGATAAGGCGGACGGCCCGAAGCGGGCTATACGACAGCGAATATTATGAAACTAGTTAAAGCATTTTCAGTTTTGTTTATCTGCGCGGCCCTGGCTCCGTCGCTTTGCCGCCCGGCGCAGATGATGTCACCTTTTGAAGAAAAGCTGCGGTATGAGCGCGCGCTTGAGCAAAAAGGCGACGAAATCCTGGTCAAAGTGCTGGGCCCAAATCAGGCCCGGGTAAGCGTGGAAGCCACCCTGAAAATAGAAGAAAATCTGGATCCGAACAGGGCGCAAGCCCCGCAGAGCCAGTTTGCCTGGCTGAACGCCGCCCAGAAGAACGAGAAGATGAAGGAGCTGCTGCCCGGCTTCACCGCGGCCGTGACTTTACCGGCGATGAACGAGGATGAAGCCAGGTCCTACAGCTACAATGTGGCCAAGCTCAGCGTTAATATCATAGCCGGGGTGGAGCTTACCCAGGACAAAATTACAAATATAAGCGATCTTGTAGAGCGCGTGCTGGGCCTGGACATGAAGCGCGGCGACACTATCGATCTGGTTAAAACGCAGTTCGCGCCGATCTGGAAGGCGATCTGGTATTCACCGGAATATATGGGCCTTTTTATACGCTACGGGATGGTGGCCCTTGTTATAATAATCTCCTTTATGATAATAGGCCTCGGCATTATGAGAATGGCCGGCGCCATGAGTGATGTTGCCAGGGCTCAGGATGTCTCAATAGGGTTCGGCGGTGAAGGCGGCGGAGGAGGGCCGGGAGGCACTCTGGCCGTGACAGGTCAGGAAGGGGAAGCGCAGGAGAAAAAAGACGAGATAAAGGAAGTTGTCGCGGAGGAGGCCGAGCGCCTGGTCTTTAATGTCAAGCGCGAGCAGATACCCCTGCTGACGGGCATGCTGCAAAAAGAGGACCCTGAAAATATTTCACTGGTGGTTTATCATCTGCCTGACGAGATACGCGGCGAACTTCTCGCGAATCTAGGTAAGGAGCTGGCCTCGCAGGTAATACTGCATCTGGCCAAGGTGCGCTTTATAGACAGGGACGTTATAACCGAGATAAAGGAAGAGCTTGAGCGCAGGCTGGACAGCGCCGTGGGCGGGATGGATAAAGCCGTGAAGATGATAGCCCCGATGCCCTACTCCGGGAAGAAGGACATGCTGAAGCAGTTCGCCATGCACGACCCGGCTTTGGCGGCTGAGATCCGCAGCGTGTTTATTTTTGACGAGGACCTGCTTTCCCTGTCTGAAAAAGACATGGGTATAGTATCAACTTCCATACAGGTTATGCAGTGGGCCGAGGTGTTCCCGGCGCTGCCGCATGAACTGCAGGAAAAGATCAAAAAACAACTTTCGGCTAAATCGCTGCAGATGATAGAGCAGACGATGAAGTATTCTGTGACCAACCCGCGCAAGCAGGACGAGGCGATGGATAAATTTATGGAAGTGATAGCCGGCCTGGTCAAGGACGGCAGGATAGCCAAGCCCGCGGCCGACTCCGGGCTTATCGCTCTGGATAAGGCCGGAGCCGCTCCTTCCGCTCCTTCCGAGCCGCCGCCGGCTCCGGGGGCGTTCGCGCCTCCGCCGGTCAAGCCCGCGGCCACGGCCGGTAAAGGCGGAGACAGCCGGGGTGTTGTATGACGCAGGAAAATGAAGGCGGTTCCCTTTTTTCAAAGTACAAAAAGGCGCCGAAGCCGCAGGAGTCTGCCGCTCCGGCTGAGCCGATCCCGGCCAAACAGCCTGAACCCCCTTCGCGTCAGGCCGAAGCCGGCAATATTAATAACACTCCTTCTGCCAAGCCCCTGCCCACGCCCGGATCAGGCTCGCATGATCTGACCGAAAGGCTTGAAAGGGCTGAAAGCGTTATAGCCGGACTCAGAAAGGACCTGGCCGCGCAGAGGGAAGTTACGGCGGCCTACCTGGAACAATCCGCTTCAAAAAGCGCGCTGAAGACGGCCGATCTGAAAATTTCCGATTTGATGTCAGCTGTTGAAAGTGTAAAGCGGTCTATTGTCTCCGAAGGCGCGATGGCGCTCAGGCTTGAGCGTTCCGAGAGCGCGGTTGCGGAGCTTAAGATGCTTGTGCGTGCGCAGCAGGCGCAGTTTGAGAGGAGCGTCGCGGGCATGGCGCATAAAGAGGCGCTGGACGCGGTAAAGCTGGGCCTTTCGGAAGCGTTGACGGCGTTCGAGGGGATGAAAAAAAATATTTCAGAATACTCCGGCGAGTTTTTCCGGATTGAAAGCGAATGCCATAAATCTCTGGGTGAAATGCAGGGACATGCAAGAAATATAGAACAGAAATTCGCGGGCGAGGGCTTTGACGAGTATCTTAAGGAATCCGTTTCCCGGCTGAGCGCCAAGCTGTCGGAAGTGGAGAAGGGTATGCACGCGGCAATAGCTGACATGTCCGGCAGGCTTACCACCAGTGAGGTTCTCTCTAAAAAAATATTAATGGAAGCCGAGGACAGGGTTAAGAAAGGCGTGGAGCCCGAAATGAAGGCGCTTGAGGGCGAGACAAAATGGCTGCGCGATAATGTGGTCTGGCTGATGGACGAATACCGGATAGTGATGGAGCGCAAGATCAGGGCGCTTGAGGGCAAGTACTCGGCCTTCGAGGCGATCTCCAAGCGCATGGACACCATCAGCGAGACGCTGGATAAAAATCCCAAATAAATATTTACTTCTTATGGTCGGGGTCCTGCCAGGCATGGGGCCCATCGGGCCTGCGGGGCCCGGCGACTGACCTATGGGCGTGCCGCAACAGGGCCTATGGCTAACAGGCGGCCTTCGCACCGGTTCCCCTCGGCCCGATCCGACCCATGTCTGTCACCCCTTCGTACTTAAGATCTTTAACTTGTCAGGTCGGGGTCCTGCCAGCCATGGGGCCCATCGGGCCTGCGGCCGGCCCGGCGACTTCGCGCCGGTTCCTCCTCGGCCCGATTCGACCCATGCCTGTCACCCCTCCGCCTTTACCCCGTCGTACTTAAGATCTTTAATCTGAAAGTTGCAACTGCAACTTTCATCTAAGTTCTCCAAATCTTCCGCTAATGTAAATATAAAATCAATACAGATATGGTTTTGGAGTGGGTGACGGGGGATCTGGATTAGCGAAACCGTACCGGAAGGAGCCGCTTGCGTAGCGCGGCGACTGAGGTCCGGAAGGGCGGGCACGGTGTGCACGACCCTGTTTTCGCGTTCCAGGCCCCCGGCAGGACCCGCGAACCACTGGGAATGCATGCTTTAGCGGAGGATTCGGGGCGCAAGAAATTTTGTTGCAAAAAATTGTTGACAGGGGGTTTGTGTTTGTGGTATTCTAAACATGTTGCCGGAGCACAGTGGTGCGGATTAAACCGGCGGCTTCAAGCTCTTTCAAAAGTCAAAACATCATCGCGATAAAACCGAAAAATTTTGAAACGCAACGTTTCGAAAATCGATTTCTCCGACGAGAAAAATAACAGTTGACAAGTTTCCGAAAAGTTTGATACTATATTCTTAATGCCGCGAATAAAACTCGCGGCCAGCCAAATGACCCGTACCTGTTGTGCAAGCTAAGAAAACAGGAAAGGGTTTGTTCTCTCCAAATAATTATGTATGAATGGGCACCCTGAATAAAACAGAGGTGGCTAGTGATCAGCGACCGGTTTACCGGTTACTGAAAACGGGTTACTGATGTTTTGGATGATTAATCATTAAAAATCCAATTGGGTGTGATAACTTTGCAAGTAAGTAATTAACACGCAAACGATAAGAAGAGCTAATTAGA
>SESG01007498.1_pt1 | contig 21501 bp, 22 predicted proteins | sample 3171421 | NCBI WGS metagenome assembly SESG01 (sample SAMN10866946, study PRJNA518727) | freshwater metagenome | biome: subpolar coniferous forest; feature: holomictic lake; material: water; isolation source: holomictic Lake 227, 6 m and 8 m depth | place: Canada: near Kenora, Ontario | collected... | reverse complement strand
AAATAACTATGGGTACGGTAAGCAAGTGAAGGATCACGATGGGAGTCCAGATGCGCGATGAAGTCGACCGCCTAGTCGCCGCCTGGAAAACCCAGCGGCCAGACCTGGATTTCACCCCTCTGGAGGTCTTGAGCCGCATCACTCGTATCGCCCGCCATCTGGATATTGCCCGCCACAAGGCCTTTGCCGACCTGGATACGTGGGGATTCGATGTTTTGGCGGCCCTTCGTAGAGCTGGTGAGCCCTACCAACTCTCACCTGGCCAACTCATTCAAGAGACGATGGTGACCAGCGGAACTATGACTAATCGGTTAGATCGTCTTGAAGAGATGGGTGTGATCACCCGCAAGGCCGATCCCAAAGATGGGCGAGGCAGTTTGGTCTCCCTCACCAGAAGTGGAGTGCGAGCTGTTGATTCGGCGATGGAGGATTTACTCCAACGTGAAAGGGAATTTCTTGAGTCATTGAGCAAAAGTGATCGAGCGCTTTTGGCTTCAATGTTAAGCAAGCTTGCTGCGCCCTTCGACGAGCAAATTTAAGGATTCAGCGAACTTCTACTACTCGAGCACCGGGAACCGGACCACTTGCCCGAGTCACAGTTCCGATAACGCCACTTGATGTCAGAGCAACAGCCAAGTCCAATGCATGTTCTTCATCTGAAACTAAGAACGCAACGGTTGGACCAGAGCCAGAAATAATCGAACCAAGTGCCCCGTATTCTTCGCCAACATCGAGAATTAAACGAAGAGCAGGTCTGAGGGAACATGCTGCTGCTTGTAAGTCATTCGACAATGCTCTGCCGACCGCAACTGAATCTGACGATAACAACGCTTGCAATAAATATTCATTTGCATGTGGGGGCGCCACAACAAGTCCCTCACGCAATCGATCTATTTCGTTATAGACCGCGGGCGTTGAAAGTCCAACCGAAGAGAGCGCCAAAACCCAATGGTAGGTACCTCGTGATAGCGCAGATGTAACCTCATCACCGCGCCCCCGCCCCACTGCTGTGCCCCCGCCCAGCAAGAACGGCACATCGCTACCAATCTTCGATGCCACTGCATGCATCTCATCGCGCGAAAGCCCCAGAGTGTAGAGATGATCGAGAGCAAGAATTGTTGCTGCAGCATCCGCGCTGCCACCAGCCATTCCGCCAGCAACTGGGATTGTTTTCTTTATATCAATAAGTAAATCCGCTGGAAGGTCGTAGGTATCGCACATGATCAGCGCTGCCTTGACGGCCAAATTCGTCTCATCAGCGGGAACTCCATGGGACTGATCCCCTGAAATCTTGACTGAGATTCCTGATCCAATTTCTGTACGTGAAATAGTCACATCATCAAAAAGAGAGATCGCTTGGAAAACTGTGACGACCCCATGAAAACCATCAGACTCTTTCGGTCCAACCGAAAGCTGAAGGTTTACTTTTCCAGGTACGCGAACCACAACGGCGTTTGGAACTGAATGCGACATGTTAAAACCCTATGCCCATTTGAGTAATCACGTCGCCTATAGCGCAATAATCCTCGATCACAAGAACTTCTCCGCGCAAAGTGGGATCGATTTTTGCCCGTTTTAAAACTTCAATCGCAATCTCGGATCCGCCTAACCAACTGCTCATCGCCGATCGCAACATTTTGCGTCGTTGAGCAAATGCACAATCTATAGCTGCAAAAACAACAGGTCGAAGCGATTCAGGTGCAGGAGTCTCACGGCGAAGAAAGCCAACCAATTTCGAATCAACATTAGGTGCCGGCCAAAATACTGACCGAGAAACCGATCCCACCAATGACATGTGTGACCACCAGGCGGCTTTGACAGTTGGAATTCCGTATTCCTTCGTGCCAGGTTTAGCAGCCAATCGGTCGGCAACTTCTGCCTGGACCATCACGACACCAGATCGCAACGTGGGAAAAGTCTCTAGGAAATGTAAAAGCACCGGTACAGAAATGTTGTACGGCAAGTTTGCAACGAGAACCGTTGGTTGGGCAGGTAAGTGATTTAAATTCAGCGCATCATGATTGATAACAGTCAAATTTCCTGCATGATCAGAATGTTCTGCAACCGTTATCGGCAATTGAATGGCGAGGCGTTGATCGATTTCAACAGCGATTACTGAAGCCGCTTCATCGAGTAAACCAAGAGTCAGCGAACCTAAACCCGGGCCAATTTCAACCGCAATGTCGGTGGACGTGACGCCTGCCAGGCGAACAATCTTGCGACAGACATTTGCATCAATAACGAAATTTTGCCCCAGCGCTTTCGCCGGTTTGAGATCAAGCGATGCAGCAATTGCCCGGATTTCCGCCGCGCCAAGCAAAGTGCTCACGGTGCGAAAGAACCAAAGATGCGCTCGGCATTTGCACCAAGTTGGGTCGCTAACTCTGCAACGTCATCTCCGCGCTCTTGTGCCATTGCGCGAACAATATTTGCAATCTGCGCTGGAGTATTGAGGCCGCCACGATGAGGAACGGGGGCCAAGAATGGTGAATCAGTCTCAACAAGGAGTTGATCATGCGGCACTAAAGCAACTGCCTCTCGTAGAGCAGGAGCGTTCTTGAAAGTAAGTGTCCCGGCGAAGGAGAGAATGTATCCGCGGTCGATGCAGATTTTTGCCATGGCAACATCACCAGAAAAGCAGTGGAAAACGGTTTTCTCAGGAGCGCCTACTTCAAGTAAAACAGAGAGAACATCTTCGTGGGAATCTCGATCATGAATTACCAACGCTTTATTTGTCTTCTTTGCTAAATCAATATGCCATTTAAAAGATTCTTGTTGACGTTTGCGAAGTTCGGGAGGGGTACGGAAATAGTCCAAACCTGTCTCACCAATTGCACGTACCCGTGGGTGTTGCGCAAGCTCGGCGATAATTGCCAAATCGTGATCGAGATCCTCAACAACAGGTGCCTCGTTCGGATGTAGCGCGACTGCCGCCAAAACCGTGTCGTTCCAGTGCTCGGCCGCGGCAACACACCATCGCGATTGCTCGGCTGAATAACCCACTTGAACGACGCGATCCACGCCGACAGATTTTGCCGCTGCCAATACTTCTCCGACTTCAACGGAGTCAGGAGCAGTTTCGGTGACGATTTCCAAATGTGCATGCGCATCTACCGTTGTAACAGGTAGAGGTTCTGGCGACGGAGGAAGCGGGCGGTCGATATCTCTGTTGTGGCGATCAGCCATAAAAATTACTCAGCGGTTTCTAACCGTGGAAAGAGGACGGCGCTTTTTTCAACTAGGGAACCTGGAGGAAGTTGCCCCCATGTTGCAACATTTCCGATGTGTTGATCGCCAATTGCGCCAATAGTTTTATTAGCACCGAGGCTTTCCCACAAGATTTCGCAGGTTGCTGGCATGACAGGATGCAACAAGACAGCAAGTGCGCGAAGAGATTCTGCAGTGTTATAGAGAACGCCTTCGAGCTTTTCCTGATTTGCAGGATCTTTAGCCAATACCCATGGCTCTTGCTCTGTCACATATCCATTGACCCGCTTACAGAATTCCATAATGGTGTTGATGCCACCTTGGAAATCAAGTGCGCACATCGCAACGTCGGCTCTCTCAACAGTCGCAGCAAGAGTCGCTTCTAACCCCGCATCATGACTGACTGCAGGCAGAACTCCACCGCAATATTTCTGAACCATCGCAGCAAGGCGCGATGCAAGGTTGCCAAAGTCGTTCGCAAGTTCGCTTGTGTAGCGCGCGCCCATGTCTTCCCAAGAGAAAGAACCATCGGTACCAAATGGAATTGCACGCAAGAAGTAATACCTAAATGCATCGACTCCAAAGTGATCTGTGATGTCACTTGGTGCGATACCCGTCAGTTTGCTCTTGCTCATCTTTTCGCCACCGACAAGCAACCAACCGTGCGCAAATACTTTTCCAGGAACAGGCAATCCAGCAGCCATCAACATCGCTGGCCAAATAACGGCATGAAACCGCAAAATATCTTTACCCACTAAGTGAACATCGCACGGCCATGTCTGAGCGAACTTCTTGCCGCCCGCGCTTTCTGGATCATCACCAAGACCAACAGCAGTTGCATAGTTAAGCAACGCGTCAAACCACACATATACAACCTGGTCTTTATCCCAAGGGACAGGAATGCCCCAATCAAAAGTGGAACGTGAAATCGAAAGATCATTCACGCCACTTTCAAGGAAGGAAACAACTTCATTGCGAGCGCTCTCTGGTTGGCATGCATCAGGATTATCGCGGTAGTGCTGCAAGAGTGGCTCGACAAAGGCAGAGAGTCTAAAGAACCAATTGTTCTCATTCACTAACTCAATGGGCTTGCTATGTATCGGACAGAGTTTCTCGCCATCTTTGTCGATCAAGTCACCAGGAAGTTTGAACTCTTCGCAGCCGACGCAATAGGGACCTTCGTACTTGCCCGCGTAAATGTGTCCGGCATCTTTGAGGCTTTGCAAGAATCGTTGAACACGTTCCATGTGACGAGGTTCGGTGGTGCGAATGAAATCATCGTTTGCAATATTGAGGGCTCGCCAGTTGGGTTTCCATGCAGTCTCAACAAGATTGTCTACCCATGCTTGCGGAGAAACGTTGTTGGCTTCGGCTGTACGCATGACTTTCTGGCCGTGTTCGTCGGTGCCGGTCAAGAACCAGACGCTTTCGCCGCGTTGGCGATGCCAACGGGTCAAGACATCACCAGCCACAGTTGTATAGGCGTGGCCAATGTGCGGAGCGTCGTTGACGTAGTAAATCGGGGTCGACAAATAGAACGTCTTGCCCGTCCCCTCGTTGTTGTTACTCACGTGCCTATCTTAGAGGTTGATTTCGCATCAACCATCGCGGCAAAAACGTCACGTTTTGCAACGGAGAATTCTTCGGCCACGGTGGCAATTGCCGCCTTGCGATCCATGCCCGCTGCTTCGAACTCCCTCACTCTGGCAACCATTCCTGATGCCGAAATCTCCTGCGAATCAGCTGGAGCACCCGCAATAACCATCGTGATTTCCCCTAAGACTTCATTTTCTTTCGCCCAGGTAAGAATCTCGCCCAACGTTGCTCGCAAGGTCTCTTCATAAGTCTTCGTCATCTCCCGGCACATCACTGCTAATCGATCCGAGCCAAAGACCTCAATGGCGTCGGCCAAAGATTCTGCCAATCGATGTGGCGCTTCAAACCAAACGATCGTTCTCTCCTCATGCCGCAACTGCGCAAAGAATTTCTCTCGTGCCCCTGATGCCCTGGGTGAGAATCCTTCAAAAACAAATCGATCTGTCGGCAGGCCCGATAATGCGATCGCCATCGTGACTGCACTAGGACCCGGAATAACTAAGACATCGATATCGGCTGCAATCGCATCGCGCATTAATCGATATCCAGGATCACTCACAGTTGGCATTCCAGCATCAGAGACCACCAAGACATCTACACCCGATTTCAAGAGAGCGAGCAGCTCTTGTGTTCGCTCTGTTTCATTTCCTTCAAAGAAAGAAATGACACGTCCTGAAAAATGAACCTCTAAGTCTTTACACAGGCGATGAAATTTTCGAGAATCCTCGGCAGCGATCACAGTCGCCCTGGCAATTGCAGCGAGCAAACGGGTGCTGGCATCTTTCGGATTTCCCAAAGGAGTACCTGCAAGTATCAAACTCATGGCTCCATCCTCTCAGGATTTTGCGCCTTCGCGCTTAGGCTACGGATATGGCACCGATTCTTATTGCGCTCGTCTCCTTCATCTTGCGTATCTGGAATCTCGGTACACCAAAAGGCCTCGTTTTTGATGAGGTCTACTACGTTGACGGGGCTAAGGACCTCCTTAAATACGGAGTTGAAGTCACGGGGTCTTCGCCAGAATTTATCGTTCATCCCTCTGTTGGAAAATGGTTCATCGGGCTTGGCATCAAACTTTTTGGGGATAACGCCTTTGGTTGGCGCATAAGCGGTGCAGTCGTTGGAGCCCTATGCATATACATCGTCGCTCGGATTACCAATCAACTTTTTCATAGCAAATCCCTTAATGCACTTGCCGCCGGACTCATGGCGCTTGATGGATTACAACTTGTTCATTCACGCACCGCACTTTTGGATCTCTTTCTGACTTTCTTTGCGCTTCTGGGTGCATTTGCTTGGCTTAAGAATCGATATTGGTTAGCAGGCCTCCTCTTTGGACTTGCGAGTGCAACAAAATGGAGCGGGGTCTACTTCCTTATTGCATTTGCTCTTGCTGCACTTGTTATTGATTTCCGTAGTTCGGGAATAGATATTCGCTTGCTGACCAAGCGCGCCTTTCAATTCTTTATTCTGCCAGTAACAACATATGTATTTAGTTGGGTTGGTTGGTTTACAAGTCCGCGCGGTTGGGATCGCCAATGGGCCGATGGCAAAGAATCCCGATTCAGTTTCATTCCAGCCCCATTGAGATCGCTGTGGCATTACCACGCGGAAATGTTGCACTTTCACACGACACTGACAGAACATCATGCCTACCAAGCAAATCCATGGAGTTGGCTCGTCATGGGAAGACCCACTTCCTTTTATTATGAAACTCCGAAGAATTGCGGGGCGAAGGATTGCGCGCAGGAAGTTCTTGCACTGGGAACGCCGATTCTCTGGTGGTTTGCAACATTAGCGCTTGCCACCGTTGTCGGCTTTTGGATTTCAAGTCACCTTAAAAGCAAGCCAGACCGAGCCGCGACTTTCATACTTCTTGGAATTGTTGGCGGCTACCTGCCGTGGTTCCTCTTTCAAAAACGCACGGTTTTTAGCTTCTATGCAATTGTTTTTGAACCATTTCTCATACTGGCCCTTGTCTATTGCGCCAAGAAATATCTAGGGCTACAACCGTGGAACAGAAATCGAAAGATAGTCGTGGCGATACTGGTCTTACTGATCGCCATTAACTTCTTCTACTTTTTGCCACTGTTTACAGCGAAAGTGATTACTTATAAGACTTGGTCACAAATGATGTGGTGGCCATCCTGGATTTAGGTATTGATTCAAAAGTGGAGCTGAGGGGAATCGAACCCCTGACCTCCTCGTTGCGAACGAGGCGCGCTACCAACTGCGCTACAGCCCCGAACTGCAAAACTAACTATTCGTTAGAGGCGCGGTTTTGGCGCAAACGTTCAACTGCTTCTTCCGCTAATAGCTGATCAAACACCTCATCGCGGGCTGGCGCAACGGCCGAAAGTGCTGCACTAGCCAGACGCTCTTGTTCTGCACTCCAAGCGCCAGGCACCGTGAGATCAATGACTCGCTTTGGTGTTACCGCTTTTGGCGCTGTGACATAGGTTGGCACAGGAACAGTATTTGGCTGCCATGTATTTCGATCTTGCGCTGAGCCCTTAGGCAAAATGACAACGCCAGATGATTCGCGTTCGGCAAGTGGAATCCAGTGTTCTTTTGATTCGCTCCTGGAATCGCGCGGTGCAAGTACTTGTGAAAGGTTTGTGGAAAAAACTCCATCATTTGATCGATGTAATTGTTCAACGCGACGTCGATGCAATCGCTCTGCTACACCACGGCTTCGCACGTGAGCGATATAGATGACAAAACCGGTTAAAGGCAAAAGTGAATAAACGATCGCAACTGAATTGAAAGCAACCTCGAATATGGAAAGCAACAAAGCAAGAGTGAGTAATCCAAAAATAATTCTGCGACGCAATAAAGTTTGAGCTGTTTTGGATTCGTAATCCGAATCAGAACTTGCACTCGTTAATGATTCACTCGCAGGTCCGATGGCCACGGTGCGCAGTGCGCTCTTGTACCTTTCGACAGATTTTCCAGAAAAGTCGTCGTGACTATGAACCCATCGCGGTACGAAGTAGGCGGCCCACATCCCCACGATTGCTAGATAAATTAGTCCCGATGCCATGATGGATAAAGATTAGAGGCAGGAGTGAGCGCATTCTGGTATTTACGCGCACATTTGTCACAATATTTATCATCTTTTCAACTACGAAATATTGGGGTTTTCTCGAACAAAGGAAAGATGGTCGCGCCATTGGCCATCTATATGCAAAAACCTTGGCCGCTCCCCTTCAAGGTGATAGCCCGATTTTTCAGCGACCTTTCGGGAGGCATCATTTTCCGGGCGAATATTGATTTCAATGCGATGCAATTTCAACTCATCAAAGGCAAACTGGGTCAGCATCTCTACCGACGATGTGACCAACCCGCGATTGGCGTATGCGGTATCGATCCAATAACCAATGTGTGCGCCACGAAGAGCACCATAAATAATTCCACCCAAGGAGATCTGACCCACGAGGGCTCCCTGATACCAAATTGCTAAAGAAATGGATCGGCCAGAACGACCTTCCTTATTGTGGGCGGCCACCATCGAGAAATAGGTGGGCAATTTTCTTTCACTTTTTTCGCCTGGAACCCCGGGCATGGTTGCCTCCCAGGGACTGAGCCAACTCCGATTAGTGCTGCGAACGTGGTCCCATTTTCCCCGATCGCGAATTCGTAAAGGTCGCAGAGTGATATCCCCTTGCTTAAGGATCACGGGCCAGTTTTGCGCGCTCATCTCATCGATCTTTCAGAAGTACCGTCGTCGCAATACAACAACTACTACTTCATCCCCTGCAGATAACTGAGTGACTGCTTCAGGTATAGAGATCAGAGCATTTGCCTCTGCCAGGGTAGACATTTCTTCTTGAGCATCCAATGCGCGAACGGACTTGGAATCCTCCGACAAGATTGCACGCAGGTAAGAGCGAACTCCAGGGCTGGAAGCAACCGGCTTTTCAAGTCGAGCCTTTACTGATGGACGGTGAACGCTCTCTGATCCAAGCATTGTGCGAATCATTGGTCTGACAAAAAGCTCAAGAGAGATATACGCAGAAATTGGATCACCCGGAAGGGTCACAACGGGGGTCCGATCGGGACCAATAAGCCCAAAATTATGGCGCCCACTATTTTCAATCGCTACATCGGCGATCGTGATATCGCCAAGAGCACTCAAGGATCGCGTGATGAGGTCGAAGGAATCATCACCACGTTCCCCGCTCACTACAACTAGATCTGCTCGTACCAATTGATCTTCGACAACCGCTTGTAATTGTTCCTCATCATCGGGAATTGAATGCACCCGATAACCCACGCCATCGGCCTCGCGCACTCCAGTGGTGAGAATCCAGGAATTCGTTTCGAATTCCTCCGTCCCATGAAGATCTTTGCCGGGTTCAACAAGGTCAGGTCCGGCAGAAATAATCACAACTCTGGGATGCGGACGCACGGGAAGATGATCTAGCCCAACAGAGGCGGCTAAACCGATCTGAGTAGATCGAATCCTGGTACCGGCTCGCATTACTAATCGATCGCCCGCGTAAATATCGGAGGCAAGGGTTGCGCCATGCGCATCCAATAGGGGCATATCGAAAGTTGCCAGTGGTTGGCTAATGGCGATGAGAGCAGTCAAGAACTCATCAACGTGCATCTGCTCTGACATAATCACACCATACTTGTTAGACCAATATATCTAGGGGATTTAAGACATGACGGCAGATGAAAAGGCTCGATTACGTGAGCAATTTCGCAACGCCCGCCGAGAAAGAGCAGAGAGAGATAGAAGCGTCACATTTGATTTATTGCTCGCTTCACCCGAAATTAGATCGGCGAAAACTATTGCGAGCTATATCTCCTACGGAACTGAGCCATCCACCCAAGAAATCAATAGAACACTTCTGAACTCTGGTATCAATCTCGTACTTCCTCGAATCAGCACGGCTGGAATCCAATGGGTCTCGTGGGATGGAAATCAAGAAAACCTAACGTTAGCGGGGAGAATTCTCGAACCTGTTGGCCCTGAATTCAACGACCTTGGCAGTATTGATGTGGTGATAGTTCCAGCATTACATATTGATTCCGACGGGTATCGCCTTGGGAAAGGTGGCGGTTACTACGACCGAGCTTTGCCAGCAATGTCTGGATGGAAAGTTGGTCTGATCTTTTCAGGTGAACTTACCGACGAAATATTGCCCCGAGAGCGCCACGATGTTCCACTTGCGGCAGCAGCTACTCCCGATGGAGTTGTTCGCTTTTAGGGAAGATTCCTGGCCATAACAATGCGTTGGATCTGATTTGTACCTTCGTAAATTTGCGTCAACTTTGCATCACGCATCATCCGTTCGACCGGGTAGTCCGAGACATACCCATAGCCACCTAGGATCTGAATTGCGTCTGAGGTCACCTTCATTGCTGTATCACTGGCAAAACATTTACCTGCGGCAGAAAAAAACTTTAAGTCCCCTGCATTGCGGTCACTCTTTGCCGCAGCTGCATATGTGAGTTGTCGGGCCGCTGCAATATTCATTGCCATATCGGCCAACATAAATTGCACACCTTGAAAATCAAAAATTGGTTTGCCGAATTGTTCTCTCTCGTGAGCATATTTACTGGCAACATCGAGAGCGCCTTGAGCCAAACCCAGAGCTTGTGCGGCGATCGTTACTCGCGTGTGATCTAACGTGTTCATCGCTATGGTGAAACCATCGCCCACTTCGCCCAAGCGACGATCATCGGAAACTCTTACATTGTCGAAATAGACCTCACGTGTGGGTGATCCGCGAAAACCCATCTTCTTTTCATGTGCGCCAAAAGAAACTCCGGGGTCACTCTTTTCAATAATGAATGCGGTTATTCCCTTGGCGCCTTTAGTCGAATCATTAGATGCCATCACCGTATAGAAATCCGAAAATCCTGCGTTAGAAATCCATTTCTTGCTGCCATTGATGATCCAGCCCTCATCTTCACGAAGCGCTTTCGTAGAAAGGGCCGAGGCATCAGATCCTGCCTGTGATTCAGAGAGAGCGTAAGAGAATCCTTTGCCTTGTGCCAACGGCCGTAACCATCGTTCCTTCTGCTCGGGTGTACCAGCCAAAATAAGTGGGAGCGAACCAAGTTTGTTTACGGCGGGAATCAACGACGACGAGCCGCAGACTCTGGCTACTTCTTCAATAATGATCGCAACGGCAAGTGAATCAGCCCCGTCGCCACCAAATTCTGTTGGCACGTGCGCCGCGGCTAAACCTGCACGTTGAAGTGCTTTATATGCCTCCTCGGGAAACCTTGATTGCTCATCAACATCATGTGCAAAGGGTGCAATCTCTTTCTCTGCAAGCGATCGAACACTTGCACGGAGATCTTCATACTCGGTCGGAAGTTCGAATAGGAAATCCATGATGTTCTCAGTCCTCCTTCTTGTCTTGAGCTGCCAATTGCGCAAGATAGGTGTTGTACTCCGCTAACTCATCAGGCTGCCCCATTGCAGCCATGCGTTCAGTGTTTCGATCAATTCGCTTGGCTTCGCGAGAGTCATCTCGAACCCAGAGAATGAAGGTTGCTACAAGTGCGAGAAGAATTGGTATCTCGCCCATTGCCCATCCAATAGAGCCACCTAAACGTTGATCGGCAAGGAGATCGCCAATCCACGGCGTATGAAGCTGAGCAAAATATCCACCGTCAACCAATGATGTAGATGACATCAGTGCGACAGAGAAGAAGGCGTGAATGCTCATCGCAGCAAAGAGAATAACAATACGCACGAGGTGCGGAGCACGCTTTGGATTTGGATCTACCCCGATGATGACATGGAAAAATAAAAATCCTGCAAGTACAAAATGTACGTTCATCGCAAAATGTCCCAGGTGACTCTGCATCATGCCGCCAAAGAGTGTTGTGAAATACAAAACGAAAAGAGAGCCATCAAAAAGAACAAGGGCCACTATCGGATTAACCCAAATGCTCGCAATCTTTGAATGAAGTGCTGATACTAAGGTTCCTCGCACGCCACGTTCCTCATGCGTTCGCCCTTGCGGCAATGTTCGTAACGCCAAAGTAATCGGTGCACTCAGAACGAGACCTATCGGAGCGATCATTCCTAGAACCATGTGACCGATCATGTGATAAGAAAATGAGAATCGGGCATAGACACCAAGACCACCGCTTGTTGCAAAATCGATGGCAACAATTGCACATACGAAAGCAATCTTTCGACCCAAAGGCCATTTATCACCACGGCGTTCGAGAATCATGACACCGCGTGCATACAGCGCAACAGCCAGAACCAGGAATCCAATAAATAAGGCATCCGGGTTATAGAGAAGGAGCATCCGGCTAATTGATGGTTTGCCTGGCATCGGTAGCCCCGCGACCGTAACTGCTGCGTCAAATTTCTCGCCACCGATAGGTACCGGTGAGCGATTAACGGAGAGCCATGAACCAAGGGTGAGTGCAATGATCATGAGAGTTAACTCGGTGAGAATGAGTTTGCTAAATTGTGCCCAGTTAATTAAATCAGGGGCTTTCGTCGCTAAATTCTTTCGATGTTTGTATCCGATATAGATCAACCCAATAGTGAGCACTACTTTCACGATCATGACCACTGCATACGCGCTGTGCCAGGCGGATGCGAAATTTAAACGCGCCCATGCGTTCGCAACACCGCTGACTACGACGGCGATTACCGACCATAGGGCTAACTGGCTAAATCGAAATGCTGCTTTGGCACGTTCTGCCGGCTCAAGGAGAGCCAAGGCAAATACGCCTCCAACCCACAGTGATAATGCAATAACGTGAACAGCTAGTGAGCCAATAGCAAGACCATGTGATCCGCTAGAGGCTGAATGACTTTGGAAGATTGGCGCAAGGATTCCAATGAATGTGGCAAGCACAAGCAAGTTTGCCCCGCCTACTCGCTGAATTCTTCCAGCCAAGGCTGCAACAAATACAGCAACGATTAATTGGAATAAGAGGTACTGGCCCAAGGTTATTTGCGTGATAAATGATTTGATCGTTGTGTAATCCATAACCGAACCCAAAGGTTCGCCCAAAATGTTTGCCAGTGAGAAAAGAATATTTCCGATGGCTGCGACCACCCAAGCTATTGCCGACCACTTAACAACATTGCGAATACCCAGTCCGGATTTTGATAATTTTCCATGTGTATCAGGCAGGAGAAAACCAGCGGCAAGCAGTGCACCAACCACTGCCATGCTCGCTGTGATCCCAAGAAATTTGCTCATAGTGGCAAGTGCGTTAACCATCGGCCCAGCTGTAGGTAAAGAGGCGGCGAATTGCATTAGCGTTCTCTAATTAGTTTGCGAGCGTAAAAAATCAAAAAGATGAAAACTAATAACGCCACAAAAAGAAGTCCGAGAACAAATATTGATGTTCCTCTACCACTACCCGCGCTGGGCGTGATAGTTGTTGCGGTAGACGCAATGGGAGTAGGTGATGAAATTACCGCGGGCGCGGTGAAACTAAAAGTGTATGTTCCAACTAAGGGCACGTCATTGGCAGTTAAGAGTGAATACGCAACTGTGTAATCACCGGAAACTTTTAGTGGTTGCAATCCAACAATGACATTCATGCCATCAACACTGATCGTTCCATCATCTACCCGAGCGCCTTTTGGATCCGTGACAGTTACCGTGTTTCCAATATCGGTAAGCGCAGCCTGCGTTGTGAGAGTGACTGCGCTTGGCGCAGTAACCAGAACTGATCCACTGATTGGAGAGGTCGACACCAGGGAATTTGCCTGCGCGGGCGCAATTACCGTCAAAGAAAAAACAATTGAGGCCAATAGAGCGTGCTTTAATCTCGCCATTGGCGCTAACTCCTCCATATCGGACAGATTCGGGTCTTAATTCGCCTCTATCGTCTCACTTCTTTACACTTTCCCTCTACCCCGAATCCGGGGGTGAAACCTGGTTTTACGAGAAAGGTGGACGTGATGCCTACGTATCAATATGCATGTAGTGCATGCAACCACGAATTTGAGCAGTTTCAGGCTTTTTCTGATGACTCACTAACAATTTGTCCTGAGTGCCAGGGCGAACTTCGCAAGATTTATACGGCTGTCGGAGTGGTCTTTAAGGGCTCTGGCTTCTATAAAACTGATTCAAAGAGTTCAACATCGGGGGGCTCTTCATCTGGGTCAGCGGCGCTTCCAACACCGAAGGATTCCGTTAAGGAAAGCCCCGCTGCAAAACCTGCAACAGAAAGTAAGCCAGCACCTGCCGCGAAATCCGAATAATTATTCGTGATGCGGTGGTTTATCTGAATTGATCTCGTCGTCTCGACGTTTTTCCTCTTCCTGATCGTCGCGAGGATCACGTTCATCAGAGGTGGTCTTAGGCCAAATTTCGCTCATTTGCTCAATTCTATCAGTCATACTTTGATCCTCATCACTCTAGGGAGCAATGCACGTGTTTCTAAAGCTAGGTAAATTTGTCGTCAGACGTCGTAAATCCACACTTGCAGTCTTCATTCTTATTATTTGCCTAGGTGGCGGAATCGGTTCCCTTGCGATTTCAAAACTTGATAGCGGTGGATATTCCGATCCCAAGAGTCAATCAGCGCAGGTCACGAAGTACCTCAATACGCATTTTCACACAAAGGATCCTGGGGTCGTCCTCGTTGTTGATTCTCAAACAAACGTCAGTGACCCAGCGGTAACAGCATCGGCCCTTAAATTGCAAAAACTCATTGCGGCCGAACCTGGAATCTCCCAAACTCTTTCTTATTGGAGTACCGGTGGCGCTCCAACAATGAAGTCTGCCGATAGCAAAGCTGCCTTCCTATTTATCTACACAACAAAAACAGACTTTGCCAGTGTGAGTGATGTCGGCAAAAACATCCAAGCAAAATACGATGGAAAATTTGAAGGGCTTACGGTCTATGCCTCTGGCGGCGGAGTAATCACTCACGCCATCAACACTAAAATTTCTAAAGACTTAGCTCTTGCAGAAGCCATCTCTATTCCGTTGACATTTCTCTTACTGGTCTTTGTGTTCGGGGCACTCGTTGCCTCGGCTATGCCACTTGTTGTTGGAATCAGTGCAATCCTTGGCGCATTCTTCATTATTTTCTTATTGACGTTATTTACATCCGTCAGCATTTACGCGCTTAACTTGATCACCGGTCTTGGACTTGGTCTTGGAATCGATTACGCCCTGCTCATCGTTAATCGTTTTAGAGAAGAACTTCACGCTGGTAAGAGTGTCGAGGAATCGGTGGCCATCACCGTTTCCACGGCCGGCAAGACCGTCTTTTACTCGGGGTTAACCGTATTTGTCACGATGCTCTCCCTCACTCTCTTTCCGCTCTCCTTCCTTAAATCTTTTGGATATGCCGGAACTTCTGTTGTTGCATTAGCAGTGGCAGGTGCACTAATTCCACTTCCTGCAATCTTGGCAATGCTTGGACACAAGGTCGATAAAGGAGTTGTGCGCAAGAGTGCATTAACTCCAAAAGCAGATGGACGTTGGGCATCCACCGCCCGCTTCGTTATGCGTCGACCCATTCCAGTCGTAATTGTTTCGCTGTTGATCTTAGGAATCTGTGCCGCCCCGATGAAAAGCATTGCTTTCGCACAAATTGACGCACGAGTTCTTCCTGTAAAAGACAAGGCTGCAATTGCGTCGGCCGTCATTGCCGAACGCTTTATCGGGCAAGAAGGTAGCCCCATAGAAATAATTGTTCCTAATGGTTCAACAAAGCAAGGCGAAGTTGATTCATATATTTCCAAGGTTGGAGCAATTAAAGGAATCGTTCGGATTAATCCATCTCAGCAAAATGGAAGTGATTTACGAATTTCCGCAGTTCAATCAATGCCCTCGCGTACAACGCAAGCAGAAGTCATGATCCATGCACTGCGCGCGCTACCCGCCCCAGCAGGAACAATTGTCGGTGGGCCTGCTGCTGATTTCACGGACTCTCAAGATGGAATTGCACATACGCTTCCTTGGGCGCTGGGTTGGATTGCCCTGAGCGTTCTCATTCTCATCTTCGTATTTACTGGCTCCATCATTCTTCCCATCAAAGCAGTAATCCTTAATGGACTCTCACTCGTTGCCACATTAGGCGCGCTGACTTGGATCTTCATTGATGGTCACTTGAAGTGGTTGGTAGGTGATTTCACAATCACTGGGACACTGGACACGGGAACAACAATCTTGATTGCAGTCGTTGTCTTCGGGCTATCCATGGACTATGAAATCTTCTTGCTCTCACGAATTCGGGAAGAACACCTGCTAGGTAAAACCAATATCGAGTCTGTTGCTACGGGACTTCAACGATCAGCTCGAATCATCACGGCCGCCGCAGGATTGCTCGCCGTAGTCTTTGCATCCTTTGCCATCAGTGGAGTGACATCCATCAAATTCATGGGAATCGGCGTTGCATTTGCAGTCATCCTTGATGCCACACTCGTAAGGGCGCTACTTGTTCCAGCTCTTATGCGCCTCTTCGGAGAGCGTAACTGGTGGGCGCCAAAGGCGCTTCAGCGTTTTACTCTCAAACACTAAGTTGCTTTCTTCTTAAAACCTTTAGGGCATACCGGTTTCACTGCAACTACCTTCTTGCTTGAGCTTCCCTTGGTGCATGTAATCGTAATCTTTTTCTGCACAACACTCTTTGGAACTACCGGCTGCGCAGTCGAACTCGGTGTCGGTGCAACTGTTGGCGTTGGAGTCGATATCGGAGTCCCCTGCAGTTTCACGTGAACCGTTGGTGATGAGAAAGTGAAGTTGCTGGCGGATAAATATATCCATCCGCTTTTTTCAACCATGGATTCAGCTGCAACAGATGATTGTCCTGAATCATCTGTCACCGAGATTGTCGCCTTGATAGGAGCATTAGTGAATTTGTATATGCAACGAGCGACATCGGACCTAATTGCCAACGTATACGTACCTTTAAACACTTCACCAATACTGTTGAAGTGCGGTGAAGCTAATTTGTAATCCAGGGATTGCGTCTCTGAATTATAGACCGGAGGTCCCGCGCTATAAACAGTTGAATTTGTCGAGACAAATCCCGCCAATGATTTCGAGTCAAACATGCAACTACTTGCACCGGGTAGATTCGAATAAGGCAGATTTGCGAAGGTCCATGCCGTTGGATCCGCTTGAGCTTTATCGCCCACTATTGGAAGCCAAATCTTTAGCAGGCTAATCATCTCCTCACCCGATGAAGATCCCAACATGGCCGTCCCCGGTTGTAGATCTACGCCAGAGGCAGCACCAGGAATGAGGGCAGGAAGATTGGCTCTGACTGTCCACGCTGCAACAATCGGAACTTTCACGGGTAATGCTTGAACGTTCATCACAGTCCCAGCGGAAGAATATTTATAGTCAATGCGGGGATCGCGAATTCGACCATGTAACCAACCTTTGATTTCTCCAGATAAACGGATCGTTAAACCAAAGGAAACATCCGCAGGAAAAGCTTCCCGTTGGGCGCATGTTGTCCTAGAAACACCTGCGCACGTTTCAGTGTTTGGACCCATTGGCGCATACCACCTAAGTCGCATAGTTCCATTCGGGCTTGGGCCAATGTCAACGTTCGAAGGTGTGTAAGTACCAGCAAGTTCCTTAACAGGAATAATCCCCGCACTAAATGTGGTGGGGTCAATTCTTTGAGTAAGGGAAGTTCCACTTGTTTTGCTCACTATTCCGAATTGTTCAGAAATGGCTAAATATGTATCGGTCCCTCCACCATTCATTACACCTGGAATCTTCCAAACGCTATCCACCCCTGCTCTTGGAATTCCTAAAGCAGGATTACCTTCTGATGGATTTGATGGCACCTCAGGGAGCCCATGTTGAAATAAGCCGTCCACCCTCGTTCCATCTGCTTTCGCCGCGTACATTCCGACAATGCAGTCAAGATCTAATGAGTCTCGACAAGTGGGCAGATGTGCAAGGTAATAAATATTAACCCCGGCCCTGCAAGTGGCGTCATCAATAGATGTGCACAAACCTTGTTGCACTGTTGAGTATCCCTGTGGTGGATTTTTTTCTGATGTGGCGTCCGCTGCTAGATAGCCAGCCATATTGATAAAAAGGCTATCCAGAAATTGGACTCCTACAGATGTTGCATCTGGTGCAACGGGAACCACGTATTGCTCATCAGGTATTCCATCAGCAGATATGGATGGCGAAGTAGCAATCCCAAGAAAGAGAAGGGAAAATACGGCTAGGCCTATTTTTCTTTGCACATTGATGCCTTTCGGGCAATTGAGGTTTGCCCAATACATCTACCGTATATATCTACCTAATTTATTCATAGAGTGAAACCCCATTTATTATCGTCTTTACGCCTCGACTAGGTGGGTATTAATGGGTTCCCCAGAGGTTAAAGTGGCCTGCACTATGTAACGTTTGGGTGCATTTCCGATATACCCAAATGGATAGCAGGTGCTGAGCGTCAACACGGCGCTCACGGTTGGCACAATCACCGTTTTATCATTGGCATCAACGATTCGGATCTTATGAACTTCATAGACATAAGTGCCGTAGTCGGTATTGACTGTTAATAAATCTCCGAGCTTCACATTCCCCAGATTTCTAAAGACTGAATCCCTATGGCCTGCCAATACTGAATTATCGCTAATCCCAGGTAAAACACTTCCCACGTAATGTCCTACTCCCATCTGTAATTCTTTGGCACCCGTGCCCTCGATTATTGGAATCACCCTTTGCAAGCGCGGGATCGAGAGTGATCCAATCACGTCTCCAATTTTCGGCTGCGCGATCACTTTCGACAAAGTAGCGGGAACAGAGAGATCCAACTTGGGAAGATATTGAACGCCCAAGTTGGAGTTCATCTGATAGATCTCAAGCCCTGCATAGCCCGTTGCGCCTAATCCAAATGCGACTACTAGGGCAGAAATAATGGCTAGTGCAGGGCGAGATCTTTTCATCATGATAATCAGGCTGTCTTAGTGGAAGACAGAGGACTTACGTAATCCGAATGCGCCAGCTGCACTCAGTAGAAGGCCCACGGCCAACAAGTTGAACCATGGAGAGGATGTCTTAGGTAACGTGCCACCCGTTTCAGTGGTTTGCCCAGCTGCGGTAACCGCTACGCCAACATCCGTGCTTGTTCTGGTAATTGTGATTTCTTCACCAGCGCCAACAATTACTTGTCCATTTATTTGTGCGCTACCGGACCAGACACCGTCATAACCATCAACGTAGGAAACCATAACGACATAGCTTCCAGGTGCGACCGTGAAAGTAGTACCAGTGCCATCTGCGCCGGCAAAGGGACTTCCTGCAATATCTGCGCCGCCAAACTTCACATTAAAAGTAAAGTCACTAGGTAACTTTGTACCCGCGTTGTCATTAACAACTTTGCTTACTACGTGAATGATTCCTGGGGTATCTCCTGCTGCCTGTTTAAAAGTTGCCGCATTCGATGGGGCAGTCATCAGCAAGCTGAGGGCTGCTACACCTATTGCAGCAAAGCTTTTTCTGTATTTAATTGTCATTTTTTGTACTTCCGATTCTTAAGAAATCACGAAGGAGAAGTTCTCCTTTGCTTCTTTCACGGTAGCCCCGTAACGATGGGTGTAGGGAAGAAAATATTGTGGACTTTCTGTGGTTCTATCCAGATGTGATGTGCATTACCTCATTTATGACATGAGAGCTCTCGTGGAAGTATTTGGCCAAAACAGAATCTCTGATTATCGGTCAGAGTCGGATCAAGGGCCGTATTTCTTGCTGCGCTGGAAAAGAAATGTGCCTTTGCCCGAACAATCGCTTAAAGCCAAGGTTTCAAAATTCCCATTTGTCCCGACGGTAATTCCCAATTGAATATCAGGTGTCTGTTGTGGGCCGTGATTTACTGAGGCGTTAACGCAGACTAATTTTCCTATCCTGATTGTCGAGGGATCCAGGCTGAGTTTGTAGATTGTCGCTTGCTGGAGTGTCGATGGTACAGACATCCCCGTTACTAGTGAAAATTGTTTTTGTATTTGGTTGCTACCATCGAGTTGAACCGCGACGCTGGGGACGAGTGAAATCATTTTTCCTTGAAGAAAACCTTGTTGGCTGACATCTTTGAACCATGCCCCGAGCGCGGTTCCTGCGGTGTCGTAAGTACTTTGTCCGCATCCGGCAGGGGCGTTAATTTTAGCCTTTAGCGCAGGAGTAAAGAGATCTAGCGGACAGATGGAATAAGTTTCGTCCCCTTGTGGCGGGTAGATCGAAAAAGATGCTGCTTTGTGCGGCTTGGTTATATCGATAACGCCGAAGTCCACTCCAAATGCGTCGCCCGTCATACCTAGTTTTTCGCCTGCTGAAATTACAGCAGGGACATTTGCATAGATACAAAAGTTGGACTTTGCACCTTGTCCCCCGACGCCATTTTGTTGAGAATAGTCCTGGCAATTTTGCTCGGTCTTTAGATTCTTTAAAGCATTTTCAATTTTTGTATTTACTTGAGAGAAGTGCCCGATTTCGCCATAAAGCGGACCGCAAATGTTAAACAATATTGAAAAATCCCTTGTAACTTGTCCCTTTGAATCTGTGACAGTGTTGAGACGAAGTTCGGAGATCGGAGCGATCTTCGTCGGCGCATAAAGCGTTGTTATCCCTGGAATTAATCCATTACCAAATGGACCGCGACCATCAGGCGCCTTCGATGCCGGAATACCAAAACCACCATGACCGCTCGGGGTTATATGCCCCGGCGGATTTATATTTCCCATCGGGGAGAAAATTGCCGTTGAGAGATCCATCGGTGCAACTGTGAATGGGGTCGTGGTTGTACAGGCGGGCCCCGCTTTCATCACGAAAGGTTGTGATGAATTATTGTTTTGGCCACTACCTGAAGAACTTTTTCCGAGATTGAAATTTTCGTGATGTGACACGGAAGTGCCCTTGACCCAAACCCCTTTTCCGCCAGGAATTCCGATGCAGACCTCTGTTTTACCGACAGGACCCCTTAAGGTTCCGACCTGTTTCGAAGAACACTCTTCATAGCCGTTAATTGCTGAATTGGCTGAAATTGGGGAAAAGAAAAGTGCGATCATCGAAACAGTCACTGAAAGGATAACTTTCCGGGTCGTGCTCATTTGAATATTATTCTGAGCATTTTTTTGGGGGTCAAGGGCGTCCCGAGAAAAATTTTCAAGAATTTCCTTGAGATTTGCGCTCGCTTTCACCCTGAGTAGGCCGATTTTCTATCCAAGCGGAATTACGGTGTCCTAGGCCGGAGTCGGACCGGCGACCTACCGCTTAGGAGGCGGACGGTTGCATTCATTTTTTACATTTCGTAAGCGTAATTTGCATTTACTGACACTTAGTTTAATGCTATTTAATTATTTTAAAGCCTACGGCTCGAGCATTAAAGGCGCCATTAGAATCAATATAGAGAGTTACTTTATCTTGAGGATATTTGATGCTAACAAACGAGAAGCTGATCTTATCTCGCTCTAATTTGACGTTTGCAGGAAGCACTATCTGAGTAGTGGCTTGGGAGAGGTACTTGAAGGCTGTTTTAGGATCGTTGTTGGTTGTGGCAAGAGCTCTAGCCTCTTTAATAACTGCGTCGCCTGCGGCAACTAGAATATTGGTGGTGTTACGTTCTTGAATTCTGGCTGCTTCTTTACTCACAGTAGAGACTACCCACACTAGCATGAGAGCGCCTGTCATCATCATTGTAATTCCAATTTTCCTTTTTCGTCTCATTTACATTCTCCTTTTTGTTGGAACTACGTTACCTTTGATTTGC
>SESG01035203.1_pt1 | contig 21552 bp, 47 predicted proteins | sample 3171421 | NCBI WGS metagenome assembly SESG01 (sample SAMN10866946, study PRJNA518727) | freshwater metagenome | biome: subpolar coniferous forest; feature: holomictic lake; material: water; isolation source: holomictic Lake 227, 6 m and 8 m depth | place: Canada: near Kenora, Ontario | collected... | reverse complement strand
GAGGTTTTCGCGTGAGCCTCTCTCGAAGACCTGAGGTGATTGAAGATCGAAAGCCGCTTCGAAAGCCCGGGGTTTCACCCTTGAGTTTCGATTCGAAAACCGTTTCGAAAGCCACCCAGAGTTTCGCTTCGAAAGCCACCCTGGGTTTCATGATCGAAGATCTAGGGTTTCGAACACCGAGGTTTTCATGATCGAATACCGGAACCGGGTTCACTTTCACTGTGGCTTTTAGACAACACGGCCCAGATGTTTGGTCGAGAGTTTCATTGCCCTGGGTTTCAACCTCGCAGGCCCGGCTCAGGTCACGTTAGACCCACTGTGGTCAATCGCGAGGTACCCCAAGGTTCTGACCCGGTGCCGGATTCTCGCTCAAGGGCTCGACACCTTGACCCCAGCCAGCGAGGCATCATGTTCTACACTATATAGATCACCGCGGTCTCGCTCCACGCTGTGAGACTGTTACTGTGCTGTAGCGAGACTGTGTTTAAAATCGCTTGACAGCATGCTTCTATATACGTATACTTTGTGAATCGTTAATACACACAGAGCATACATATGAGCTTTGACATCGAAACCGTGATTGTTCAAGATCCGCTGGATATTGAAAGTGCCGTAGATGGCTTTACTCATGGGCTGGAATATCTTGCTGGTGGCCTGTACGGTAAAGTGTATGGCAGCACGGGCACGCCCTATGTGGTCAAGATCAGCAGCGGAGATAATGGCTACTATAATTGGGTCCAGACTGTGCAATTGCTGGGACAGGACTGTGTGTATGTGCCCCGTATACATCGCGTGGTGCATTATCGCTATCCCAGCGATCATGATCACTATCTGGGTGTCAAGCCACACAAAGTGGGGCATACTTTCCATGATCGGCTGATAGTGATCATGGAAGTGTTGACCAGTCCCACCAGGGATGCTGTGCCGGGTGCATGGAAGCGGCGGCAGAACTTTGAGCGGTTTGTTTCCCGGCTTGCCCATGCTGCTCGCTTGTGTGCTGACGGGCAGTCATACGACTGGGACGCTGATCGTATGCAGAAACTGGACTGGAATCGGTACAGCAAACGGCATACTGAGTTGCTCACGCTGTTGGTGATCGCCCTTGAATCTGCGGGCTGTGAATACTTTGACCTGCACACTGGCAATGTCATGATGCGCGGTTCCCAGTTCGTGATCACTGATCCCTTGTGTGGCTCATAAAAGACTTGACAGGAAGCAGATTGTCAGCTATACTGTTTGAACATTAACACACAGGAGCAAGGCATGAAACCGCACTACTATATCGGGGACCGGGTCCGCTTCCACAATCGCTTGTTCGGATGCGATGGCGTGGGCACCATCCTCAATACCAGCGAGCCCCGTGAACTCATCGTGAGTGTTCGGGGAATCTGGCCCGGCAAGCTGATCATACGACGCAGCCAGGTGATCGAGAAGATCCACAACTGGCGTGGCGACACCGGGCTGTTTCGCCGGGCGCTGCTCTCAGCAGGTTTCGACTATGCTGCAAGTAATCAATCGATCTTCAACGATGTGCGCCGGGATGGCCGGACCCGGCGGCTGAAACTCTGGAGTGGTGGCGGCGTGCTACGGGCCCCGCTGGCCCAACAGTGGAAGCTCTACGATGCTCTCAAGGCTGCGTACGGCCAGCGCATGCTTGCTACTTACTTCAGCGAAACCTGGGCCAGAAGCTTTTCGCTGTGCGTGGTTCTGGAGGCGTAAAATGGATGACTTGGAAGAGATTGTCGAAGAAGCGAAGATTGGTATCATTGCTGTGGTTGTTGTGCTCTTCGCTGCTCTTCTGATCACTGCATTGTTCTCGTTGTAGCCCGAGCCCTGGCGGGTTTAGTCCAGGGAGCAGAGAGGCCTGTGAGCCGAGATCAAAACGGCGACGCGAACGAGCCATTCGAACTGGCGGGTATGGCAAGGACCCTCAATACCGAGCGCAGTAGGGATATCAATCCAGATCCCGGCCATTAGTGCTTAATGGAGTCAACTGGATTATTTTGCTTGACAGGGTGCAGCAGCCCTGTTATAGTATGCACACAGTAACAACACGGAGCAGCAAATGAACCAATACCTTTCCCCAACTGATCCCGGTGCGTTCGATGACTGGGACAAGCGTGAACCCGATGCTGTGTGCGGGTTGGACAAACCCTGTCCCGTATGCCAGTGCCATGGCGGTTGGAACCTCCGGCTTCGTGCGTATCCCTTGCATGACTATGCTGACACGCCTGAGAATCGGCACCGCTACAGCCATTTCAGGGCTGCGTGCAGTCATTGCAACGGCTGGGGTTATGTACACTCGGCCGAGATGTGTTCCGGGCATGAGTGGCAGTGGGTTCGCAACCTCGGCAATTGCTACAACCGTTACCAGTGCATCAAGTGCGAGAAGATCAATGATGTAGACAGCAGCGATTAGTATTATCGTTTAACCCTGCTGCTACCGCTAGAGCGTGCCAATCTCCCCGGGAAAGGATTGGCAGCGGCCACGTATTAAACTATCGGCCCAAAGGGCACAGTGGCAGCAGGGTTAAACGATTTTCAATCAAGTCAAATACCAGTTGACCAAACTGACCAAGTTTGCTATAGTAATGACACTGCAATAACGCAGTGATTAACAAGGAGAAGCAATTGAGCATCCAAGTTTCCATCGTCCGGGGTTTTTACCGCGCCAAAGAAATCACTGGCGTGTTTCCCCTTGTGAAGCCGTATCAAGAAGGTGCCACTGGCGGCTTCATCACCATCCGCAATCCCAATCCCGATGTTGGCACCCCGCCTGTTCAGCGCATCAAGCTGACCAAAGATGACTTCACCCTGCTGGGCGCCGATGGTGCTGAGCTGGGCGAGCATGTTGTGGTTGACAATGGCGACAAGGGTGCAGGCGTCAGCGTGACTACCGATTACGAGCAGGTGTTCATCGCTGCAGAGACCGAAGATGACGCCATGGAGCGCATCAGCGACACGTTCCTCATGCTGGACAAGATCGTGGATGCATGTGCCAAGAACATCGTGCGTGGCTTGGTTGTTTCGGGCCCGCCCGGCATCGGCAAGAGCTTTGGCGTGGAGAAGCAACTGGAGAGCGCCAATATGTTCCGCAAGATGAAGGGACAGGACCCGCGTTACGAAGTGGTCAGCGGCGGCGTTAGCAGCATCGGCCTGTACCAGAAGCTGTACCACAACCGCAGCAAGGACCAGGTCCTGGTGTTCGACGACTGCGACGGCGTGCTGTTCGAAGAAGAGAGCCTGAACCTGCTCAAGGCTGCGTTGAACAGCGGCGACAAGCGTCGCATCTGCTGGAACAAGGAGAGCCGCACCCTGCAGGCAGAAGACATCCCCGAGGCATTCGACTTCGAAGGCAGCATCATCTTCCTTTCGAACATCGACTTCGAACGCACCATCATCCGCGGCTCGCGCATCAGCGAGCACCTCAAGGCCATCATGTCGCGTTGCCACTACTTGGATCTGGAGATTGGATCCGTGCGCGATCAGCTGCTGCGCATCAAGCAAGTGGTGCGCGATGGCATGCTGGCCCCTTACTTGTTCAGTGCGGAGCAGGAGCACCAGGTGCTGGACTTCGTGTTCAGCAACAGCGAGTACCTGCGTGAAGTGTCGTTGCGCATGGTCAAGAAGATCGCTGACTTCGTCAAGGCTGATCCGGCTGGTTGGTTGGAGATGGCCGAAGCTACCTGCTTGCAGCGCGAAGCCAAGTTCAAGCGCCTGCTTGCCAAGCGCCAAGAAGCGGCCAAGCGTGGCATCGTGCTTGCGGAGGCTGTAACGCAATAAGGCAATAGCAGGGGGCTGAGGCCCCCTGCTGTAATGACCGCTTCCCTCAGTGAGTGGTTGCTGAATATACTGGGATTGGAAAGGTGATAGCCCTCGTGGTTGTCACCTTTTCTCTTGACCTTCTAATCGCGAGGTGCTACAATAGAGATACTTTAAAGGAGCCCATTATGGCATTCACACAACTTCGTAGCACCCAAAAGCAGTTTCTGGAACAATATCTTCGTGGTACCAATCGTGCAATGAGCAGCGCTCAAGCCGAGGCAACATTCGGTATCCAAAATCTTCGCGCACGTATGACTGAGCTTCGTCAAGCCGGCCTTACCGTTCGCAAGAGCAAGAACACTGAAGGCCGCACTGCATACGCAGTAAGCCGTCGTGATTCATTCGGTGGCCAGTACAAGCTGTTCGCCTAAGCCTGATACCAAAGCTTAACTAAAGTCAGCCCGCCCAGTGCGGGCTTCTTTATGGCCAAAAAATCTAATAAAAGCCTATTGACAATCTATATCATCCAGCGCATAATACGAACATGCACTAAACGATGTGCAACGAAATACCCCAAACACACACAGAAAGGAAGCAAAATGACTCAAGGCATCCGCATGTTCGTCAACGCCAAGTTCGCCGAACTGCTCCCGCAACTGGACACCATGGGCGGCACCGCGTTCCGCAAGGCCATCATGCAAGCGGCTGTTGAGCAGTTCGGTATCGGTGTGCCCAGCGCGGCCACGCACTACAACCACGCTCTGAAGCAGCAGCGCGAAGCCAACCCGGCCAGCGTGCGCGGTCTGGGTCGCCCCGAAGACAAGAAGGGTGGCCGCAAGCCCATCCACGTGGTCGACGTGATCAAGGTCAAGACCGGCGAAGTGGTGGCCACGGGTATCAGCCAGGCTGCTGCCAACCTGTTGATCACCCGGGCCGAACGGGCTCGCAAGGCCAAGCTGGCCATCCGCGTGGATGAGCCCGCAGCGGAAGTGGCCCCGGCCACGCCCGAAGCAGTGCCGGCCTAACTGGCCCGGGCAAGCATGGTCGCCAAATAATGGTTGACCATGCTTCCTGACAGTGCTATTATATACGCACTGCAAACACACAAGGAGTCGGAAATGAACGCAAAACAACGCGCAATCGAGATCTACACGCAACACATCGCCCTGGCAACCACCGACGGACGCCAGTTCCGCAAGACCGTGATGGATCAGCTCATGGCCGAAACCGGCTGCTCGCTGGCTGCTGCGGCCACGCACTACAACAATGCCAAGAAGAACCACGCTCCGGTCGAAGGCTTGGGCCGTGCTCCTGCCCCGGCTGGACTGCGCAAACCCGGTGCCGGTCGCGGCCGTACGCTGGATACCACCCCCGATGACCAGTGCTTCACTGTGCTGGAACTGACCAAAGACGGCACAGTTGGTCGCATGCAGAGCTTCGAGTTCCAGGGTGTGGCCAGCGAAGAGTTCGAATCCAAATGCCGCATGTGGCCCCGTGCCAACTGGATCATGATCCAAGGCCTGGGCCCCAATCCCGGCGATGACTTCCGACTGGGCGAAGGCGAGCAGGAAATCCGTCGGTACGAAGTTCCACAGCCGGCGGCAGTGGTTGACACTGTGCCTGCATAGTGCTACAATAGCATCACTGGTTAGGGGTTTGCCAGATCACAAACCCCATGCAGTAGATGCAAAGGAAACAAAATGGAATCGCGTGCTTTCATTCGCAATGCAGCAAACTTGATGGTCCGTGTCCGGGCCGTCACGGCACTGACCGAGCAGGATGTTCGCTCGCAAGTGCAGAAGGAAGTCAACCAGCTGTTCCAGGGCATGCAGAACCCGACCTTGCCCTCGGCCAGCCGACTGCGGGACGCAGTCCTCAACGCAGGGCTCACGGTTCCGCCCTCTGTGGCGGCGCGCCTGCAACAAGCCGAAGCGGCCTGGGAGTAAGAAAATGGCAGAGGCCGGTGTGATGTACTGGGCAACCATAGCCCTATATGTGGTTGTTATCATCGGCCTCGCCTATCTCCTTGTGTGGATCGGAATGACCACGGTCAAGGGGACCTGGGCACTGGGTCGTTGGATCTTCCACAACAAGGAAGCTAATCCGTTTCTCCAATTGGCAATGATCCCTGTGTGGTTGGTATTAGGGATCATCACTCTCGCGATCTTGGTATCGCAGGCGCTCATATTGGCCAGCAACCTGCGCGATGCCAAAAACTGGTGGAAAAAGTAGCATAAACAGGTTGACCGGCTGTTTCCTGTGTCATATAATACATGCATAGGTTAACACAACGGGTGACGCAAATGAACAAACAGATCATTGTAAACATGCTTGCAACGGACGATCGTGCAGTGGCCCGCGCATTGCTGGTGCTTAATCAGCGCCAGACTGCGGAAGAGCAAGCTACGGAGAACACGCGATACCTGAATGGTCGCGGTTTCCGCCCGTGTCATGCACGCATGGGAACATCCATGGCAAAGTTTTTCCAGCGCACTGGTTATCTTACCCCCAAGCAAATCGCATACTGGCGTGCAAAGGATCGCTCTGGATCCATGCGCATCGGTATCTACTGGGCTCAACTGCTGGAGGAAGCGCAGGCAAAGGCTCAACGCCGGGCTGCTGAACAGCGCCCTGTTACCGTGGTCACTGACGGTGGCAGGGATCTGGGCAACGACATGGAACGTCGCATGGTTCTCCAAGAGCAACTGGGCGATGTTATCGACAGCGATGACCCGAAGCTGATCGATCCCATTGCAACTGAAATCAGCGAGATCGATCAGTTCTGGGCTGCAATCCGGGCAAAACAACCTAAGTAAAGGAATCATCATGGAAAACATCATCAAGCTTGTGATCATCGGCGTCATCATTGCAATCGTTCTGCTGGCTGGCCCGTGGTGCCTGATCTGGGCTGTCAACACGCTGGTTGCAGCAGGCGGCGTTGCCAACTTCTACATTCCCTTCACTTTCTGGACTTGGTTGGCGGCCATCGTGCTGGGCGGCTTCGCTGTCCTGCCCGGTTCGCGTCGCAGCTGATGCGTCGCAACCCTTCGAGGAAACGGTTGTTGACTGCGGTTAACAAGAGTCAGAAGGTGCGCTCCTTGGTAATCAAAGTCTGTTCCCCGAAGGGTACGATGTCAGCGTGGCGGCTGTCGGGCATGCGACGTGTCCGGCGGCTTGCTAAATCTTTTCATTCACGTCTTAAAAAATGAATACAGAACTGAGAATGCGTGTAGTCTCGCTTGCCCGTGCTGCGCGTGCGTGGGCAGAAGAGAGGTCCGATGCAGCAGAAAGCTATTCCGAAGATCTATGCGGCTGGTGTGCCATCGCATCGGCTCAACTGCATCGCGAGTTTGTTCGCCAAGACATCCCCGCCGAGATACATATGTGGGAAGAAAATCCTGGTGGCCGCGGATGGTGTCATGTGTTTCTTGTTGTCGAAGATCACATCGTGGATGTCACTGCCACACAGTTCAGTGAGTTCGCTGACGAGTCTGTTGTTATACTGCCCTACAACAGCGCAAAGAAGCATTATTTCTACAAAACTACAAAGACGTTTGTGTCAGCCAATGCCCTGCGCAAGCATCAGCGGGTTTCCGGTTGGCCACAACATCAAACGGCCTATGGCAAGTATTTAGACATGATTCCTGCCTAAAGGTCAAGGTCAGATTTCTAAAATAAAATTGGAATCGTGGATTGACTTTTGTACATAGGTCATGTAATATATACACATACGCATAACACAACGGGCAATGTAAATGCTGCTTACTGCTACCAACATAAACGATGCAATGAGCCTGGATACAAACGGGTTGATGACTGCACTGGAGCGTGGCGGCTACACTGACAGCAGCATCAAGTCCTGTGTGTTCCTGGGCATTACCCCGGCCCGGCATTTCGCCTACAAGGTTTGGTTTTTGGACGACGCTTCCGGTGACCTGGAAGAAGGATCTGTGTTCGTTAACGCTGAGCAAGACAGCAGCGGTAATGTCGTTTTTGTTGCTGACTATTAGGAGATGCACATGCAAGATATCAAACGCTTTCCAATCACGCAACGAGTCCGTGTGGTATCCGGGCACGTGAGCCTCTTTACCACTGTGGCCAAAATACGGGACGGCCTGGGAGATCACACGAACTTTAACACAGCAACTCAGCAGGCGTTGGACTCATTGGAGCGCACTCGGTCCGGCGCAGGTGCCGGTGATCAATGCGCTACTGGGCTGTCAGGTGAGTGGGCAGGCATCCGAGTGCAGCTCGATACTCTCTACTGAGCGGGTTTCAACCTCGCACCCGTGCTCACAGGGGCTGGGTCGGGGCAGCGAGGTCCCACAGGATTGCAACAAAATGTAAATGGCATAAAAAGCGGTTGACCGGAACTGCGAATCAGCGCATAATACACACATCAACAACGCACACAGGACCAGATCATGAACAAGTTTGCACTGGCAGCAGCATTCAGCAATGTCAACGGTGCTTCGTTTGTGGGCATCGACACCATGACCAATGTGCCCCTGAAGGGCGGCAAGTCCAACGAGCAGCAGGGTCGTGTGACCAAGCGTATGACGGGTGCCCAGGTCATGGTGTTCAGCAATCAGAAGACCAATGGCTACGAAGCCATGATCCAGCGCCGTTTGGAAGCGGAGGGCAAGGACCCTGCGTCGTTCAGCGTGGGACCGCGTGCCTGGGGCACTCGTATCCCTGACATGCCCATTGTCGAACACACCGGCAAGGATGGCGTGACCAAGTATTACTTGGAAGTCATCTTCCTGCGCGCCGGCCGAGTGGAATACTTCCTGGACGGCTTGCCCATCCACAAGGCTGCAATCCAGGGGCTGGATGAGCGGGACCCGGGCGAGCAGGGCGGGCTGGAGAACAAGGTGGTCATCCGCACGTTTGCAGCGGAAAGCATCACCGCAGTGCGCGTTGACGCCAAGGTGTTTGTCTAATGGCACAGGAACAGCCCTGTCAGGACATCAAGCTCAGGACTCTGCAGGGAGAGTTTCTGGGCTGGAGTTACAGGTTCTCGCCGCCAATGGTCAGCCATGCGCAGTGGTCCAACGAGGCGTGGATCACTTACATCGGCGATAACTGGTACAGGGCACCAATCCCTGGTTGACCATTTGGTTCCATTGCTGCATAATACACACATTGCACAACAGGAGTAGCTCGTGATCTACACAACAAACCAGTTCGCATTTGACCCGCAGACGCGCACCTTTTCCCAAGAAGCAAGCACACTGAACGTCAAGCACCTGTATGGTCGCCTTCCATCCGGTGTTGTTGGGTTGCAACTGAAGAACCCCCTCACTGACGAAGTTGCGGACTTCCGCTACATGGGCGAGGACATTGACGGCGAAGGCGATGTTGAATGCTGGAACTTTGTGCCCACCATCGCTGGGGTGCAGGGCATGCGCGACATCGTGGGGTACCGTTTGGTTATCTTGAACGACTGAGGCCACCATGGCAAAACCTGACGCAAAGAAATGGCCCAAGCTGAAAGAGTATTGGGACAACTACGGGATGAACATCTCGTGGGATCAGCTGTTCGACATGAAGGCAGATCGCGGCTGCTATGCGGTACTGGCCTGGATGGAGAAGGATGGCACGGTAGGCGTGGCGGATCTCGCTCGTGGCGGTGAAGACTACCCCTGGGAGATGCAGAACGACGGCTTCGACTCCATCACGCTGGAGCAGTGGAAGAAGCTTCGTATCGTGCCCGACTGCGATTGGTTTGAAATCACGAAATAAAAAGGTTGACCGCAGGATCCTTTTCCGGTATACTGTGTACACATTAACAGCAACGGAGCAACGCAATGATCGGCACCAAACTCCGCAAGACCATCGCCAAGCGCAGCGAGCATACCGGCAAGTGGAGCATCACGTTTGATGTCATCCGCATGCGTGACGGGGAGGAAGCATACATCTCCGCAGAATGCACCAGCGGTGCAGTGTTTGACACTGCTGCTGAAGCACACGATGGCGGCGATCGTGCTGTCACACACTTCGAGCTCACTGAGCGTTTCCCCAACATGTGCGAGGCCTGGTAATGAATCCCATTGTAACACTGCTCAGCGGTCAGGTATCGTCCCCCTTCAGCGGCGGCGAAAAGCGTAAGACGGTCACCAAGCGGCATGTGCCCCTTGTGTGGGAGTGCATGCTGGGCACGGTATATGCCCGTGATCCCGTCACACGCAAGGTGCTGTATTGTGACTATGACTACAGCAAGGCTCACGCACATGCTCGCGTCAAAGAGTGCAGCGATCTTCGAACCTGTCGCAACCCCGGCGACTTCCTTCCCGGTCGTTCCGCTCTCCGGAACAAGCAATGGGCCCTGTGGGGCATTCACCCGGCTACCACATAGCGGTTGACTGCCGGTTCCACTTCCGGTATACTACGTGCATTGATTAACAACTGGGGCACGCGATGCTTCTGATTGATACACTCAACAACCTGGGCACCGAAGTAAACCGGCGATGGCCCTACATAAACAGTGGCGGATGCTGCGTGTATGCTGCCCTGGTGGGTGCTGAGCTCCTCGCACGTGATGTCAGGGTGCATGTGGTGGTTGGTGCGCATTGTGCCGAGACTGCTGACACTTTGGATATTACCGAGGGCAAGAACCATGTGCAGAACATCGGCGATCCCCACGAGTGGAACGCGATCGGCATCTACTTCAATCATGTCGGCCTCGAGTTCCGGATTGGAAAGAAATGGTTCCAGTATGACAGCGATGGTGTCAAGCCGCGGATAAACATCATTGACATCTATCCCAAGTATCTGGGATACCTCACGGTTGACGACGCGGCGGCGCTTGCAGCAAGCGAGGAGGGCTGGAACTGCATGTTCGATCGTGGGCATATACCCACGCTGACCAAGTATGTCAATGCCTTCATGGCGAAAAAGATTCCAATAACCGGTTGACGGGTGGTTGCTGCTGCCGTATTATAAACACATTGCAGCAAACAAAGGACACAAGATGGATGTCAAAGGAATGGAAGTTTACTACGCTTCGGACCTCAAGGATTACGGTCCCACCGAAGATGGAACTCCCTTTGTTGGCGAAGTGTTCCGCGTGTATGTGGAGAATCAGCGCGGTGATCGTTGGGCACACGGTGCTCACTTCCACGGTGTCAAGCTGCAAGTGCATGAGGAGGGTGTGTCGTACATGGACATTCGCCCTGCTGCTCGCGCTGCTTGCCAGCTGCTGGTGGATCGCATTGTTGCAGCAGGATGGGTGGATATGACATATTGGAGCGAAGCGCGGCCGGTATATGGTAGCGATGCATATGTCCAATATGGGCAGTATGAAGATTTACTAACCGAAAAAATGGAAGGATAGCAAAATGCAAAAGGGTTTCACACTGATCGAGCTGATGATCGTGGTTGCCATCATCGGCATCCTGGCTGCTGTGGCACTCCCGGCTTATCGCGACTATACTGTTCGTGCTCGAGTCACTGAACTGATCCTCGCAGGTGCTGCATACAAGATCAGCGTGGCAGAGAGGTTCCAGGTCGACAGTGACACCACAGCGGCAGGTTCTGGGTTGAGTTTCAACACTGTGGGCAAGATCTCCGGTGGTTCCATTGCCGCAGGCGGCACCATCGTGGTCAATGGCAGCACAGCCAGCACTTCTATTGGGCAAGCTGTGACCATCACTATTACGCCGACCTACAACACCAGCACCGGCAGCATCACTTGGTCCTGCCAGGGCACGCCACTGCGATACATGCCCGCCACCTGCCGATAAATGGTTGACACAGGAGCCAGTCGGCAGTATACTGGCTGTACGCTAACAAACAAGGAAGCAACATGGCAACTGATGCACGCGGTCACACCTTTCATTACGGCGATCGAATTGCCAAGGCCGACAAGCTGTTCCAGACGGATGGGCTTTACGTCAAGGAATGCACAGTCACCAAGGTCGACGGCGACAAGGTCTACATCGACGACTCCGCCCGCCCGCTGAAGCATCCCGAGCGCGTGATGATCATTTTCCCCAAGGGCTGACATGGCCAAGCAAGAAAAGTACCTCCTGAACTGGTGCTCAACCGGTTATGGTTGGGCTGGCATGACCCCCGAAGACTACAACGCGAAGATCCAATCGGCGTACAATCGCTTCGAGGAACTCCACGCCAAGTACAAGTTCGATGCCATCGCATTCACCGGCAGCAGTGGTGCAGCAGTGGCCTTTCCCCTCGCCATGCTGTTCAAGATACCGCTGATCTATGTGCGCAAGGATGGCGAGACGTCGCATGGCAGCCCGGTGGAGTGCAATGCTCGGTGCCACATCAAGAAGTACCTGATCGTTGACGACTTTGTTTCGTCTGGCGAGACGGTGCGGCGTATCGTGATGAAGATCAGGGACAGGGCAGAACTCAAGGGTGCATACATTCCCCGCCCGCTTGGCGTCATGTGCTTTGACACTTCGATCACTACCACTGCAACTGTTCCGGTGCAGTGGAGTACGAGTACCAGGGCCAAACCTGTTCGCATTCCGGTGTTTGGAACCATCAAAGGTGACCCTAACAACGATTAACGGTTGACACAGGAACCGGATCACGCTATACTGTGAACACATTAACAGCACGGAGCAACACATGCAAGCCCAAGCACAACTGATCCGCAACAAGTGCAGTGAAGTGTTTGCGAAGGCCCAGGAACTGTGGCCACACCTGGACTTCAGCAAGGTAGCGATCCGCTTTGATCTCCGGGGTCGTGCCGCAGGCCAAGCTTACCGCAAGTTTGGCCAGTATGGCATGCGTTTCAACGCTGACATGCTCACACGCGAGGCTTTCGATCACGTGATCAATGATACGGTGCCGCATGAAATTGGGCACATCGTGTGCTACATGGATTCCACCCTGGGCCGCAATCACGACCGCGGATGGGCCTCGGTTGTTCGCAAGCTTGGCGGCTCGGCGGATCGCACGCACAAAGAGGAAGTGGTCATGGGCAAGGGCACCACTTACGAATACGTCACCACAGTGGGACACAAGGTGCGCGTTGGTGACCGTATCCACAACAATATCCTGCGCGGTGCTTCGTATACCTATCGCGGCGGCAAGGGGCAAATCAACAAGTCCTGCACCTACAGCATTGTGGGCAAAAACGGTCGTACGCTTGCAACGCCCATCGTGCGCAATGTCGCCCCTGCGGCACCTGCAACCCCCGCCCCGGTCACCACTGTGGTTGTTCCCGCAGTGAAGCCGGACTACACGGAGTTCAAGGGTTTGCCCACTCCCATGCAGAATCGTCAGCTGACCGTGCCGGCAGAACTAACAGCGGGTCGCAGCAAGGCCGAGATCAGCCGTGCGTTGATGGTTGCTGGTTCCCAACGCGGTGACACCTACGAAACGATCATTGCGGCTATGATGGCCACGAACGGATACACTCGCCAGCTGGCGCGTGCTACCTACAAGGCCAATGCTCCCAAGGTAGGCCTTCCGGTTCAGTAACAAAACGGTTGACGGGTGGCTCCTGTTAGTGCATAATACAAACATTGCACAACAGGAGTCAACTATGTCGATCAAAGCAGCAGTGGAGGCGATATCTGCACAACAGCTGGTCATCGCTGGACGCGATTGCTACGCCTTCGACGGTCGGGAGATGCGACTCAAGTTCCTGTCCGACTGGAAGCAGAAGTTGTCCAACGGTGCGGTGCAAGGTTTCCTCAACGATTTCAGTGTTCGCCTCGCTGGCCCCTATGGCGATGCTGCCAGCGATGCCATCGACGGTGTGTGGGAACATCTGGGTTTTGATACCCGCACCTACACCATTGAAGACTTCATCCAATTCATCAGGAAGGTATAACAACATGGATCTCCCAGCATCCAAGACCTACAAGGTCACCTTTACGATAACCACGCAGCAGCATCCCAAATACTGGGTGAGTGCTGCCATCGACGAACAACTCAACACCGGTGAGGATACCACCGACTGGACGTTTGAGGAACAAATCAACGGCAATCTCTCAGTCACTGGTAGTGAGCAAGATGTGGCTGCTGCCGAGGACTTTAACAAAAAGTTCGGCTAGTTGGTTGACAAACGGTTCCATCGCCTGTATTATAAACACACTTACACAACAGGAGTAGCACATGCAAGCAACCAAGGAAGACTACCTGGCCAACATGGGCAAGACCCTTAAGCTGGGCCGGCGCGATGTCACTGTATGCTCCTACAAATCCGAGTCAAAGTCCGGCAGCTGGGCACGCGGGTTCAAGTGGACCTACACCACGTACGGCTACCTTATCTGCCGCGTGAAGAAGAGCAAGTATTACATGCCCGTGATGTTCAGTTTCGATCACGGTGCTACCTGGCATGACACTGCCTCGGCTGCACGCAAGGTCCGGGGCAAGATCAAGCTCGAGGTACGCAAGGACACGGAGTTTGCATTCAATGCCATCCAGGCCATCAATCGCCAATACGAGCCCGGTTACCGCTGGCGTCCTTAAACTGGTTGACACAAACACAGGCGTGCTGTATTATAAACACTTACGCAACAGCCCGGCTGGGGAAACTTAAGAAGCCCCCATCCTTCCAGGAGTATGTCCCCACTAGCGGCTGGCAACGGGGACTCTTTTTAGGAGACGCAAATGAGCAAGTATGCTGAAGTCCGTGCAGTCATGGGCAGCGATGAACTTTGGAATGACCGTACCAAGAACGGTCGTGTGCTCAAGTGGTACAGCAACACAGTGGGCGCAACTCTCGCCGAACGCAAACTGCAGGCGTCGCAGGTGCTGCAACGGCTGATTGAGGCTGGTGTGTGGTATGTGCAGCGGGTGGAGGTGCGCAACGCCACGGTGTCCGGTGGGCGCTGGTTCGGCGACACCTACTACTCCTACACGGACCAGGATGACGACAAGATCTGCATCCACATTGACCCCATTTAACGGTTGACAGGCTGCTCCTGTTGCTGTATTATAAACACATACTAAACAACACGGAGCACACCAAATGTTGATTACCCGAGTCAGCCCGTTCAGCGGTGCGGAGAACACCATGGACATTCCGGTCACGCAGGCCCAGCTGGATGCGTGGAACCAAGGCCAGCTGATCCAGAATGCCATGCCCAACATTTCGGCAGATCACCGCGAGTTCATCATGACGGGTATCACCCCGTCCGAGTGGGAAGCCATGTTCGGAGATCCCCAAACCGTGGATGGGCCCGAGCTGGATGGGGATCTGGATTCGGACAACGATTTCGATGCCGACTGGCGCGACGAGCCCGTAGATCCCAGCGATCCCTACGACATCGAATACGATCGTTAAAAAAGGTTGACAGGATAAAAGCAGCACATTATACTGTTTACACGTTAACACACAGGAGCAACACAATGACTGCACTTGCAACACTGATCAAGCAAGCATGCGAAGACAGCGGGGAAGTTGATTTCCGCGACGACTACAGCGGCCGCGGCATGTACGGCGATCGTTGTGTGGGCATCACGGGCACTCGCGGCCAGTGCATGTCTGTGATTGGTGCAGCAATCAAGCGCGCCGGCGATGATGGCATAGGCCACAACTTCGAAAAAGCCGTAGACAAGCTGATGGGCTTCAGCCAAGACAGCATGGGCTTGGACATCATCATGTACTGGCCCAGCATCAAATCGGTTGACGAGTAACCCCACACAAGGTATAATACGATCATGGACTTTATGATCTTCTACTCGATTTGCGCCATGATTTGCTTGCTCATGCTGCTGCTGGCCAATCAGCGTGCCAAGCAGCAGGGAAACACCGGCGCCAGCATGTTGGTTTGGGTCAGCCTGATACTGCTGCCAGTTATCAATGTGCTGACAGCCAGCTTTGCCCTGATGTACCTTGTGTCTGACAACAAATGCAAGACCATTCCCTACCACTTGAGGTAATATCATGACCTGGGCACTGGCATACTACATCAGCGTGTTCCTTGCAGCATCCTTTCTCATCTTTACGCAGTGGTGGGAGATGCGCAAAAATCCACTGGCCACATTAACGCTGAAGGAACTGTGCGTTGGCATCTTCCTGGCGGTATGCCCAATAATCAATACGGTGGTAGGGTTCATCGGATGGGCAATAACTTTCAGTGATGTCTTCAAAGACATCATCGTCATGGGACCACGAAAATGACAGCCATGGCCATTGTGTTCTTTGTGCTGTGCATGTACGGTATCTTTGTGCAAGCATTGGGCGCCGCTGTGATTGCAGCAGTGATGATCGTGATCATCCACCTTGGGCGCGGCCGTTTGGATGCCCAGCGGGCTGATGCAGTGCCAGCAGTACGCAACTGTTTACCCGATCTGGAAACCCTGATTAGGTTTCCAAAATAAACCTCCAGGTCAGATTTGGAAATCTAAATCCTCTTTTTAAATCCAAATCCTGCGCCAAAATCTCGCCTATAGGCCTAAAGACTCATAGGCCTATGCAGCGAGGGGCGCATAGGCCTATCGCTGAACACAGACATTACAGACGCATGACCATTGCGATTCTACACACAGTCTCGCTCGTGGTCCTTAAGGTTCTTGAACCTACAAGCGAGGCTATTGGTAACCAAGCAACGGTATCAATGCAAGCAATGGCAACACATGCCCGACTATTAGTTAAGCGCACAGTGAGCTTAAATTTAACGATTTTAGGTATATTTAAGCTGCTTCCCAGCACTGGCACTAGCACAGCATAGTATAGACATAGATACCTTGACCTCGCTCTGTCTTTAGTGACTCTCTGATCAGTCTTAAAGTCAAATCGTGAGATCGCAGACTAAAATAAGATCAATAAGACTAGCTACAGATCCCGTGCTGGGATCTTGTGCTATAATCTTAAATAGAGTGTACTGCTGAGTTTATGTAGATAACCGCTAGAGAGGATTTCTCGACTCGACCTAGGGTTTCTATCTGGTCAGTGTGTACTAACTGACATCTCGGTTCGCCCCGCTGATCTGCCGATCCTGCGAGCGAGGTAGGGTCAGATTCCCACTCTCGCTCCGGACCTGCGGTCAACCTGTGATTCTGAGCGCGGAAACAACAGTAGGGGCCCTGCGGCCCCTTGTTGCTTACACCCAGTAAAGCTTTGCCTTCTTCGCAGCAGCAGCCTTGTTCACCAGCTCGCGTGCGGCTTCGAAGCTGAGCCGCTCAGCGATCACGGTGCTGTCCGACTTCTTGCACACCGTGAACTCCGACTGCACCACGCTTTCCGCGTCGACAAACTCCGCTGCCGGCGCCACCGGGCCCACGAGCTCGGGGGCAACAACAGCCTTGGGCTTGCGCCCGCCCTTCTTGTCTTCGGGGCGTCCCAGGCCTTCCACCAGTTCCGGGGCGTTGAGCTTGGCCTGGGTGAAGCTGTGGTTGTAGTGCGTTGCCGCGCTGGCCAGGGTGATCCCGAACTGCTCCATGATGTGCGCCATCACAGCCTTGCGGAACGCAGTGTTGCCTTCGCGGGTGTTGACGCGGGTGGGCAACAGCTGGGCGAACATGCGGTTGCATTCGGGTCGGATACCTTTGTCCATGGTGTTTCTCCTGTGCGTTAAAGTAAAAACAGTGTACTACGGAAGGAGCAGCGCGTCAACTACTTTTTTCTGCCGCTGCGTTGTTTGCATCATGTTGCTATTATGCGCTGGAACGCCTCCAGCGTCAACCACTATTTCCAGGATTTACAATTTGTTACAATTGCCGGATCGTGCTGGTTGACCACAAGGTCCTTGAGGCCGATCGCGAGGTCAGCCCTGTCTCGCTCAAGGTTCTTGACTCTTATGCGAACCTGTAGCGAGGTAGGACTAAGATCTGTTGATCTTAAAGGCGTTTATGTCTAACCTCGCGAGCCCGCCTTCAGGTCATTGATCCAGCATAGCGAGACTGGAAAATAGTGGTTGACGGATGGAGTTTCCTGCTGTATTATTAAAACACTTAATAACGCGCAGGAGAAACAAATGCACATTGTCAACAGCGAAGACATCCGCCGGTGCATGCAGGCCACTGGCATGGACTACATCCAGGCACGCAACCACCTCGTGGCGAAGTTTTACCTCCAGCATGCTGTGGAGCGAGAAGGCAGGTTTCCGCAGCAGGGCAAAAGCTGTTACGAAAAAGCGGTTGACGCCCCTGCGCAACTGCGCTAAACTGTACATACATTAACGCAAAGGAGCCGCACATGAGTCTGCTGACTGTTGGAATAATTTGGATGGGACTGGCTGTGTTGGTGTGCGGCTGGAACTACTGTGCCAGTGTGGTCAGCAACGGCCCCAGCAAATACAGGAGTGAGTAGATGGGAACACGCTCAGTTGAAATTACCGTACGTCTTGACATTGACGAAGATGCGGACGTGCAAGAGGTTGTGTCCGAAATGGATTACAACTTCACCCATGCCTCGATCAAGGGCACTGAAGTCGTCGGCATCAACACCGAGATCTAACATGACCAACTATCGCGATCCCAACATCAAACCCTGGTGGGAGATTGCCGCGGTGGTAGGTGGCGTTGTCCTGGTGCTGTTTCTGGCATTTATCACTTGACAGGATCCATCCGCTGCGCTATACTAGCAGCACTGTAACGCAACGGAGAAAACAAATGGCAATCACCCAGCGCACGATAAACACGCTCCTCACCCTGGAGAAGGCTGTTGACCAGCGTGTCGCGCAAGGCAAAGCTACCACGCCCGTCAGCCAAGCACAGCTCAACGCAATCAAGCGCGCCTACAACCACTTCACTTCCCTCGGTCATGTGCCGCCCCCTGCCGTGCTGCAAGCAGCGAGGAACCTGGGCATCATCAAATAGTCGGTTGACAGCATCCAAATACTGCGTTATAGTTTGCACACTGTAACGCAACGGAGGCAGCACATGACAGACAAAGTGACTTACAATACCAGTGTACCACGTTTCATAAAGCCGCTGCCCAAGGAGCAGAAGCTCAACCAAATATTCGCTGCACTGTGCGCGGGGTATGTTGAGCAACAGCGAGAAAATAGGGCCCGCAAAGAAGCCCAGGCCAGCGACCAGCAAAACAGATCCGCGTGATCCCAGGGAGAAGGCACATGGCAAACCAACACGTTTACGATGTCAGCAAACCGCGTTTCAGCCTCGTTGATCCCCATGGCCAGCCCATACGATGGGAAGTGACCTGGAGAGAGGGCAGGTTCTTCAACAGCCTGGGCTACACCCTGATGCGCAGTGTGTTCGACGGCAAGAAGTTTGTGGACACAGTGTACTTGACCGCTGCACCACAGCAGTAAGCCCCTTTACAGCCCCTGCAGCGCATGAGCAACAGCAGCCACATACCAAAGCCCCAGCTACCACAGGTAGTGTACTACAGGGGCAATTGGGGAGAGTATCAAACCGCCCTCGCAGTTGACCCTACGATCCGATTGGTGGCTTGGCCGTGCCGTACCGAGGACAAAACATTCACGTGGGTCAAGTAAAATAGTCGTTGACAAACACTCCAAGTAAGCGCATAATGTACACACATTAACGCAACAGGAGTTCGAAATGTTTGAAAGCGAAATGTTTGAAAACAAGCAGCAGCTGAATTCGCAAGCTATCGCATTGCTTGCTGCACAAATCTTCGTCAAGCTCAACACTGACGCACTGTTCGCAGATCGCGTACACAGCAGCAACGAACCGTATCGTGCGATGCACTGCGAATGCAGAATCGCAGACGCCGAGAAGATCATTGACGGATCTGAAGACTACGACCGGCTGATTGAAGCACTTGAATACTTGTGTTGCTTTTAAGCAACACGCAATAAACAGCACGCCTCGGCGTGCTTTTGTTTGACCATAACAGTCTCGCGATATATTAAAGAGCCCGAGCACGCAGAGCGAGGCTAGACGTAAGACTGACACAACAGACTCTAGAAGTTGCGGCGATCTTAGACGTCGTCGAGCCACAGTCTCGCCTGTGTATTGCACGCTCTTAAAGCCCAGAACGCTGATCCCGAGGTAGTGTTATGTGTTGTACATAAGCTACAGAGTTATCCACAATGTGTTGTAAGCACACAACGAATGTGTAGTCTATACACAACACATTAGGCATTAGTACAGAGTTAGCAAAAACAATTAAAAACAGACAAAGCAGACTAATAGTCAGTTAATGCCCTACCTCGCCTAAGGCATACGACACCTTAACTAAGGGTGCGGTCCATGCCCGAGGTACCGTGACCCATACAGACATACAAGCACAGTCTCGCCGGTAGTAGCATGCCCGTTGCACGCCCGGCAGCAGCAGTGCGAGGGCACAAAATAGTGGTTGACAGGATGGCTCCACTGTGCTATAGTATACACACTGTAACAACATAGGATAATGTAGAAAAGTTATAGAAATCCCAGTCAGCCTCGCTGTGCGCAAAAGGTGGGAGGGGTGAGGTGCGCGGGCAAGCCGCAGCTAAAAATTTTACCCAAATCCTATAGGTCCCTCTTATCAACGCAGCTAAAAATTTTACCCAAACTCTATAGGTCCCAGGTTTTTAAATCATGATCTGGTTTGGAGAAACTCAATTCCCGATCTCCGATCCACATTCTTGACTTGCAATCTTTTTTACTGTATGTCATAATGTCTTTTATGCTTAACACACAGTATCCTAACTCTAAGAAATATAGTGAACCGGATTATCCGTACTCATGTGCATACCTATGGTACATGGTGGCGGTACTGGATCTCGGCGGGGATGAAATACTTGATATAACACAGTCCATGCAAGAATGGTTATATGATAATGTGCGCCGGGATGATCAGAACAACTTTAAATGGTCCAATAAAAGTACATCTATTATCTTCAGTGCCAACACATATACACTGTTCACCAACTATATCTCCTTTAAACACATGGAAGACCTGCTGGCCTTTAGGCTGCGCTGGGGCATTAATATCTAACATGCTGGAAACTTCATATACACTGTATACACATGATTATGACTCATTCCTTAAATGGGCTGGAGGTCGGGTTGTAAGCATAAGATTTCAAACATTTTCACCCACAGAGTCTACTATCACGCTTGTAATAGCATTCGAGAATGAAATAGATCATGCTGTGTTCCGATTGAAGTTCAATACTGTATGATTATTCAAATTAAGGTATAATATAAAATGGTAGTAGTTGTAAGTGAGAAAACTTATAGGCTGGCGTATGAGGATCTGGAAAGTGCAGCAGCCACTGGTGCAAAATATGTCTGGGCAGAATATGTCTGGAAAGATAATATTGGGCGCGTTGCTATCACGTTTGCTACTGAGGAAGATGCGGTTGCCTTTAAATTAACGTATGATTGTAATTGATCTTAAGCTGCCGCCGGACCATGTTGATGCCATGACATGTCATAGTCGCATCATGCATTGGCTTGATAGTAGAAATATTACCTATATTAAAATGAAGCTAGGGTGGGAACTGTATCCGCATGCGATACTGATAGATGAGATTGATGCAGTTGCTTTTAAACTGAAGTTTGCCCTATGATTGTAATACAGACTTGCTTAGATGATTATACTGAAGAGGTACGGCAATGGCTGTTTACCCTACGGAAGAGTGATGGCTATACATGGGACTTTGGACCAACATTGCGTGCTGATGATGGCAGGGATTTATTTGATGTTAGGTTTGAACGTGAAGATGATGCTATAATGTTTAGGCTTAAGGTAGGTAAATGAAGAAGTATTGTGTTATACCGATTGATACATTCTTAAAAGAGTCGGATTGGTTATATGCTCTCAGGCATGGTGGCGATACGGTATGGACAATACATAAACCTTCCTGGATCACACCCGATCGGTGTTTACTGGCATTTGTTGATATGGAAGATTTGACTGCTTTTAAACTTAGAGCGAAATGT